>Ga0302278_10000720_pt1 | contig 41714 bp, 41 predicted proteins | sample III_Bog_N3_2_FD_194543 | JGI IMG/M metagenome (GOLD analysis project Ga0302278, IMG submission 194543) | Peat permafrost microbial communities from Stordalen Mire near Abisko, Sweden - III_Bog_N3_2 | ecosystem: Environmental > Terrestrial > Soil > Wetlands > Peat | place: Sweden: Abisko...
CGAATAAAAGGCGAATGATTTTACACCGAGTCCCAGTGATAGAGGCGTGAATCTCCTAGATCGTGCGTGTGGTACTTTGCTACCATGGGTTGGTTCTTCAAGGTACCGAGCCGGCTTGGATGCTGGATGTTCGTTGCCGTTGGCTGCTTTTTGCTTGCTTTGGCCCTCGTCTCCGCAGCTCAGTCGGAGCTGTTTCTTCGCAGAAGCGTGACCGCTGCCGGAACGGTAATTAGCATGCGCGCAAAGGAGGATGACGATTCGAATTCATCCGCGCCTACGTTTTCGTTCAAGTCATGCGACGGGCCTAGTTACACGGTGGCATCCAACAACTTCTCCAGCCCTGCGGAGTTCACGGCCGGCCAAGCTGTCACGGTACTCTATGAGAGGGATCGTCCGGAGGAGGCAAGGATCAATTCCTTTTATCAGGTTTGGGGGATGGCGGAGGTACTTGGGATCATTGGCGGTGTCTTCGTTGCGTTGGGGACCGGGTTTCTGAAGTATCTTGACTGGCGGAATCGGCGAAAGATGGATGCGCAAAATGCATAGAGCATGTTTCAGAAATGGTCGCGCAAGCTCAGAGGTCACAGCGCAGGGGTTAAAACCCCTCGTAATTCCTGCGCTTTTCGGCACGACTGAAGTCGTGCCCTGATACAAGGCAGGTTTTTTGAAACTCGCTTTAGAGGGGAATTCGGCTTGTCTCTTCCCTCGTCCCTGTTTCCCGCCTTCCCGTAGAATTGACGCTAAGCCCTACCAGGAGTCCCCATGCGGCCATCGTTTTCGCTTGGCATTGAAGAGGAATATCAGACTATCGATCCGGTGACGCGGGATCTGCGCTCGCATATCCAGACGGAGATGCTGGCGGAGGGAAAACTGCGCTTGCAGGAGCGGGTGAAGGCGGAGATGCACACCTCGGTGATCGAGGTGGGCACGCGCGTCTGCCGCAACATCGACGAGGCGCGCGAAGACATCTACGAGCTGCGGCGGGAGATGATCAAGCTGGCCAGGGAAAATGGGCTGATCCTGGTGGCCGGCGCAACGCATCCCTTTGCCGACTGGCGCACGCAGGAGATTTATCCCGACCCGCGCTACGTGCAGGTGGTAAAGGATTTGCAACTGGTGGCGCGCTCGAACCTGATCTTCGGGCTGCACGTGCATGTGGGCATCGAGGACCGCGAGGCGGCCATCCGCATCATGAATTCGCTGCGCTACTTTCTGCCGCATATTATGGCGCTGGCCACTAACTCGCCGTTCTGGCTGGGCCTGAATACCGGCTACAAAGGCTACCGCGCCAAGGTCTTCGAAAACTTTCCGCGCACGGGGATTCCCGATGCATTCGCGAGTTACTCGGAGTTTGAGAACTACGTCAATTTGCTGGTGCGGACCAATTGCATCGACAACGCCAAGAAGATTTGGTGGGACATCCGGCCGCATCCCTACTTCAGCACCGTGGAGGTGCGGGCCTGCGATATCCCTCTGCGCGCCGAGGAGACAGTGGCCATTGCCGCGCTGATACAGGCGACGGCGGTTTACCTCTACAAATTGCACGAGGCCAACCAGGACTTCCGCCAGTATGCGCGTCCGCTGCTGATGGAGAACAAGTTTCGCGCCGTGCGCTACGGGTTGGACGGCAAGCTGATCGACTTTGGCAAGCAGCAGGAAGTTCCGCTGCGCAACCTGCTGGAGGAGTATCTTGCGCTCATCGACCCGGTGGTGGACGAGCTGGGCAGCAGGGAAGCGATTGAAGGTGTGCGCACGATTATGAAGACGGGCACGGGGGCAGACCGGCAGTTGAAGGTTTTCGAGGAGAGCAACCACGACCTGAAAGCGGTGGTGGATTATATGGCGCGGGAGACTGCGGCGGGGCTATAGGCGGAAGTCTGTTTTGCCGCAGAGGCGAAAGGAAAAGGGAAAGCCCCAGCCCGACAAAGCCGGCGAGCCGGCTGTTGTCGTGATCGAGGGCCAAGACCATCCTGTGCCGCGTCCAATCACGCGTCAATGAGGCTTGGAGGCTTGACCCTCGTGCCTGCCTGGAAATCCAGGAAACGCTCTAGATGATAGCGGACAGAGTCGCCGGCGAGTCGATGACGACGTTTGAGCCGCGCACGCCGGACCACACCGCCTCCACCTTCTGCTCGCCGGTTTGGCTTAGCGGTGCTATTGCGGTCAAAGTGGTGGGAATGCGCCCGGTCGATTGCGGCACTTGCTCGTTATAGGTGAATACTGCGACAGGAGCGAGCACGGTTCCGTTGACCTGGATACCGAAATTGCCGCCAGGGAAATTGTTCCCCTGGGCGTACGGGTTGGGAACGTTCAGGACGAGCAGAACATTGTCGTTGACGCCGCGTGGCAATACAATGGCAAGCCCTGGAATCGGCGTCCAGGAACCGCTGTTGGTGCTATGCGTGCCGGAGCTTTGTGCGGAGATGATCATAAGTCCTCCTTGGGGGTGTGGTGGAATGGGATTTCGACCGCAGGCCATTATAGGGTGAGCCGTCGCGGAAGTGCAATCCACAGGTTTCTGCCGCGCCTGCGCAGTCCCCTGTGAGCCGAAGGAACCGCAGCCATTGCCGCTTTGATACAGGCGACGGCCTGATTAGACGAGGCCGAAGTTGGACTTTTCGGGGGTAGTTTTGTCGAGGGCGTCGAGGTCGGGAAGGGCGTTGAACCAGGCAAAGAAATGGTCATCCAGCGTATAGTAGGTTTCTTCAAATTCCAGAGTCGGGATCCGATCGTCGTTCGGCTCCAGCTTCAAATACCAAATCGATGGAAATTCGTCATCGCCCTGCCTCAGGTCCCTACGGCGTCCGCGTATCTTGTCGAATGGCAGCGTCTGCCGCTCAAATATGGTCTGAACGCAGATCTCGCCTTGCGACAGAGCGATGTAGTTCCTAAATGCGCGCGCCGTGAAGAAGCCTCCCACGATGAGGAAGACGATTGGGATCATTAGTTCAAGCCAGGTCGCCTCTCGCTCGCCGGAAATGGCTCCTCCCCAAAACCCAACAAGGAAGAACACGCTCAGAGTCATGAATACAATGCAGAAGACGCGTTGGCCCCATCCAATGCGATAAATTCGTGCCGCTCGGATCAGTGGTTCCGTCACGGATGATTCCCCTGATGGATTTTACGTGCCCGCCGGGACTGGCCGCTTGAATTGCTTGCTGAGGGCGAGGGCCTGGCGCTGGTAGTTGGAGCCGATGCCGATGCCGTAGATCTTGTCGGGGCGGGCCAGCATGTGGGTATAGAGTAGCCGGCAGACGATCTGTCCGTCCTCAATAAGAAACGGGACCTCGTGCGCACGGACCTCAAGCACGGCGCGGGTGCCGAGAATGTCGCCCGCGCCGTAGCCAAAGCCGGGATCGAAGAAGCCGGCATAGTGGATGCGGAACTCGCCCATGGACGGGTCGAAGGCCACCATTTCTGCGGCGAAGTCGGCGGGAACGCGCACTCGCTCCTTGGACGCCAGGATGTAGAAATCGCCGGGGTCGAGGATGATGGACTTGTTCCGGGGTTCGCGGACGGTTTCCCAGAAGTCGTCGATGGGGTAGTAATCCAGCATGCTCAGGTCCACCGCTGGGGAGTTCTTGCGGGCTTTGTAGGCGACGGTATCGGAGTTTGCGTCTCCCTGGAGGCTCATGGAGATGCGCACGCCTTCGTCGATCAGCGCGCGGGTGGGGCTGTCGTCGCCGGAGTAAACCAGGACCTCGTCCTTGTCCAGGCCGGCTGTCCTGCGATCGGACAGGGAGGGATTGCCGCGGATGAAGCGCAACTGATTCAGGCGCGTTCCCATGCCGGCGACGATGGTGAAGGTGCGCGAGACCACCTCGACATACAGGGGGCCGGAGTATCCCGGACGCACCTGCTCGAACTCGATGCCGTGATCGGTGATAAGACGGGTGAAGACGTCAAGCCTGCCGGTGGTGCTTTTGGGATTTGCGCCGGCAGAGATGCTCTTGGGGAGATGAATGGATTCGAGCACCGGAATGATGTAGATGCAACCGCGCTCCAGCACTGCAGGGCGGCTCAGGTCGATGGTGGCCATTTGCAGGGTCTTGATCCGGTCCATCACCGTGGACGACTTGCCGGGAAGAAAACTGGCCTGGACGCGATAGGCGACCGGACCGAGGCGGAGATCAAGACTGGCGGGTTGAACCTGGCCGTCTTCGATGGGAGCGTCGGATGTGATGATGCCCTTGTCGATGAGTTCGCGAATATGCTGGGCGGGAAGAATGCCGCCTTTAAGGTGGGGAGATTCCAGCGGCTCATCGGCCTGGGGCGCGAGGGCGGGAATGGGGCCGGATTTGGGGTTTGGGGCGTTCAGGGTTGCCATTCTTTCTTGCGGCTCGAGGTTCAGAGCGATTGCGAGGGCCAAAGACAGTTTACATTCGCGCATCGGCTTAGCGCGGTGCGCAGTAGTGTCCTGTTAGCGCATTGCTGGCTAAGAACTAGAAAAGCCGCTCCGAAGAGCGGCTTTCATTTCGCGTGGGCGCACGACCAATCCGCGACTGGAAAAGCCATGACCTGCTTATTCGCCATGGCTTGCCTACTACAACTTTTGCCATCGCCACCAGACGCTGAGGGTTACTCCTGCGATGGAGGACGACATAACGGAACCTGTCTGATCCAGGGGGACTGCTCTCCTAGGCGTGAACCACAAGACTAGGATGGTCTGAGCAATCTTCAGGGCGTGAAGTGAAGTCTCGAACCTTGCTAATCAACAGATCTAGTAGGCGCTCAACCGCGAATGCTAGGTATTTGCGCCTTAGCTCTCGCTTGAACGCGGGATAGTTTTGGATAACCAGTCCTAACAACTCCCCGTTCTCGTCCATGCGCGCAAGAACCTGGGTCTTGAGACCCAATTTTTCCGTTACATCAATCACATCAACGCGGCTGGTGCGCGGATGCTCCACGCAAACATCCACATACGCTACATCTGTTTCTCGATTGTGGTGCAGATCAGCTTTCATGGCCTACTCCCCCTTAGCAATCGCCCACCGGGGATCTCGCTCACTCCGTAGAAAGTCTTGACAAAGTTGTGCTTACCTGCCAGCTTCTGGGCAAAATCCTGAAACTTGATTGCGACCAATAGCCAGCGGTGGCCACCGCACGGAATATCGTAGATCGCATTACTTGTTCCATGTTGCCTGTTCTCAATAACGCAAATCGGCTGAGAAAAGTTTCTCTTCAGAGAATCCACTACAAATGCCTCTTCAAAGTGAAAACGAAGAACGTGATCTACGAGGGTGCTCCTATGAAGAACAACTCGCCGATTGTCCCAGCATTGAACCTCCCAGACAATGTCTGGTTTCTTGCCCACGCACACCCACTAGCTTCGATGCAGGATTCATAGTACTGTTTCGGACGATGCCAAGTGTTTTTCGTCAGCATCGCAAGGATAGCAAACGATTCTCGGTTTCGAAAAGGGAATTCGCATTCCCATTATGGGAACAACTACGACTTTCAGGTGATCGTCCCGAGCAACGCAGTATTAGGACACCTCCCGTCGCGCGAAGCGACAACAATTTAATACCCCAGCCCGCGCACCACGGCGCGGATGCGGTCGGCGCTGTCGTGCAGGCCGGCTTCTTCGTCCACCGTCATGGGGATGGGCAGCGGCGCTTCGATTCCCTTGCGGCCTACGATGCGTGGAAGGCTAAGACACACGTCGTCGAGCCCGCGAAAGCCGTGCAGCAGGCCGCTCAAGGGCAGTACGCGCTGCTCGTCGTGCAGCAGCGCTTCAAGAATATTGGTGACCGCGAGGCCGATGGCGTAGTTGGTTGCGCCCTTGCCCTGGATCACCTTGTCGGCGGCGTCCTTTACATTGTGGACGATCTCGTCCTTGTCGGCGGCGGTGAGGCGGCCGTGGCCGTGAACGGCCCATTGGCTCAGCGGAATGGAGCCGATGGTGGCGCTGGACCAGAGCGGAATTTCGGAGTCGCCGTGCTCGCCGGCGATGTAGGCATGGACGTTTTGCACGGCCACACGGCAGTGCTTGGCCACGAGGTAACGGAAGCGCGAGCTGTCCAGCACCGTGCCGGAACCGAAAACCCGCTCCCAGGGCAGGCCGGTCATCTTGATTGCCACCTGCGTGATGACGTCGACCGGGTTGGTGACCAGCAACAGCAGCGCATCCGGGGCCACCTGAACCACGCGCGGCAGCAGTTTGGCGCAGATGGCGGTGTTGGCGGCGGCCAGGTCCATGCGGGTTTGGCCGGGGTTCTGCTTGGCTCCGGCGGTCATTACGATCACGTCGGAGCCGCGCAGAACCTCGATATCGTCCGAGCCCTCGACGGTGCCCGGCGGCACAAACAACATGCCGTGATTCAGGTCGAGCACTTCGGCGTTTACCTTGGTCCGCGCAATGTCGAAGAGGCTGATTTGCCGCGCCACGCCGCGAATCATGGCCGCGTAAGCGATGGTCGCCCCCACGGCGCCTGCCCCAATAATGCCTATTTTTGCCGGCCGGTCCGCAGCCATCCAGTCACCTCTCCCTGAGCGGAGTTTACGGCATTCCGGTGCTGGGCTTCGTGCAAAAAACGGCGATCCAATACGGGACTGCGAGGCGCGCGCCGCCATTTCCTCATTTCATTCCTGTGAATTTTCCGGTAACCTCACGGAATACGCATCCCGCGACAAAGGCCACCATGGAGGGCCGCAAACGACGCATGACCGAGGCCGCACAGCATTTGCTATCGATCAACTTTCCCACTGAGTTCACGCCAGGCGCGCGCTCGGCTGTGACCACCTGCCTGCGGATTGACCCGGCGGAGAAGGTTACGCTGATTACCGACCGTGCGACCGAGGCGATTGCCGCCGCGCTGGGCGCGCAGTTGGCCGAGCGGGGTTGCCCGTGGAATGTCTACATGCTGGAAGATCTTGCGCCGCGCCCGCTGATCAATATGCCCGCCGAGGTGCTGGCCGACATGGAGACTTCGCAGGTTTCCATCTTTGCGGTGCAGGTGCAGGCCAACGAACTGCGATCGCGCATGCAGATGACCGACGTGGTGAATCGGCGGCACATGCGCCATGCCCACATGGTGAACATTACCGCGGAGATTATGTGCCAGGGCATGCGGGCGGACTTTAACCTGGTGGATCGGCTGAGCCAGAAGGTTCTGGAGCGGGTGCGGAAGGCGACGCGGATAAGGGCGACGACGGCGGCGGGCACCGATATCGTTGCCGAGATGAATCCCGGCTACAAGTGGTTCAAGACCTCGGGCATCATATCGCCGGAGAAGTGGGGCAATTTGCCCGGCGGCGAGTGCTTTACGTCTCCCGGCGAGGTGAACGGAACGTTTGTTGTGGACGGCGTGGTAGGCGACTGGCTCTGCGCGCGCTACGGGCTACTGGCCGCGACTCCGCTGACCATCGAGATTGCGGGCAACCGCATTGTGAGCTGCACGAGCGCGAACAAGGATCTCGAAGCCGATTTCTGGGCCTATACGCACACCGACGAGAACTCCGACCGCGTGGGAGAGTTTGCCATTGGCACCAACCTGGGTGTGGAGCGGGTGATCGGCAACATATTGCAGGACGAGAAGTTTCCCGGCATCCACATCGCTTTCGGGAATCCGTATGGCGAGCATACCGGCGCACCGTGGCGATCTGGCACGCATATCGATGTGGTGGGGCTGGGGTTCAACATCTGGCTGGAATCGGAAGACGGGCGGGAGCAGATCATGCGCGACGGGCGGTTCTTGATCGCGGCGTAGGGTGCTCTTCGCTCTAAGCTCGGGGAGTAGCGAATTCGAGCGTCCAATCGAAAAGCTGCGGCATCTAGTTGCTTATGACAACTACTGCTGCATCTCCTGTCCTTCGCACTCTTGGCAATTCAGACTTGCAACTCACCCCCATCGGCTTTGGCGCCTGGGCTATCGGCGGCGGCAACTGGGAGTTCGCCTGGGGTCCACAGGACGATAAGGAGTCCATCGACGCCATTCACCGCGCGCTTGACCTGGGCATCAACTGGATCGACACAGCGGCCATTTACGGGCTGGGGCACTCGGAAGAAGTAGTTGGCCGCGCTCTGAAGTCCACCTCGCACAAACCATTGGTGTTCACCAAGTGCTCCATGCGCTGGCATCCCGACCGGTCAATCTACCGGTCGCTCAAGGCGGGGTCGCTGGCGGAGGAGTTGGACGGCTCGCTAAGGCGGTTGGGGGTTGAAGCCATCGATCTCTACCAGATTCACTGGCCCGACCCTGAAGAAGAAATTGAAGAGGGCTGGGATGCTTTGCAGCGATTTCGCGAGCAGGGAAAGGTGCGCTGGATTGGCGTTTCGAATTTCTCTGTGGAACAAATGCGGCGCGCGCAGACGGTCGCGCCCATTACCAGTCTACAGCCACCTTACTCAATGCTTCGCAGGGCTGTGGAGGAGGAGATTCTGCCGTTTGCCGAGGACAACGGCATCGGCGTGATCAATTACTCGCCCATGGTTTCGGGACTGCTTACCGGCTCGATGACGGCGGAGCGGATCGCGGCTTTCCCGGCCGACGACTGGCGCCGCCGCGCGGTCGAATTCAATGAGCCGAGGCTCAGCAAGAACCTGCGGCTGGTGGAGTTACTGCGCAAGATCGGCAGCGAGCATGGAGTGAGCGCCGGCGTGGTGGCTGTGGCCTGGACGCTCTTTCATCCGGCCATAACCGCTGCAATTGTTGGCGGGCGGAGCGGGCGGCAGGTTGAAGGGCTGACGCCGGCACTCCATTTCCGGCTCAGCGACGACGAATACGCAACGATCAAAGAGTTTATCGCTACGGACCTGGCCTGAAGCTGGTTTGTGGTGGCCAACGAACAAGAACCCCGGCCTCGGCCGGGGTTCTTGTCTAAAGAGCAAAAGGGTCTTACATTGCAGCCACAAAATCGGGGAGGATGGTGGCTGCGTTTTCCTGCAGCAACTGGGTCATGCGAGCGGCCATGCCGGAGTACATTGCGGCGGCGCGGAATGCGTTGACGCGGACTCCCTCGCTGGCTTTGCTGAACCCGTACTGGGCCAGAGCCATCAGAACGCAAACTCGAATCTGCATGGCGTCGCTGCGCAGCGTCTCCAAGAGCATCCGGTCCACTGACTCACTGTTCTTTGCGGCAAAGTCGGCCATCTGGATCATCACGCCGGCATTCTGGTACATGACCCACAGGCCTCTGGGGCCTTCCATGCGCGTCCACGCGTCTTCGGGGGTGGCGCTAATTCCCTCTTTCCAAAGGAATTGATCGCTCAACTCGCGAGCGCTCCAGTCGGGACGCAACTGCGCCAGGAGGGAGTCCCACGATTGCGAATTTCTGCGCTTTACCGCAATTCGCCAACGACCAAAGCAAAGCGCCACGCCGGCAACCGCAGCAATTTCCAGAAACAGTAGAATCATCGGTGTTCCTTTTATCGGGTACTGGTAACCAGTCTACCAGCTAGAGCAACCCGAGGAGTTTTCCGGATACACAATCTTTGTAACAGAAATATCTACGGAAGTGAACAAAAATCTAACACTTTAGCTCTTTAGTGGTAGAAACGGTAATCAAAGACCCACTGCACTTAGGTAACTTGCAGGCTCAATTTCACGCGCCCACTGGTACCATAGAGCCCCGCAAAGGGGTCTGCAAGAGAAGGAGATCGCGAGACGAACGACGGAATCGGACACCCATCGACGTGCGCCAGTGGCGTGGATTTGCCCCTGGACTGCTTAACGATCCCGCGGCTTTCGGGGCGGGGAATCCACGAATGTAACGCGCGCTGTTCGCGCGGTTCCAGCCAAAGCCAGCAGAAAACTCTGCATTTGCGGCGTGAATTCGCGCCGCTCGGCCTCTCTCGCGGCGAAGCTGAATGCCCAAAACATGAGGGAGCAAAGATAGCCTGCGACCTCGACCTGATTCAGGAATCTGAATTGAGATCCCGTGGTCATGTGCGTATGCAGCATGGCCACAGCAAGGCCGACGAGCGAATAGAATCCAAGACCCGAGGCAATCTGTAGTTCGCGATCCCGCCAGCCGATCGAAAGCAACTGGCTGCATCCGGCCAGGGCCAGGAAGAAGACAACCCTGAGAATCGAGGTTGTCTGCTCCAGGCGCATCAGGAAATGCCACTGCGGTGGGTAATTGCCGAATCCAGGGATTACCGCGAGCGGCCAGATTGCGACACCAAGAAGCAGGACCACGGCTGCGACCACGAGCAGCGCGCCGCGCGGTAAATGGGCGCCGAGCGGACGTAGCACCGACCAGGTAAGTTCGACAAGGACGCCAAGCTCAAGTGCTGAATAGACAATGGTTGTCGCCAGGAAAAAAGTAAAATAGCTGGCTGGATAAAAGCGCATCACCGGGTAAGCTGCCGCATCCACGAGAACAAGCCAGAGGCAATATAGGCTGAAGATCGGGAATGTTCTCCAGACGCGCCGATAGATAAGGAGCCCGACGACCGTTGCCTCGGTCAAAAAAGAGGCAAGCCAGAGTGTATTATCCAGATTCACCGATTAAGTCCCGCCTGAACTTATTGACGAGATGCGTGTTCCCAGTGTAGCAGCGAATCTGTTGCGGCGACTCGCGAACAGATAGGCTACGCTGTATGGGGCGTGACACCAGGCGGCAGTGGCGGCAGTGGAATACCGGGTATAGCACTCATAACACCAGGCGGCAGCGGCGGCAGCGGAATACCGGGAATAGCGCTCATGACACCAGGCGGCAGTGGTGGCAGTGGAATACCGGGTATAGCGCTCATGACACCAGGCGGCAGTGGTGGCAGTGGAATACCGGGTATAGCGCTCATGACACCAGGCGGCAGTGGTGGCAACGGAATACCGGGAATAGCGCTCATGACACCGGGCGGCAGTGGTGGCAACGGAATACCGGGTATAGCGCTCATCACGCCTGGGGGCAGCGGTGGCAGTGGAATACCGGGAATAGCGCTCATAACACCGGGAGGCAGAGGCGGCAGCGGAATGCCGGGAATTGCGCTTGCAACTCCTGGGGGCAACGGCGGCAGCGGGATGCCAGGAATGGTGTTGGCCATTGCGCTGCCTGCAGAGAGGGAAAGAACGGCAGCAAGGATAACGAAGCGGAACTTAAATACTCGCGAATTCATACAGGACAGTCTCCTTTGACTACAACTTTGTACACAAAGGGTAACCCATTCGCGGTATTTTGGATACTACAAAAGTAACATTCCTGGAGATTTTTCTGTCAATTGGTCCTCGCCGGAGGGTGACTATTTTCAAAACATGACTGGGGTGCGGATTTTCTCGGCGCCGCGAATGCTCGATCTGAATCGGATGCGGCCAAGGGCGGCAATTGGCGCTATCTTTAATCAAGAGCCGTAGGCTATTTCACGAGGTTGAAACGTTGATTCCAGAGTTCCGCACCCGGTTCAACCAGAGGTTTCGCCCCGAGGATTATGTTTCGCTGCTGGCGCTGTTGGAGCGCCGTTGCGGAAAGCGGGTTGATTTTCGAATTGCGGAAACCCCCATCTTTGTGCCCTGCTCGATGCTGGATGAGATGGCGGCGGCGGGGGCCGAACTGACGATGAGCCTAATCGGCGACCCCGGATACCTGGCCGCGGCGCGGCAGGCCATTCCAGCGGAATACCGGGTAGCCGGCGAGACCCCCCATCCTAACTTCCTCACCGCCGATTTTTCGCTGGTACACGATCTCGACGGCAAACTGACGCCGCGATTGGTCGAGATACAGGCATTCCCATCCGTGTATGGCTACCAGGAGGCTCTTTGCTCGGCGTATCGAGAGGTTTTCGGCTTGCCGGACACGCTGGGGACTTTTCTGGGCGGATTGAATGAGACGGGCTACTGGGACCTGTTTGCGCGGACGGTGCTTGGCCGCCACGATGCGGAGAATGTGGTGCTGACCGAAGTGGACCCGTGGAACCAGAAGACATTTCCGGACTTTGCGGTTACGGGCCGCCGGCTGGGGATAGCGGTGGTGGACATCCTGAGCCTGGAAGCGATGGAAAAAAAACTGTATTACCGCGACTCGGCGGGGCGTCTCGTTCCCATTCATCGCATCTATAACCGGGCCATCGCCGATGAGTTGATTGCGCGCAATCTTCGGCTGCCGTTCGACCTTACGCACGGCTGGGATGTGGAGTGGGCAGGCCATCCCAACTGGTATTTCCTGATCAGCAAATTCTCCATTCCATGGCTTTCGCAACCTGCGGCCAGCCACCCGGTGGTGCCTCCGGCCGTATTTCTTAGCGACTTTCTTGACGGGGCCGGCCGCGCGGAGTTGCTGGCCAAGGGTGTTCGCCTTCCGCTTGATACCGGACCTGAGACGGTGTACCGCGAATTGCTGCTCAAGCCGCTTTTCTCGTTTGCCGGGAAAGGGATTGAGTTCGAACCGACCCAGGCGCAACTGGAGGCGATTCCGGCCGGCGGCCGGCGCGACTTTCTTCTTCAGCAGCGGATGCACTTTGTGCCCACCATCGAGACGCCGCACGGACTTACCCAGGCTGAGATCCGGATTCTGTATCTGTGGCCGGACGGCGGCAGCCTGACCCCGGTTTTGTCGCTGGTTCGCCTGGGGCGCGGCAAAATGATGGGAGTTGACCACAACAGAGACCAGGAATGGGTTGGCGCTTCCGCCGCGTTCTTCCCCAGTGCAACCGGGGAGTGAAGGTCGCCTTCAGGCGCTGAAACTACCATTAGGCGGGGGGGGGTAAGGCGCGAGCGGTGCGGACTCCGAAAATGCCTGCTGGCCGTTATACACTGAGCGGGAGACATTGCGGCAGGGAACTGAGGGTTACCTTTCGGTGAACTTTAGTGCCGTGTGTCGATTGGAAAAAGAGAGTTACAGTGGCGGTAGACCCTGTTGGGTATGGAATGCGGCTTATGATTGCTCTGAAATCAGGATTATCGTCTCTGTCAGCGCTCCCCGAGCCGCCCGATCCCCGGCAGGAGGTGCGGTGCGCGGTTCGTTTTCCGCTCACGCTCCCAGTGGTAGTGTCGGGAGGAGACATCGGGGAGTTTTCCGCCATTACCAGAAACGTCTCGGCGAGTGGAGTGCTTTTTACCCAGGATCGGCCAGTGGAGGCGGGTCATGAGGTCCGTTTTTCGCTTCGAATGCCGGCATCGGTGTTGGGCACGCCTCGCGATGTGCTGGTTCATTGTGTCGGACGTGTGGTACGCTGCTCCATGAGCCAAGATAAGTATTTGGTCGCCGGTACAATCGACGAATATCAATTTGTCGAGCAGTGACGGCGCCGCCTGGCATGGCAGCGACCCATAATGGATTTCCTGGAAGACTCATCCAATGTCGATAGCACCGACCTGCTGGTCAAGCCGGGGGCGGTCCGCATAATTCTCGCGGATTCGCAGGCCATTTACCGTGTCGGAATTCGCAAAGTGTTTGCCCTTGAGGACGATTTGCGCGTGGTTGCGCAGGCCGACTCCATTGACAATTTGCGCGCCGCCATTGAGCGGTATCCCACCGATATCGTTCTGCTTGAAGGCAGCATGCTGGCCGGCACGGCTAACGTAATTCCCGACCTGTTGAAGGCCGCGCCGGACGTAAAGCTGATTGTGCAGGCCGTCTCGTCGGACGAGAACCAGACCGTCGAGCTCTACCGGCGCGGAGTGCGCGGCATCATTTCCCGCTCCATCTCGCCGGACCTTCTGGTGCGCTGCGTCCGTCGAATCGCCGCTGGCGAAACCTGGATCGACAATCAATCGGTGAACTGGGTCATCGAGGCTTATCGCGCCCAGGCGGCGGCGCTGGTGAGCCCGCGTACCCAGCCCCGCCTCTCGCCCAAGGAGATGGCCATCATCACCTGCATTACCCAGGGAAAGCGCAACAAGGAGATTGCTTTCCAGTTGGGAACCACCGAGCAGGTGATCAAGAATTATCTGCGCAAGATTTACGACAAGCTAGGAGTCAGCGACAGGCTTGAACTGGCTCTTTATTGTCTTCACAACAAGATTGTTCTGGCGGATGTGGACGAACAGACTGTGGCCCAGAAGGTTGTGGGTCAATAGTTCGGCTCGAAAAGATCTTTAGATGCAGACTTCCCCGCGCTCCCTAGGGTAGTTCACGCTATGAATGAAGTCCAATCTGAAGCCCTGTCGAAATCGACCCTTCTTGCCGCCGAACCGCAGCTATTTGTCTCTGACATTGGGACCTCGTGTGAGTTCTACACGAAAAAGCTGGGGTTCACGGTTGCCTTTACCTATGGTGAGCCGCCGTTCTACGGACAAGTGTTCCGGGATGGGGCCAGGTTGAATCTCCGGCATCTTGACCAACCTGCATTCCGACCGGAGCTTCGAGGGGATCTGCTCTCAGCATCCATTCCGCTGGATGATGCAGAGCCGCTCTTCCTCGAGTTTCAAGCGGCAGGCGTGGTGTTTCATCAGGCACTCAAGACGGAGCCGTGGGGCGCACGCACATTCATCGTTTGTGATCCGGACGGGAATTTAATCCTCTTTGCAGGGCAGGGGCAGTAGTTACGGGAGGCCGGCTCAGCTCACGGCCTCCCGCTGTTCGCAATTGGGCCCGCGCGCGCGCTCCAGCAAGCGGATCAACTCAGACAGCTCCGCAGGGTTCAGGTGTCCCAGCAGATCCTTTGGCAGTTGCCGGATGACAGGGTCCATTTTGCCCAGCAAATCGAGTCCGGCCGCGCAGATGTGCGTCCACAGCACGCGCCGGTCGTGGCTGTCGCGCTGCTGACGAATGAGCTTGAGCGCCTTTAATCGCGCCAGCAGGCGGGTAATGTCGGGCTCCGCGGTAATCATGCGGCTGCCGATTGCGGTACAAGTAAGCCCGTTGGGGTGTGCCCCGCGCAGAATCCGCAGCACGTTGTATTGGGTGGACGTGATGCCCGTGTTGCGGGTCTTCAGATGGAAGGCGCGCTGCAGGCCATCGGAGGTGCGGAGCAGGTTCAGGAGCGCCTCTTCTTCGGGGCTCGAAAAGGGAGCTTCCTGCACGATTTCGAATTTCAGGCTTACCATCGACAGTCTTCCCCGACTAGCATTGCAGCCTCCTGAGAACAAGCTGATCCTGGCGAAGGGCATGGGTTTCATACTGGACAAAATACGCCGGAATGTCCCCCATGCCCTTCAAGGCCGCACCCGTTACTTGGCGGCGGGGGGCGCGTCCTGCTTGATGATCTCGAGTTCGATGGTCAGCTTGACATCGTCGCCGACCAGGGCTGAAGGGAACGCGGTTCCGATTCCGTAGGCGGTGCGGCTGAGGGTGGTGGTGGCGGAGAAGCCGGAGTGCAGCTTGTGGTCCATGCCATTCTCGACCGGAGTTGCGGGGCCGTCCACATCCAGCGTCACAGGCTTGGTGACGCCATGCACGGTGAAGTTGCCGGAGATGGTGAGCTTGTTTCCGTTCTTGACCACGCTTGTGCTGGTAAAGGTTGCGGTGGGGAACTTGGCGATATCGAAGAACGCGTCGGTCTTCAGATGGGCGTCGCGCGGCGCAGCGCCGGTGTCCACAGAAGTGACGTCGATGGTGGCGGTAACGGTGGATTTTGTGACGTCGGCCTCGTTGTAGACCAGCGTGGCAGCCACGCCGCCAAAGTGGCCGTGCACGTTGGAGACGCCGCCGTGCCGGATAACGAACTCGACCGTGCTGTGGTTCGGGTCAGAGTTCCAGGTGGAGTATTGCGCCATGGCCATGGGAGCCGCGAGCGCCAGAATACCAGTGACAATTGCCAAACGCTTCATGGTGAAGAATCCTTTCGGTGCCGGGCCGTTGGGCCGCTTTGGGGGTTGGGAAGGAGAGGAGTAGCCCTCGCCGGATTTTGTGTGGGAGGGCAGCAGACAACGCTGCGCTCCGCGCTGAATCTTGTGATGCAGATAGGATGTATGGGGAAATGTATTCGTTGCAACAATTATTTTTTAGAGAGTGCGATGAATGGGTCGGTCAAGAGAACTGGGCGTTCCCGCAAGGCGGGTCTGGGGGTTGATTGCATGGTAACTGCCGAGTTGGCGACAATCCAGGTGTGATGCCGACGACAATGCGATTATCGTACTCATGAGAGAATCGGGCCACGCGAAAAGACGACTATCGTCCTCGGCGGATCACCATCAAAGGATAGTCACGTCTTGGAGGATGAAAATGAGTTGGCTGATTGTTCCGTTAGCGATCCAGACGATGGCTGGAGTTGCGCTCACCTTCCGCTCTTTGTCTTTGAACAAGTGGGAGGAAGGTGAGGGAGTTAATAGCTCCGCCGATTGGTTGACAATCGGCACCGGAGTTCTTTTTCTGTCGAGTGCGGGTTTAGGCTGGTACTGTTACGCGCACGGATGGGTTCTGTGTTGGGGTTTCAAAGGCCCGCCGTTGTTCAAGCTCTGTCTGGATGTGGCAGCACTCGTACTCCTCTATTTCATCTTGTTTCGGGTGAAGCCAACCCCTCCCACCGAGACGGTCGAAGGGGAATAAGAGCCCTGCCGTTCCGTTACGGCTGCTACTACTTGAAAACTGCTAATCTACTCTCAGGTCGGGTAGCTGTTGTATTACCGCCTACTCGGTAGTTACCATTTGATCAACATCTACTTACTCCTCATACCAGCGGCAGAAGGACTAGCGGACGCCGACAGCGCGCTGAAAATCGGCGAGCGTTTTGCCGGGCTCATCGAAAAATGTGGTTCCGGTGCGCTGGCAGGCGCGAATGCGGTCCAGGCGAAAGTTTCGAAAATCCACGCGGAGCTCGCACCACGCGGCCAGAGTCCAGACCGAGCCCCAGAAGTGAAGCGCGAGTGGACGGACGTTGCGTCGGGTCTGCTTGCTGTCGTCGCCGGCGTAGGTGAGGTGGAGAACTGCATGATCGTTGATGGCTGCGTTCAGCGACTCCCGCATGGGGTCGACTTTGCGGTGAGAGCTCATGGGAGGGACGTAGATTTGCGAACGCTCGACCTCGGCGCGGCGGCTTTTGGGCAGGGCCAGGATGACCTTGTCGAGGGCCGTGACGGACGCGTCGCTGAGGCGGTGGCCCGCAAAGGCTTGCGCCATGCGCAGGCCGACAACAACCGCCTCGACTTCATCGGGAGTGAACATGAGGGCCGTCAATTCGAACGAGCGGTCAAGCCGGTAGCCGACGCCGGCCTCGCCCTGAATGGGGATTGAGGATAGCGAGAGGTCGCGGATGTCGCGATAGATGGTGCGCTCGGATACGGAGAGCAGATCGGCGAGCTCGGCGGCAGTGGTGAGCCGCCGGGCCCGCAGGTGTTGCACGATCTGGAAGAGCCGGTCGGCGCGGCGCATGGAGAAACGATACCAGCCGGGAGCCGATTGGCGCGGACAGAGCCGACGGCGAGCTCAGGCGTAGGAGTGCAGGCCCACGCGGTTGCCTTCGGTGTCGAGGATCTGGGCGAATGCCCCCATGCCTGGCCCAAGTTCTGTTCGGGACTGGGCGATGGAGCCGCCGGCGGGAGCGATGCGCGCGAGCACGGCATCGAGCGATGGGTCTGCGTTGAGATAGACGATCGCGCCCTCAGCGGAAGGCTTCAATCCGGGGCCTGTCATGAGGCATCCGCCGGTGGCTTGATCGCGATCGTAGGGAAAAACGGCGAGCGAGGCGGGGCCCATGTCGCCGCGGTTGAGGGTGACTGCGAGAATCTGCTCGTAGAATGCGCTTGCACGATTGAGGTCAAGCGCCGGGATTTCGAACCAGCTGATGGGTTTGTTCATGGTGCGAGGATGACAGGGTGCTGCTGACAGCGTTCTGTCAGGAGTGTTGAAATCGGGGGGCTTAAGAATTGAGAAGAGTCGTAATGGTTCACGGCGCATCTTTTCGCTGGACGGGTGTGATCCAGCGCCCAGGGAGAAACGATGACTGAAGAAGCGACGAAGTACCCTCCTGTTCCTGCGGACGATTTGAGCCGCACGCTGGTGATTGCGCAACCCGACTCGGCGAAGTCGCCGCACATTGGGCTGGTGGGCGATACGTATACCGTGACCGTGAGCGGAGAAGATACGGGAGGGCGGTTCTGCGTGATCGATATGCACATTCCGCCGGGCGGCGGGCCGCCTCCGCATCGGCATGACTTTGAGGAAACCTTCATTGTGCTCGATGGCGAGATTGAGGCTACCTTTCGCGGCAAGAAAACTGTGGCGCATGCGGGAGAAACGCTGCATGTTCCGGCCAACGCACCGCACCAGTTTCACAATGCTTCATCCGAGCCGGCGCGGCTGATCTGCATTTGTGCGCCGGCCGGGCAGGAGAAGCTGTTTATGGAGGTGGGCGTGCCGGTGGCCACGCGCACGACAGCGCCGCCGCCGCTCAATCCGGATCAGCAGGCGGAGTTTATCAAGAAAGTCGTGGCGCTTGCGCCGCAGTACTGGACTGAATTGCTGCGAGAGGCTTAACCGGGGAACCATAACCGCGCGGAATGATCGTTGCGGCAGAATGGAGCGCAGAAGGATGAGTGACCAATGGCCGTGGTGGGCTGAAGAAAATCGGCACATCCCGGCTTATGGAGGCATTCTGATATGCTCCCGGCTATGTCTGTCATCGAGACTTTCCGAAAACTTACCCCGGCGCAGCGGCACACATTCGTTGCCGCTTTCCTGGGCTGGACGATGGATTCGCTCGATTTTTTCCTCCTTGTTTTCTGTATGAAGGCGATTGCCAGCGAGTTTCATGCGCAGACTTCGGCAGTGGTTGGCGCGGTTGTGTTGACACAGGCTTTCAGGCCGGTGGGCGCAATTCTATTCGGAAATCTGGCCGATCGCTACGGCCGCCGCCCGGTGCTGATGGTGAATATTCTCAGCTTCTCCGTGATTGAGCTGGCCTGCGCGTTTGCACCGTCCTTGAATGCGCTGCTGGCGTTGCGCGCGCTGTTCGGGCTAGCCATGGGCGGCGAATGGGGAGTGGGCGCGGCGCTGGCCTTTGAGACGCTGCCCAGGGAGGGCCGCGGAACATTTTCAGGCATTTTGCAGGAGGGATACGCAGCGGGGTCGATACTAGCCTCGGGAGCGTTTGCACTTTTCTTCAATGGATTTTCATTGGCGGGGCTGCACTGCCCAGGGATTGGCTGGCGGGGCTTGTTCATGCTGGGCGCGGCTCCGGCTCTGCTGGTGTTCTATGTGCAGGCAAGGGTGGCTGAGTCGCCGGTGTGGCTGGAGGGCAGAAGGCAGCGAAATGCGCGGGCAGCGGGCGGCGGCAGGCCTGCTGAGACGGGCACGCCGGCAAGGCTGCTGGCTTTTCTACCTACGTTTCTGTTCCTCATTCTGCTGATGACGGCTTTCATGAGCTTCTCGCATGGCACCCAGGACTTGTATCCGACATTCCTTTTGACTCAGGCCAAGCTGTCGCCGGGTACGGTGGGGCTGATCGGCGTGCTATACGGGTTCGGGTCCATCGGTGGCGGCATTGTGTTTGGAGCGCTCTCGGAACGGTGGGGTCGCAAGCGGGCCATCGTAACCGCGGCGCTGCTGGCCATTCCGGTGATTCCGCTGTATGCCTATGGGCACTCGGCGGTCACGCTTGGCATTGGCGCTGTGCTGATGCAGTTTATGGTGCAGGGTGCCTGGGGAGTGGTGCCGGCGTACCTGACCGAGCTTTCGCCGGCTCCGGTTCGCGCCACCGCGCCGGGACTTGCTTATCAGTTGGGGGGCCTGGTGACCTCGTGGAACGGCAAGGCGCAGGCGCTGGCTGCCGAGCGCTGGGGAAATTATCCCGCGGTGCTGGCGATTACAGTGGTGTTGGTGGCGCTGGTTTTGGCGGGGTTGGCGCTTTTGGGCCGCGAGGCAAAGGGGCAGGAGATGACGGCGGGGTAAAACTCCCGCCGAATTGCAAGTCGCGATGCCCGATTCAGAGAACTTGGGAATAGCATCTGTATCTCATTTCGTATACAATTGGCAAATGGGAGGCAATATGCACAGTACGAGTACCATGATTCATGTACGCATCGATCAAAGCTTGAAGTCGAAAGCGTCCAAGACGTTCGATGCCATGGGCCTGAGTCTGTCCGAGGCTGTGCGGATATTCCTGACTCGAACCGCCACAGACCAGGCGTTTCCCTTTGAGTTGCGATTTCCTAACGCACAAACTATTGCGGCAATGGAAGCCGGCGACCGGGGTGAAGTTGTGAAATTCGACAGCATCGAGGAATTGATGGCCGACCTCCATGCGGAAGGCTAGCCGAACCGCCAGGTTCAAGCGGGATTACAAGCGCGAGGCCTAAGGACTACATCGCTCTACGCTTGACGCCGACCTTCTGGTTGTCATTTCGTTGCTGGCCGCAGATCGGCCTTTGCCTGAGAAATTTCGCGATCACCCATTGACTGGCGACTATACGAATCATCGCGAGTGCCACCTAAGGCCCGATCTGCTGCTCATCTACAAAAAACCTAACGAACACACATTGCGGCTCGCTCGTTTGGGTTCCCACAGCGAACTTTTCTAGCTCGACGAGGGACGGTCGATTGCGCGGCTGGATTCACAGGCCGCTTCTTTTGGGGTTACTCTGAAAGCGGAGGATCGATTCATGGCAAATCTTGACTGGTCACAATGCGACGCTGTCGAAAGCATTCCCGGCAAGGTGAGCGGGGCGTGGGTGCTGAAGGGTACTCGAATGCCGGTTTCCGCGATCTTCGAGAATATTGCGGGCGGGGCAAGCATCGACGACTTAATGGAGTGGTTGGATGGGCTTGATCGCCAGCAAGTCAAAGCGGTGATCGAATTTGCAGCTCGCAGCCTCGATAAAGAACCGAGTTATGCGGCATAGATGCTAATTCTCTTCGATCAAGCGACGCCGGTTCCGCTTCGGTCTTTTCTTAAAGGCCACACTGTCCGCACAGCGGCACAGCAGGGTTGGGACAGGCTCAGGAATGGTGATCCGCTGAACGCAGCGGAAGCAGCGGGGTTCCAGATGCTGCTTACCACTGACAAGAACATGCGCTACCAGCAAAATCTCGCAGGGCGGAAACTTACGGTTCTGGTCTTAGGCCAACAGGATTGGGGGCTGCTTCGTCCTCAAATTCAGATCGTCGTTGATGCAGTAAACCAGGTCGCGCCGGGCAGTTACACAGAGGTGGAAATTCCTTCGAGATAGGCCCAAGGTTCGTCATGGAGATTCGCTCCATCACATTGAGTTTGCCGTTGGCTCGGGTAGAATGGCTTACGCCATGAAGATAGCCGCAAATCGAACCGGATGGATTGGACGGGTCGTCGACGCGAGATTCGCTCTCCTCCAATGGATTGGCGGATCGGAATCCTCCGATGTGTTTGTCACCGAGATACCGGAACAGCCCTGGCGGAAGGCCGCTATCAAGCTCGTCGCGGCCAATGAATCCGAGGCGGAAGCCCAGCTTGCTGTGTGGGCGCGGACGGCTGCGCTCTCTCATCCTCACCTTATGCCGCTGTTATATAGCGGACGCTGCCGGCTGGACAACACCACGCTTCTCTACTCGGTGACGGACTACTCCGGCGAAGTGCTTTCTCAGATTCTTCCTGAGCGGCCGCTCACGCCTCCAGAGGCGGCGGAGATGCTCGGCCCGATCGCCGACACGCTCTGGTATCTGCACGGAAATGGGTTTCTGCATGGTCATCTGAAGCCCAGCAACATCCTGGTAGTCGAGGAGCGGCTGAAGCTTTCTTCCGATAGCCTTCAGGTGGCCGGCGCGCCGGCAAAGCGCGCTGCGCCGTTAAGCGTCTACGACGCGCCCGAGTTGGTCTCCGGCGGGGTTTCGCGCACAGCGGACGTATGGTCGCTCGGCGTTACGCTGGTCGAATCGCTTACCCAGAGTCCGCCGGTTTGGGACCGGTCGAGCGGCCAGGATCCAATTGTGCCGCGAACCTTGCCGCAGCCCTTTTTGGATATTGCGCGGGAGTGCCTGCGTACGGACCCGGCGCGCCGGTACACCATCGGCAACATCAAGGCTCGGCTGGAACCGCCGTCCTCCCGCATGGAACGAGCCGGCCTTGTTGCGCCGACTCCGGCCGCGCCGGAAAGAATCGGCGCCGTGCCTCGCCCCCGGCGGCGCTGGCCGGTCCTCGTCGTGGCGGCGCTGGTTCTGATTGCGATTGTTGCAGTGCTGGCACTGCGGTATCACCGGGCTGGGGCGGGGTCCGCCGCCGGCGAAAAGCCTTCGATCGAGCAGCCTGAGCGGCCTGAGCAGCCCGAACGGCCCGAACAGCCCGAGTCTGATCAGACCACTCCCACGGCCCGCAAGCCCTCGGCCGGTACGCCACTAACCGATGCGCCCACCTCCGTACCGGCTTCAGTTCCGAATTCAACTTCGGCGGGGCAGTCTCCCAACGGCGTCGCGGTCGAGAGTGAGGTCCCCGGTCAGGTTATGCCCGACATTCTTCCCAGTGCGAACGCGTCCATTCACGGGCAGGTCAACGTGGACATACGAGTGAATGTGGATTCAGCCGGCAACATTACCGGCACTTCGCTTGACTCGCCAGGACCGAGCAAGTATTTCGCCAAGGTGGCCCAGGAATCCGCGAAACATTGGACGTTCAAGGCGGCGAAGGTAAATGGGAATGCCGTGGCCAGCATTTGGATCCTGCATTATCAATTCACGCATGGCGCAACCAACATTACCCCGGTTGAAACCTACCCATAAAAGGCTGCGCTCAGAGGCCACTCAATCCAGGATGGACAAGTAGGGCGTCCAGGGGCCTACCGCTTCCCGGTATTCGCAGGCCAATGTTTTCACAATCTGGGAAATGTGGCCTAAATCGTGAACCACCCAGGCGGCAATCAGGTTGCTCATGGTTACGCGGCCCAGCCCGGGATGCATGCCCGGCAGATTGAGCTCATTCTCCGCTACGCCCAGTTCGCTGAGAGTTTGAAGACCCTCGCGCCTCAGATGGGCAAACTCAGCAAGCAAATCTTCGACGGGCTTGCCGGCGATCAACTCACTGAAGGCGAACCTGTCAAATGGATCGAACACCCTGGTGTCGCGGTGCTCGAGGATGATTCGCACCCGCGGAATCCAATCGGTGATTTCGCCGTGGATCAGGTGGCCCAGAACGTCGAGCGGGCTGAACGACTCGGGCGTCTTCCTGCTGTTCAACCAGGCGGAGGATTTTCCGCGCAGCAAGGCATCGAGCACGCTGGGCGTCGCCTTCAGCACTTCCAACGCATCGTCCATTTCAAACTGCATCGTTCCATCTCCTAAACTCATCGAGGATAAGGTATCGCTTGTTATTTCGGCCGGATCAGCTCAATGCGGTCGCGGGTGCGGACCCAGGTGTTGCCGGCCATTCGGCCCACAGCGTCCAGGCCGGCGGGATCGACGCGGAAGTCATCGAAAAGGTCCTCGCGGATGTGAAACCGAACCACCTCGCCCAGTACGATGACGCCGCCGCCGGGTGCGCGGCTGGTGTAAATGACCTGGAGCAGCCTGCACTCCATTTGCGCGGGAGACTCCGCGACCCGCGGCGGGCGCACAGCCTGGCTTGCTATTGAATTGAGTCCGGCCAGCACAAATTCATCCACCTCCGGCGGAACCTCGGCGGAGGTTGCATTGGCCAACGCCGCAATGGCATCGCTGACGATGTTTACCACAAACTCGCCGGTCTCCTCGACGTTGCGCAGGGTGTCTTTGCGGATGTCGGGCCAGGCGTCCGCGCCGGAAGCGGACTCAGCCGGCTGCGGGGTGCGCACCGACGGGCAGAACAGAACCGTCGGAGGTACAGCGCCCACTCCGCAGAAGAAGCTGAACGGCGCCAGGTTTGCCACGCCGTTGCGGTCCATGGTTGAAACCAGCGCAATGGGGCGTGGCACAATCATGCCGGTCATGAGCTTGTAGATTTGCTTTGGCTCGCAATTGGCCGGGTTCAGGCTGAACATGGTGTTGCTTGTGGCGCGAATCGGAGTTGCGGAGTTCATACCGATAGCCTACGGCATCGTCGCGGCGCGGGGCGCGTCTATAACCACAATGGGACAAAATGGTTTTTTTCGAAGCCGCTGGACGTAACAAGTGTGATCCGGGTTACAAAATTTGCACGCTGGTAACATGCAATGATGCACAATCAGGAATACGGGAGAATTTGCCTTGCCGCGCATTCACTTTCAACAGCAACTCGCCGAACTGAAGGACAAGCTGCTGGCCATGGCTGCCCTGGCGCAGCAGGCGGTGGAGTCCGCGGTGGACGCATACCTGCAGCGCGACAAGGGTCTGTGCCAGTACGTAAAGCAGAACGAGACAGCCATCAATGCCGCACAGCGGGAACTGGACGAGATGGCCTATGAGCTGCTGGCCAAGGAGCAGCCCATGGCCATCGATCTGCGCTTCATTCTGGCGGTAATCAAGATCAACGGCGACCTGGAGCGGATCGGCGACCAGTCAATGGGCGTGGTGCGCCGGACCAAGGAGATTCTCACCTCCGAGGAAGTCGATTTGCCGGTGGATTTCGCGGCGATGGGCGAGTTTGCCGGACGCATGATCCGGTCGGCGGTGCAGGCGCTGCTGGAGGGCGACGCGCGCCTGGCCGAAACGGTGCGGGAGATGGACGACGAGATCGACCGCATGAACCGCCGCGCACACGCCGACCTGCTTAAGCTTATCCAGGAAAAGCCACGCTACACGCAGCAGTCGATGAACGGCATCCTGGTGGCGCGCAACCTGGAGCGGATTGCCGATCACGCATCGAATATCGCCACCGATGTAATTTTCTGGGTACGCGGCGCGGATGTGCGGCACCAGTTGAGCATGTCGATGGACTGAGATGGCAATGAAATAGTGAATGCCGGCTTATTTGGTGACGGCGGAAGTGTTCCTGCGATAGTTCGGCCATTTCGCCTGGAACTCTTCCAATGGCAGCGCGCGGGCGAACAGGTATCCCTGGAATGTATGGCAGCCAAGGCCGGTCAGGAATCCCCGCTGCTCTTCGGTTTCCACGCCTTCCGCAATTACCGATAAACCCATGGCCCGGCCCAGCGAAATAATGGCCTGGGCAATTGCGCCGCTGGCGGCATCCTCAAGGATGTCGCGGACAAACGATCGATCGATCTTCAATTGGTCCAGGGGCAGGCGCTTCAGGTAGGCCAGCGACGAATAGCCGGTGCCGAAGTCGTCGATGGAGAATCTCAGTCCACGCATTTTGAGTTCGGTCATCTTGGTGATGACGTCCTCGATATTCTCAACCAACATGCTCTCGGTGAGTTCGAGCTTCAGGTTTTGCGGATTGGCCCCGGTGCGAGCCAGCGCCGCCCATACCTGATTCACGAAATCCGGTTGGCGGAACTGGCGGGCGCTGATATTCACCGCGAGGGCGATTTGCGACGTCTCCGCGCGATCGGCCCAGGCCGCTATCTGTTCGCAAGTGGTCTCCAGAACCCAGTTCCCCAGGGGCAGAATCAGGCCTGTTTCCTCGGCCAGGGGAATGAACTCGCCGGGGTACAGAAGGCCTCGGGTGGGGTGGTTCCAGCGCACCAGCGCTTCTGCGCCGATAAGGCGGGTGGTATCCAGTTGCGGCTGATAATACATCACGAACTGGTTCTCTCGTATTGCTCGGCGCAGGTCGTCCTCCATGGCGGCGCGCGAGTTGACGGCGGCCTGCAAGGCCGGTGCAAAGAACAGCATCGTGTTGCGGCCCGCGGCCTTGGATTGAAACATGGCGATTTCCGCTTGTTGCAGAATCTCGCTGGCGCTCTCCGGTTGCGCTCCGAAGACGGTGATGCCAATGCTCGATGTGTTGTGGAGTTCGCGGCCGCCAAGCAGGAACGGATGGCTGATGGCCGCGGAGATTTTTTCGGCGATGTTCTTTGCCTGGGCGGCCGCGTCCTCTGAAGTTTCGCTCAGATCTTCCAGCATCACCACAAACTCGTCTCCGCCGATTCGCGCCACTGTATCCGCCTCGCGGACGCAGGCGGTCAAACGCAGCGCAACTTCCTTCAGGAGAAGATCGCCCGTTTGATGGCCCAGGGTGTCGTTCCAGGTCTTGAAGTTGTCCAGATCGACAAATAGCAGCGCCTGCTTGTGCGGATTTCGAATGCACGCGGCCAGGGCCTGCTGCAAGCGGTCCAGCAGGAGACGGCGGTTGGGCAGAGAGGTCAACGAGTCATAGAAAGCGAGATTTCTGATCTCGTCCTCTGCGGCCACCGCTTCTGAGATATCTCGTGTAACGGCGAGGATGCACGCAACCCCTTCCAGTTCAATCAACGATGCGGACATCAGGCCCCAGAATGTTTGCCCGTTCTTTTTCCTGAATTGGGTTCTGAAGTCCCGGAAATGCGGGTTCTTGCGCATTGCCTCAACCAGATACCGCCGATCGCGGGGATTGGCCCAAATGCAGAGTTCCAGAGACGAGTGACCGATTACTTCTTCCCGCTCGTAGCCCGTGATGTCGAGGAACGCCTGGTTGACTTCGAAATATGTGCCATCGTTCAGACGGTTGATGTGGATTGCGTCGAGGCTCATCTGGAAGAAGCTACGATAGCGGGTCTCGCTCGCCAGCAAGGCGTTCGCGGCCGTAGCCAGCAGGAACTCCCCCTCCTTCCGGGCATTGATGTCCTGAACGAACGTGATAATGTGCATCGGCCGGCCGTCACCGTCGCGCTGTGTCGACGAACTCAGCTTGACCCAGATCAAGCTGCCGTCCTTGCGTTTATAGCGCTTCTCCCAAGTGGGAGTGCCGGACGATCCATCCGTCAATTCCTGCAGCATTGCCACGCTTTTTGGAAGATCGTCCGGAACCGTGAACTCCTGGAAGGTCATGCTGCAAACTTCCTCCACCGCATAGCCAAGGATTTCGGCAAAGTGGGTGTTGCATCGCAGTATCCGGCCTTCAAAGTCCACGTGGACAATGCCGATGGACGCCTGTTCGAATGTCTTCCGGTATTGCTCCTCGCTGTCGCGGAGCTGCATCTCCGAGCGCTTGCGATCGGTGATATCTTCGATGAAGCCCTGATGGATTGTTTGGCCATCCGGTCTGCGAACGATTCGGCTACTCAGCGATACCCAGATAACGGCGCCATCCTTGCGCTTGTATTGGCACTCATAGCCCCTGACCGAGCCTTGCTCTTCTAGCAGCTTTATGAACCTTGAACGCTCATTCGGGTCGAGCCACACATCGTACGCGGAGTTTCTAACCGACGAGACGACCTCTTCGGGTGAATCGTATCCGAGCATCCGGGCCAAAGCCGGATTTGCAGTCAGCGATTTCCCGTCAAGCGTGGTTTGAAACACTCCCTCAAGGGCTCCGTCGAAGATATCGCGATACTTCATCTCGGCTTCCTGAATAGCGCGGTCCGCCAGTTTGCGGTCGGTAATGTCTTCGCAGAAGCCCTGGTGAATTGCCCTTCCATCCGCCGCATAACCCTTTCGGCTATTCAGAGAAACCCAGAGGATGGAGCCGTCTTTGCGCTTGAACCGGCACTCGAAACCCCGCACCGCGCCGTGTTCTTCAAGTTGCTCAAGAAACCTTGCGCGCTCATTCGGGTCTACCCATACATCGTGGGCCGAGTCTTTGACATCTGAAGTAACCTCGTCGGGAGAATCGTAGCCAAGCATTCTGGCCAGAGCCGGGTTCGCCGTCAGGGATTCGCCCTCGAGCGTGTTTTGAAAAATACCCTCGAGCGCGCCATCCACGATATCGCGATACTTCTGCTCAGCCTCTTGACGGGCCTGATCAGCCCGCTTGCGATCGGTAATATCGCGGGCAATGGCGGAAGCTCCCACCACTGTCCCGCCCGAGTTGCGAATCGGTGAGATCGACAGCGAAACATCCACGTCCGTGCCGTCTTTCCGTCGGACAAGCGTGTCGAACGGGCTCACTGTGAATCCATCGGCGATGGCTTTCAGAATCTCCCGTGACTCCTCTTCGTGGCCGGGAGGAACGAGAATGGATATGTTCTTTCCAACGATTTCCTGGCTGGTATAGCCAAACAACGCCTCAGCGCCGCGGTTCCAACTGGCGACAGTTCCATCCAGGGTCAAGGCATGTACTGCGTCATCGGACGATTCCACGATCGATGCCAGCAAGGCCCTGGCCTCTTCGGCCTCGCGGCGAAGGGTAATGTCTCGGGCCAAGATGCAAATAGCCGTAGCCTCGCCGGTGGAATTGAAGATGGGCCACGCCGCAAAGGAGACGAGCATCCGGTGCCCATCCTTGCGGATGCAGACGCCTTCCTGAAGAGGAAGAGCCTGACCCTGCAGCAAGGTTTCGATTCTTTCCGTCTGACTGTCTTGGTGCTCCAGCGGCACGAAATTGATGATTGGCTGACCGATAGCCTCTTTCGCGGAATAGCCAAAGATTTCTTCCGCGCCCCGGTTCCATGTCATGATGGCGCCGTTGGGCGCAACAGCAACAATCGCGTCGAGAGAACTCTCCACGATCTTGGCCAGAAGCTGACGCGACTCCTCGGCGGCGATACGTTCCGTAATGTCCTTGCCAAAGACGGAGACACCGGCGACTTTCCCGTCGATCACAAACGGGTTGAACGATAGCTCCAGGGTCCGCTTGTCGAAGGTGGTGAATGCGATGCGGTAAGGGCCTTCAGTGAACGCGCGATCGTACAGAGGCGGCCAAATTTCCCCTCTGCCTTCGGGAGGGAAGTCCCACGGACTCATTCCCGCCTTTGGGCGCACACCGAAATTGCGCTCGCATTTCCGCTGAAACGCCTTGTTGAATGAGAGCAAACGGTAATCGAGATCGACAGACCAAACGGAGTCTTCCGTCGTTTCGATGAGAGCCCGGAGGTTGGCTTCCGCTTGAGTCGGCATTTCGGTCTCTTCTCGGGGCCGGCCCACACGCGGGCAACATTCGCCTCTCCTGGTGTGTGCCAAGCTCTAATTTCAGCGAACTTCTAACGTAGCGCAGAGAACCCCAGCGGCCTCACGTTCTGGGATCTCAATCGGCGATACCGATTTGTTCCGCAGTATAGCACCGGCTCAATGAAGATGGCTCAGATCCCTCATCCGGCGAAACGTCGCCACTGTTCCGCTGCCTGCAAAGACTGCACCAGAGCGGCAACATCTGCCGGGGTGGAGGCCAGAGCGTTGGCCTGTGCATACTCATCGGCCGAACCGTATCCCCATCCGGCTGCCAGGCAGCGGATCTGGTTGGCGTGGGCCGCCTGGATATCGTGGATCCGGTCGCCGATCATCCAGGTCGTTTCCGGGCGTAGAGAGTGCTCGCGCAACAGGTTGGCCAGCAGGTCCACCTTGCTGTGGCTGTCATATTCGGCTTTGTCGCCATAGATGGCCGTAAACAGGCTTGCCAGCTCGAATAAATCGAGAATGCGCATGGCAGCCGGCCGCTGCTTCGAAGTGCATACGAAAAGTGGATAGCCCTCGCGATGAAGGTCGGCGAGCATCTCGCGAACGCCCGGAAAGACAGCATTATTCCGCCACCCTTCGCGGTCGTAGCAGGCACGATAATCCCGCACTAGTTGCGCGCGGGTCTCTTTGGTTGCATCGGGAAGGAGTTCGGCTGCCCATTCTTGCACCGGAGGCCCTACGAATCGGTCCAGCGGGCCTGGATCGTAGATGCGCCACGCGTCGAGCACCTTGCGCAGGCAGCCTACGATGCCAGGCTTTGAATCCGTGAGGGTGCCATCGAGGTCGAAGATCAGGGCCGGCAATGCGCTGGACATGCTTTCAGTTTCGCAGAACCCGGCGTCGAGGCTTGAAGAAAACAGACGGGCGCCGCCTCGTGGGAGATGGCGCCCATCTTCGTTCGCCGCCGACACCGACGATTTGCCGGTTCCGAGGCGGTGTCTTAGCGGGTCGCTTCGAAGAGGAACCAGGCTCGGCGTTCGGCCTCGTCGATCCAGATCTCAAGCAGGCTGGTGGTGGCGTATTCGTTGGCCTTGCTGGTAACTTCGTGCGCGGCGCGCATGCTGTCAACCAGGGACTTGTTGTCGGCGTGAAGCTCCAGAAGCATGTCGCGGGCGGGCACAAATTCCTGGTCGTTGTCGGTAATGCGCTGCAGGCGGGCAATGTGCCCGATGGAGCGGATGGTGGTGCCGCCGACTTTGCGGACGCGCTCGGCTATGGCGTCGGTGATCTCAAATATCTGGCTGGCCTGTTCGTCGAGCATCAGGTGATAATCGCGGAAGTGCGGGCCGCTCAAGTGCCAGTGGAAGTTCTTGGTCTTCAGGTAGAGGGCGAAGGCATCGGCCAGCAGTGCGTTGAGCACGCTGGAAAGATTCTTGACCTGTTCCGGATCGAAACCGTCTGGAACGTTGACTTTGGCTGCTTTCGAATCCTCATGGGTATGTGTCGACATTGGGAAAACTCCTTTGCTGAGGGGTGAGCATCGAGATGTCCAAAATGGATCGTCCGCGCCCGTTCCCCACGCAAAGGCTTGGATGCCAACGCGTCGAGAAGGGTTCCCGGTAGCCGGCCGGTTTCCGCGGAAAATCAAAAGCGGACGCCCATCGATCCACCCGAGCAACGACCGCTCGGAACTTGTGGAAGATTGGGCGCCCGCTTTATTCCCAGGGATGTGGGAACTTACACCTTCACTGCGGGATGGGTTGCATAGTGCAGCAGCACCGCCACCGCGCAACTGGTAAGCCGGGTTTCGGCGGAGTCCGCGCGGCTGGTCAGGATGGTGGGCACACGCGCGCCGAGCACAATGCCGGCCAGTTGCGCCCCGCCCAGGTATTCAAGCTGCTTGGCCAGCATGTTGCCGCTTTCGAGGTCGGGAACCACCAGAATGTCCGCCTGTCCGGTTACCGGAGACACCAGGCCCTTGATGGAAGCTGCCTTGGCGCTGACCGCCGTATCGAAGGCCAGGGGGCCATCGAGAATGCCGCCTGTAATCTGGCCGCGATCGGCCATCTTGCACAGGGCGGCCGCGTCGAGCGTGGACTTGATCTTGGGATTCACCGTCTCGACCGCGGAAAGCAGTGCTACCTTGGGTTCCGGAATTCCGAGCGCGTGGGCCAGGTCGATGGCGTTCTGCACAATGTGAATCTTGTCCTCAAGCTCGGGTGTGATGTTGATGGCCGCGTCGGTAATCATCAGGGTGCGCGCATAGGCCGGCGTGTCCATGATGAACACGTGGGAGATGCGCTTGGCGGTGCGCAGGCCGGTGTCGGACTTCATGGCGGCCTTCATCAACTCGTCGGTGTGCAGGCTGCCTTTCATCATGGCCTGGGCGTTGCCGCTGCGGCACATGGCCACGCCCAACTCGGCCGCCTGGCGCTCGGTGTCGGCCTGCAGGACAGGATAGGCGCCGATGTCCACGCCAATCTTCTTCGCCAGCGCCTTCATTTCAGCTTCGTCGCCAATGAGCGTGGGCTCAATGAGCCCCTCAACCGCGGCTTCGACGGTGCCCTTCAGCGCCACGTCGGAGAGCGGCCACACGACGGCGGTGGTGATGGCCGGCAATCCCTTGCAGCGGTCGATGAACTGGTGAAAGACGTGGTAGTCGGCGGGATGTCCAACCAGGGGGTCAAGGGCTACGGCTTCAGCCAGCTGTGCAAGATCGCTCATTCGAATCTCCTCATGGCCGGCGCAGCAAAATCGCCCCAGCCTTACGCATTTATTCTCGTCCTATGGAAACTTTGCGCATGTGCTAAAGGTCACAGAGCGGGGTGCTATACCGCATCGCGATACGCGCAGGGGTGACAACGCGGGGTGCGGGGCGCTGCTGGAAGCGGAATGGCGGCCAGTGCGACGGCTATTGAATCAGGCCCAGGTCCATCAGTTCCGAGCGCAGCTTGGCCGTATCGATGGGCTTGGCCAGGTAAGCATTGCACCGGCTGAGCAGAGCCCCGGCGATGCTGTCGATGTCGGTATGCATGGTGGTCACAATGATTTTTACGGTCTTCGAGACGCCCGCGGCGGCTTCCTGTTTGCGAATCTCCCGGATCGCCTCCTGCCCATCCATCTGGGGCATCCTCAGGTCCATGCACACCAGGTCGTAGCTGGCATGATTCTGCCGGGCCACGCGGACCGCGGTCACAGCTTCTTTCCCGTCGATGGCCACGTCGCAATCCCCATAGCGGGAAAGAAACGTCTTCAGCAACTTCCGGTTTGTGGCATCGTCTTCCGCAACCAGGCTTTTCATCGTCTTGCTCCTTTGCCCGGAGCCAATCCGCGGCTCCTGGCCCATCTCTTCCTTCGTCGAAGGCTCTTCTATCTCATTGGTCATTTGCGCGTGGCAAACCGCCTTGCGCGCGTACATCGCCTCATCCGCCCGAGCCAGCAGTTCCTTGATCGTCTCCCCCGGAATGTGCTCCGCCAGGCCGATCGAGGCGTGTACCGTTAGCTCCCGCAGGCCGTCTCTCGCCTCAATCCTGTAGCTTCTGCAAACGCGCACGGCGAGACGGTCGATCTGGGCAGGCGCCTCAGGCAGCTCCGAATCCAGCACCACGATAAACTCGTCGCCACCCCAGCGCCCGATCGCATCGGTGGAACGGGACGCCGATTGCAGCTCGGCGGCAAACTGCCGCAGCAGTTGATCGCCCGCCGGATGCCCATGATCGTCGTTTACCTTCTTGAAGCCGTCGATATCGACAATGGCAACGCAAAACCGCGCCCCCGAGCCGATGCGGCGCTCAATCTGGTCTTCCACCCAGGCCCGGTTGTGCAGCCCTGTCATGGGATCGCGGCACGCGGTCTTCTCGGCTTCCTCCAGCCTGGCCCGGTAGTCGGTCACCTGCACCGCGAGTTGCTCGATCGCTTCTTTGCCCTCCAGAGTCATTCGATCCACCGACGCCTTCAGCTCCCCCGCGCTCTTCTCCACCGAGGCCCGAATCTCGGTCACATCCTCCAGGCTCACGATGCTCTCGAGCCGCTTCGTCACATCGTTAAGCTGCGCCGCGCACCGCCGGTCCCGCGCGGCAAACCACTCCCCGGTGCGCGCCATCACGATCAGCAGTTCCTTCGCTTCGCCGGCCTTTTGCCGGTAGTGCCCATCCGCCCGCCTGCCCCACCTTCGCAGTTGAGCCTCGACCTCTTTTCCGGTTTTCGCGATGGTTTCGCAATCCATCTCTTCGCGCAGGCGTTGGGATAACGTTGCAAGCCACTGCTTCAGTTCCGTTCCCAGCGCCGGACAGCCTTCCAGACTGCTTTCTCCCATGGCGCGCGCCGCGGAGCCGTATGCCTTGATGGCCGCGGAAAGAACATCCCTGGGGTCCCGAGCCCAGTCCTCAAGCGGGTGATCGGGCAGAGCATCGAGATATTTCTTCAGCGAGATCATTGGACCTCAATGCCGCGGCACAGTCCTGTCCCCAACCGGGATCGTCGGGTACCGACCTGCTCATCGGCAAAAACGGTCTCCCACTTGAACGCGGGCCTCAACGCCCCATTTTGACAAGCTGGGACCTATGCGCGAGAAGAATACGCGGACCCGCGGCGCGAGGAATGTCAAGCGTACTCGAAGTTCGCCGATGAATGGGAAGTGGTCCCCCATCGAGGCGATGCCCGCACCGGGGGAAGCGGATTCCGACGAGAGGACGGCGGCCCTGGCGCCAGCGGCAACAGCATGGAAGTCCTTAGTGCAAGAATGCGCCTTCTCGCCGATTCCGGCGCGGCAGCCGTTTTGATGACCATGGCCGTCGGCGCGCTGGTATACACGCAGATGCGGACCGTCGAAGCGACTGCGGCGCGCATCACCAGGGATACCCTGCCGTCGATTTACCTGAGCGGCAAACTACAGAGCGTTACCTTGCTTCGGTATACATTGCTGACCGATTACGTCGATCCCAATAACGAGGAGGGGAAGGCGGAACTGGATCGGCAGATCGATAGCGCCAATGCGCTGATCGACGATGCGATGCGCAGGTACGAAGCGCTGATCGATTCCCCTGCCGATAGAAAGCTCTTCAACAATTTGAAGGCCGCGCGCAAGCCTTACGACGAGTGTTTCACCCGCTCTCTCGATCTCATCCGCAAAGGGGACCGCGAAGATGCGCAAATTCTGATCGGGACACAACTCATCCTCCTGCGGAATGATTTCCTGGAGGCTGCAGAGGCTGAGGTTGTGTGGAACAAGGCCGATGCGGACGATTCCGCAAGCTCAATCACAAGAGCGGTGGACTGGACATCGACCGGCGTCCTGCTCTCGCTCGCTTTCAGCGTGGGAGTTGCATTGATCGCCCTCGGCATGCGCCGGCGCAAGGAAGCCGAGCGAAGGCTTCGGGACAGCGAAGAGCGCTTCCGCGAGGTGTTTGAAAGCGCGCCGGTGGGAATATGCGTGGCCGGGGCGGACGGACGGTATGTCCAGGTGAACGCGGCATTCTGCCGCATGCTGGGGTACACCGAAGAGGAATTGCTTTCCAAGTGCTGGCTTGAGCTTTGCCACCCCGACCAAGTGGCCTTCGCCCTGGAGAAAAAGCAGCAGGTGTGGATGGATCCGACCGGCAAGACAGAGGTCGAAGGGCGCTACATCCACAAGGATGGCAGTGTGGTTTGGACGCGGATGAAAATTTCTCTGATCCGAGCCGGCGAAGGCCGCCCTGTCTACTCCGTGATCCATGTAGAAGACATTTCCGAGCGCAGACAAGCCGAGCAGGCGCTGAGGGAGAGCGAGGAGCGCTTCCGCGCCATGGCGGATAGTTGCCCCATCGGAATTTGGGTAACCGATGCTCACGGCAAGGCTGGGTTCATCAACAAGGCGTATCGCGAGTTCTCCGGCGCTACCTCTGGCCATGTGGACGAAAGCGAGTGGGAATCGCGGCTTCACGAGGAGGACGCGCCTGCGTTTCTGGAGAGTTTCAAGCGCGCGCACCGGGAGCATACAATCTTCAAGTCCGAACAACGAAGCCGGCGCTGCGATGGCGAGTGGCGCTGGATGGAGTCGGTCGCGGTGCCGCGCTTCTCCTCGAGCGGAGAGTTCCTGGGGCTGGTGGGAACCACCAAGGACATTACCGAGCGCCGGCAAGCCGAACAGGCCACGCGGGACTCACGGGAATTTGCACAATCGACCATCGATGCGCTCTCGTCGCACATTTGTGTGCTGGACGAGACGGGCGTCATCATTGCCGAGAACCAGGCATGGAAGGATTTTGGGGAGGCGAACAAGCCGGACCATTACGCCCAGGCGGAGCCGGCGGATGCATGGCGAGGCTCGATTGGCAACGGGGCAAATTACCTTGACGTATGCCGGCGGAGCGAAGGCGAGGATGCGGGCGAAGCTCAGGAATTCGCAGACGGCATCGAGGCCGTGCTGAAAGGGGAGCGCAATCTCTATTCCAGGGAGTATCCGTGCCATTCTTCCAGCACGCAGCGATGGTTCCTGGGCCGGGTGACGCGATTCTTCTCGAGCGGCATTCCCCGGGTCGTGGTGGAGCATATCAACATCACCGAACGGAAGCTGGCCGAGGAGGCCCTGCGTGAGAGCGACAAGCGCTTCCGCGTGATGGCGGACGGATGCCCCACGCCGATTTGGGTCACCGATGCCCAGGGCGCGATTCAGTTTACCAACCGGGCATTCCGAGAGTTTTGCGGCGCTCCCCACGAACAGGTGGAGGGACACCAATGGAAGCTGCTGATTCATCCGGACGATTTGCCGGAGTTTTTCCGGGAAACCGAGCGGGCGGTGCGGACTCATACGACCCTGAAGGTCGAAGGGAGGGTCCGCAGAGCCGACGGCGAATGGCGGTGGATCATTGCGCACACGGAACCGCGCTTCTCGCCGAAGGGTGAATTCCTGGGACACGTGGGCTTGAGCACCGACATTACCGAGCGCAAGCAAGCCGAGCGGGCACTCCAGAGCAGCGAGGAGAAGTTTCGCCAGCTTGCGGAGAATATCCGCGAAGTATTTCGGATCATGCCGATCGCAGCGGACGAGAATCCTTATGTCAGCCCTGCATACGAGCAGATTTGGGGCCGGAGTCTGGAGAGCATCTACCGGAATCCCACCTCGTGGCAAGAAGCGGTCCATCCAGAGGACAGGGAGCAGGCAGACTATATGGCGGCGCATCAACTGCGTGGTGAGCCTGTCGACGTGGAATACCGCATTCAGACTCCCGACGGCCAGCGGAAATGGATTCGCGACCGGGCGTTTCCCATTCTCGATCAGGCAGGAAAACTGATTCGAGTGGCCGGAATTGCGGAGGAGATTACCGAGCGCAAACGATACGAGGCAGAGCTGATTCGCGCCCGCCATGAGGCCGATGCCGCAAGTGCTGTGAAGAGCGAATTCCTGGCCAACATGAGTCACGAGATTCGCACCCCGATGAACGGAGTCATCGGCATGACCGGGCTGCTGCTGGATACCCGCCTGACCGCCGAGCAGCGCCGGTATGCGGAAACCGTGCGCGCCAGCGGCGAATCGCTGCTGCAGATCATCAACGACATCCTCGATTTCTCAAAAATAGAGGCGGGAAAGCTGGAATTGGAGAACGAGGACTTCGATCTTTCCATGCTGCTGGACAACCTCGCGGCCACTCTTGCCACCCAGGCGCAGGGCAAGGGAATTGACTTGTTGTGCATTTCCGAACCGGCGGTTCCAAGAGTGCTTCGCGGCGACCCAGGGCGGCTGCGCCAGATTCTCACCAATCTGGCGGGCAACGCGATCAAGTTCACGGAGAGGGGCGAGGTGGTGGTCCGCGTCGCGCTCAAGGAAGAAGGAGAATCCGATTGCCTTTTGCGCTTTTCCGTGCGCGATACGGGCATCGGCATCGCGGAAGACAAGATCGGCATCCTCTTCGATAAATTCAGCCAGGCGGAGGTCTCCACGACTCGGAAGTATGGCGGCACGGGGCTGGGTCTGGCCATCTCAAAGCAACTGGCGGAGTTGATGGGTGGAAGCGTTGGCGTGACGAGCCAGGAGGGCAACGGGTCGGAGTTCTGGTTCACGGTTCGCCTGGGACGGAGTTTGGAACTGGGCGGCCGGGCCGAAGAGGCACCGCCGGAAATCCGATCGGTGGCACTTCCCAATGCGAGAATCCTGATCGCCGAGGACAATTCCACCAACCGCGAAGTGGCGCTGGGTATGCTCGCCAATCTCGGCCTGAGCGCGGACGCCGTGGAAAATGGCGCCGAAGCGCTGGCCGCGCTTGAGGCCGAGCCGTACGACCTGGTGCTGATGGATGTTCGCATGCCGGTGATGGACGGCTTGGAGGCCACGAAATGCATACGCGATCCGCGCTCCGGCGTCCTCAATCGCGAAATCCCCATCGTCGCCATGACCGCCAACGCCATGCAGGCCGACCGCGAGCGGTGCCTGGCGGCGGGGATGAACGACTTTGTGCCCAAGCCGGTATCGAAGGCCGTGTTGCACGACGCCCTGAAGCGATGGCTGCGCCCGGCGAAGGAGGCATCCCAGAGTGTCGCGCAGCCTATTGCGGTCGCCGAGCCAGTCTGGTCCCGCGCTGAGCAAAGCGATGCGATGGTCTTCGACCGGGCCGGTGTGATGCGGCGTCTGGAGGGAGATCGAGAGCTGGCAAGGGTGGTCATGGAAGTGTTTCTCGACGATGTACCGCGGCAGTTTGAGCGCCTGAAGGATCTGGTTGCGAGCGGCGATGCGCAGGGCGCCGGGCGTCAGGCTCACTCCGTCAAAGGCGCGGCCGCGAACGTTGGCGGCGAACGGATGAGAAGGGTGGCGCTCGACATGGAAAAGGCGGCCGATGCCGGGAACCTGACCGGAGTCAACTCCCGCATGGGCGAGCTGGAAGCCGAGTTTCGCCTGTTGAAAGACGCTTTGGAGCAGGAGAGTTTCGCGGAGCTTGCCAAATGAATCGAATCGCATGCGCGAAGGCGCGCGGAAGCGGAATCGCGGACCGGAATGGCTCCAATAGCCGCTCATTCGGCATTGTTCCCGCGTCGAAACAACCTGACCCGCATTTTCCGCTATTCCCCGCGCCGATGTGGACGATGAACAAGCTGTACCGCCGGGTCCGGCGCGCCGAGCGGGGCTGGCTTGTGCAAGGCTTCAAGAAAACCCGCCGGATGAGATCGTCATGAACGAACGCGATGCGCGGCTGCTAAAAATCCGAAACCGGCTGCTGATCCAAACCGCGATTGGACTGCTTTGCAATGCTCTTCTGTTTGTGGCCCTATCGCGGACCCAGCGGCCGATACTTGTCCCCGACTGGGCGCGCATTGCGGGTATACTGGCGATTCTCAATCTTCTGCCCCTGCTCATCGTCCAAAGGGTGAACTGGAAGCAGGCCTGTATCTCGGTCTCCGACATGTGGGCATTCGGCCAAAATAACTTTGAAGAAGTATCGCGCACGCTGGCGGCCTACATGGCGGTCAGAACCGATATCAAGGGCGCCGCGCCGTATATCGATGTGATGCACGGGCAGATCGGCGGTTCGCTGGCCGAGTCGGAGCGCGAGGTGGTCGAGGCCATCGGTCAGCTCGACCGGCTGATTGCCAGCGCCGGCGAACAAAGGAAGCATATCCATGAGTCCATCCAGAGCGGCAAGGATCTGACGGAAAGCACTCGGTCGCGCGTAGAAAGCAACAGGCAGGTCTTCACGGCGATTCAGGCCCAGTTCGAGGCGCAAATCGATGAGCTGCGCAATAACTTTGGGCGCATTCATACCCTGGGCGTCGAGATGCTTTCGCTGACGCCGCTGACAAAAATGATTACCAGAATCGCGCAGCAGACCAGCCTGCTGGCCCTGAATGCGGAGATCGAAGCGGCGCGCGCCGGCAGTGCTGGACGGGGTTTTGCCGTGGTGGCGTACGAGGTGAGGAAACTCTCCGTGCAGACCACCAAGGCCGCCGCCGACATCGCCGCAAAAATCGACGCAACCACCCGGAAAGTGGATTGCGAAATGGCCGACGCACAGGCCGCGCTGAGCCGGCAAGACTCCGACGACGGGATGAAGCATCTGGTCGAGGACCTGACGGAAATGCAGAATGAGTTTGCCTCCAGCAGCGATTTGCTTCTCGATGTGATTACCGGAGTCGATGCAAACTACGAGGAGACGGCCAACAGGCTGGCGGAGGTCCTGGGGCACATTCAATTCCAGGATGTGATGCGGCAACGGCTGGAGCACGTGCAGACTTCGCTCGCCGAGATGCGCGGCCACTTGATGAAGTTGAGCGAAATGGCGGAGCGTCCGGGTTGGGACGGCCTCTTCGATACCACGTTCAGGGATCTGCTCGACAGCCGCGCCGATCACCACAGCATGGCCAGCCAGAATGCGGCTCACCTCGCGGTTACCGGTGGCGAGGCAAAGCGGAACCTTGCTCGCCCCGCCATCGAACTGTTCTGATCCGCGGACGAGTTCCGCTCAAGAGGATCGACGCCATGCTCGAAATTTCCATTGTCCTTAAGCCTGGTTTTGACGATGAACTAACTGGACCGGCGTTTCCGTTTGACGCAAAACTGCCGGCCCGCAAGCACGGTTTGAACCGGCTTTGAATTCTGGAGGATAAAGAGACTCCCATGGCCAAGACAATTCTCGTCGTCGACGATTCCGCTACCATGCTGATGAGTCTCAAGACCACTCTTACCATGGGCGGCTACCTGGTTGAAACCGCCAGCAACGGCCAGTTGGCGCTGGACAAGCTGAAGGCCGGGGCCAAGCCCAGCCTCATCCTCACCGACGTGAATATGCCGGTGATGGGGGGCATGGAGTTGATTGGGAAAGCGCGCGCGCTGCCCGGCTTTCGATTCATCCCCATCCTCACGCTGACTACGGAAAGCGAGGCAGGCAAGCGCGAAGAAGGCAAGCGCGCGGGCGCCACGGGTTGGCTGGTCAAGCCTGTCTCCGGCAACGACCTGCTCAAGGTCATCAAGCAGGTTTTGCCTTGAAATTGCGCCAACGCCGAATGACGCCGCCTGGCAGTTGCGATGGAACCGCGCGAGAAATCGCCCGACGCCCGAACATCCAAGACATTTCTTTCGCTTCCAGCGAACGTTCTGCCCGGCAAACCCGTATATCACGGTGGAGGGACATCTCGATTGACGATCCGCCTCAATGCAATCATTGCCATAACCGCAGTGGCGTTGGCGGTGTCTAAATTCAAGAGTGCTCTCCCATGCTCGATTCAGGCATCGAACCACTCGTTGCGCTTCGCGTCCGGGTTCGTTTCCCGATACGGAGAGAATTCGAGCGCCGACAGATGGCGTCGGGCAGGGATAGACTGAATAGGCAGGCAATCGGAGGAATCATGGTCACTTCGCGGAGAGTTCTTCGGGGATTTTTGATCGCCCTGACGTTCGCGTTAGCGGTTCACAACCAGGCTTCGGCACAGGCTGGCGTGGCCGGATCTCAATCGGGGAGGGGAAATTCCAGCGCCAATCAGCCCGTTCCGCTGCTCCGGCTTGAGGTGAGCAGAGTGCCAGTGGACGTGGTGGTGACCGACAAGAACGGAAACCCTGTGCGAGGCTTGCAGCGGGATGACTTCACGGTAACGGAGGACAAGAATCCGCAAAAGATTCTCTCCTTCGACTACTCGGATGGTTCCCAGCCCAGCTTTATTCCCGCAAAATTGCCGCCGCTGCCAACCAATACCTTCGTCAACGAGCCCACAGAGCCGGAGAGGGGACCGCTCTATGTGCTCTATTACGACATGGTCAACACTCCCATGGAAGACCAGATGACCGCCCGCAAGCAATTGCTGGACTTTGTCGACCATGCTCAGCCGGGAACCCGGTTTGCGCTCTTTGTGAACGCGGCGGGGCTGCACCTGATCCAGGGATTCACCAGCGACCATGCCTTGCTGCATCAGGCCATTTTGGCGAAGGGGCCGGGTCCGCACGTTCCCGATGTGTTCCTGTACGGGTCCACCTACGGATCGCAGGACGCGGGCGCCGCGCTACAGTGCCTGAACTTTATCGCGGAGTATCTAGGCGGAATCACGGGACGGAAGAACATGTTCTGGCTCTCAAGCGTTTTCCCCATTCCCCTTGGCCCCACGATGTCGGGCCACGACTCGAACACGGGCGTGGGTGGAGGTTTTTCCAATTCAACCATGCAGATCAACGACCTGACCTACTTGTTACAAGCGGAAATCAAGCAGACATACGCGGCGCTGATGCGCAGCCAGATTGCCCTTTATCCGGTGGATCTGGAGGGGATAAACGCGGAGAACGAGGCAGCGAATTCCATTGCGGACTACCAGCACATGGATGCCATAGCTGAAGCTACCGGCGGCCATGCGTACCACAGTAACAACCGTCTGGAGCAGATGCTGGACAAGGGGGTAGAGAACGGCGAGAGCTATTACACGCTCACCTACGACCCAACGAACAAGAAACGCGACGACAAGTTCGACGTGCCCCCTCGCACCATCGAGGTAACGCTGGCCGCCGCCAAGAGCATGGGATATACGCTGAGTTACCGCACCCTCTACTATGCCGTTACCACCGAAGACGTGGAGAGCCAGCACAAGAAAGATGAGTCGCAGGGCCGCTTTGTAACCGCCAAAATCGAGGATACGCTCTACGCGAATATTGAACATGGCGCGCCCATGCTGCACGACATGCTGTTCAGCGCCCACCTGGCAGCCGATGGCGTGCCGGAGATGGCCACAGCCCAACAGATGGCGCAGCTTGAGGATTCGCCGGCGTACTTCCGCTCACGGAAAAGGAATACCACGCCGAAACCTCTCACGCCGGTCAAGCTACAGAAGTACGTGATCAATTATGGGGTCTTCGATCCGCTGTTGAAGTCGCTGGCCGCGCACGGTGGAAGGCCGGCGGTGCTCGAATTTGCAGCCGCGGCATACGATGTGGACGGACGCCTGCTCAACAGCACGCTGAATCAGGGCCAGGCCTCAACCGGGACGGACGCGAACGGAAAGCCCGGAGGCATGTTCCACGCCCAACAGGAACTCGAAGTGCCGCCAGGAGCGGCTTGGGTGAGGTTGGCAGTCCGGGACGTACTGAACAATCGCACGGGAACGATGGAAGTGAAGCTGCCGCTGAAGAGTGAATCGGCCTCCGCCGTCGCCAGCGCCAGCAAGTA
>Ga0302278_10000722_pt1 | contig 41704 bp, 24 predicted proteins | sample III_Bog_N3_2_FD_194543 | JGI IMG/M metagenome (GOLD analysis project Ga0302278, IMG submission 194543) | Peat permafrost microbial communities from Stordalen Mire near Abisko, Sweden - III_Bog_N3_2 | ecosystem: Environmental > Terrestrial > Soil > Wetlands > Peat | place: Sweden: Abisko...
CGGCAGCGAGTGTTGGCCAAGGTTCGGCGCATCGTGGCATGTACCGCAGGACGCGTGCAGCACGGCAGGACGTCCCAGCGCGACGTTGTCGTTCAGCCCGCGGACACTGGTGATATTCATCGGTGCCGTGTTGAAGACTACTTCGCCGCGCGCGATGCTGGCCTGTGCCGAGCTGGTGCTACCGATCCACGGGGTATAGAGGTTGAAGATATTTGGATTGAACCTTGCGCCGTTCGGCTCACCGCCGAAGGCATCGTTGATGCCGGGGTAATAACTGGCCGCTGCCATGTTGGTGGGTCCTCCATTCGCGCCTCCCACCGAGAGTGACCCGGCAGCCGCGTCGGTCATCTGCGCGGTGAAGACGCTCTGCTCGAATGCGAGCCCCGCGTTCATCTGCGCCGTCGTTGGGCTTGCGCCGTTCTGAAAGTGCATGGCGATCGCATTTAGTATCTGCGCGGTCAGATCGGTGGTCAGATTAGCGCCAAAGCTGCTCGGGGTGTCGAGAGCCGCGGGCGTCTCCCGCATATCCCACATCACTGCACTGAGATACGGTAGCCCGGAGACCGGCAGAGGCCTCCGATAGATCGACACCGTCTGCTGGCCGGAGCTCACGCTGGTAGCGCAGCCATACGGATCGTGCAGCACCGTAACGGTGAATTGCGCATTGGCGGGCAGCGTCACCGCGACGCGGATCAGCCCGTTATTGAGCAGCAGGCTGTGGCCGGCGGGATCACCTGTAGCCGCGGTGGGGCAGTTGGCGCCATCGATCGCGGCGAAGAGGGGATCGGTGCCGCTGGTCGAGGTAAATAGAGTCATCGCAGCAATCGGCGTGATCGTCATCCCCTGCGAGGGTTGGTGGCAGGTGGCGCAGGCGCGGCCGTTCGAGCTGGTAATCGCGAAGAACGGGTTCGACTCGTCGATCAGGCCTTCCGTGGTGTAAGTCGCCAGCCTACCGGTCGTGTTTGTGTAGGGCTGAAGGTTGGGAATCGTGACCGGGGCCGTCGTCGATGACGTAGCTACCGTGTTGGCGCTGCATCCCGTCAGAAGGATGAGCGAGATCGTGACATAGGAGCTTATGTGCGATTGGGGCATGGACGGCCTCGTAAGCCTTTCGGCGTGATTGGCAAGGTAGTCATCCGATTCTCGTTAATGTCAATTTACCGTAGCTGTTCTTCGCAAGGTGACGGGCGCGAGATGGATACCGTGACGCGCGGCAATCGCCTCGATCTCCTGCACTCGTTGCGGCGTGATGCCTCCGCGCCCTTGGGAAAACGCCTCGAATCTGCCCTCCAGTGCAAGGGCTATCCCTTCCAACAAGCACCCGTGGAGCACATGAGGAGCCGGGTGATTGTAGAGGATGCTGCGAATATCCGGCTCAAAGGTCATGCCCGCGGTCACCTGCCCCAACCCTCCTGAGAACACTCTCGCCCCTCTGGAACCCGAAGAGAGATTCTTCGGATATCCGGCATCGCAAACGATCGCTCCCGTAGCGATGCCATCCAGCAGCAGAGACGGAGAGGCGAGGCTTGCTGCGCAGATCACCAGGTCGGCACGGGCGGGAAGATGCGCCAGGTCGGGGGCAACGTCTGCTGTGACCCCTACCAGCCGCAATTCCGCTTCCAACCTGTTGAGACGCTCAGGATTGCGGGCGTGCAGCAGCACTCGCTTCACCCGCTGCGCAAGACATCGGGCGACTCCGGAACCAACATCTCCGGTTGCGCCGACGATAAGAAGAGTTGCCGACCGCAGGTCCCTTCCTTGCAAGGCGCACATCTCTTCCACCCCTTGAACGATGAAGGCAACCGTCAGCGTATTGCCCGTGGTAAAGATGGCGCCCGCGTGCTCGAAGAGGCGATCGATGTTGCCCTCGATCAGGATAGAACTGAATCCACCCAGGCTCACAATCTTCGCTCCTTCCCTGGAGGCGTACGCGGCGGCCTCGCGCACACGTCCGAGATTCTCCCGAAGAAACGCAGGGCCCAGGCGATCGGGAGGAATGAACGAATCGATATAAAGCCCATGGACCGTAGAGCCGAGCACCGACCGCACCTCAATGCGGCAAACCGCCCGCGGCGGAATCCAGGGAAGGATCTCAGGCACTTCCTCGTCAGGAATAGGGGGATGGTCCGGCCCGCGCAATAGAGCGAGCACGTCCGCGGCCGCCCTCCAACTCTCCTGATGCCCAATCAAGGCAAAGTCTGTGGGCATGTGCCGCTCTCAGTTCGCTATACCGGCAACTGGGCTACCCAAGCGAGCGTCATCTCGCCAGGCAGTCCCAATGCGTCGAGTGTCTTCAAGTAGTGCTGCAGAGATGCACCGCGCAGCTCGGAGCTAGTCAGACCGACCTTGGGGAGCTGCGGTTTGACGCAGCCTCCGTGGCACAACTCGCAACCGCAGTCCTTATCGTCACGCGCCAGCATCTGCGCCAGAGTAGTCATCACTTCAAGATGAAGCGCGTAGACTTTCTCGTCAAACCGCCGCGCGTCAAGAGCACGCTCCGCCCTGAGGATCAGCATCGCGTGTTCGATGTGATCTTCTTCCTCGACGGCGATCAATGCGAAGGTCGTCCCCATGCTTCCCGGCGCCACCTTTCCGATCCTCTTATAGCTGGCCACCGCGAAGGATTCGAGCATCACCTCCTGAATGATCAGGCAGCCGATGAAGTCGCGCGCCTCAATCTGGTGAAGAAATGCAGCACGCAGCCGCTTCCAGTACTTTGCCCCGACGTCGTTGGGAACATCGATGCCCAGCTTCGCCCCCTCTGCGGCAAAGGCGGCAGCATGCCCACGCTCGCCTTCGGCATGTTCCAGCGCGTCGGCCACCTCCTCCGGATCAGTGCATATCTCTGCCAGGGAGGAGTAGTTCAGGACTGCGATCATCTCGCCGGTTACGGCCTGCGCCAGGACGTCCTGCCACAATGGTCTATTAGCAGCAACCGTAGCACTTTGAGTTGACGAAAGATCCAGACAGCTTACAAGTTCCATAGCGTTCTCCTGATGGATTCGTCCGCGCTTAGGTCGCTCATTGTGCCTGCCCGCTCGCAAGTTGCCATTGGCTGTATTGAGAGACGGCAAAGCGGGCTGCGCCTCCTGGGACCTTGTCAATCGCCTTCAGTGTGGCCTTGTCCGGCTCGCCAGTACCTTCCACGTGCAGTTTGTAGTAGCCACGGGTGTGAAGAAAGACCGCGCGCTCAGTCCCCGCATTGGCTGATGGCGCGGCAAAGGTGATGTCGGCGCTGTCTCCTATATTTGGCATCGCCAGGTAGCGGCCATCTACTGCGGCCAGTTCAGGCAGGACATCCCTCCCTTGCAGGTCCTGCGCGGTCGCCGGCTTCAGCTTTTCCACCCGTACCGGGCGGTCCGGCGTGTAGTCCACGGCGAACGAGTTGAGCGCCCAGAAGCCCGCCGTCGGATGGATGCGGATGCGCAATTGGTCGCCTTCCACATGGCTCACATCCAGGGGAAGAATTCGGTCCATCGAATTGAACGCGCCGGTCCCGGGAAGCACTCCGCGCACTTCCCAGCCGGTAGGCTCCTCGACGTACACCTTCAGCCGATAGAGCTCCTCACGCTCCTCCCAAGCGGTAAGCTGCCTGCGCACGGATCCGCTGTGATTCAGAGCGAAGTAGAACATGCCAACGTCTCGTCCGCGCAGGGCCACGATCTTCTTGATCATCATCGAACCCCACAGACTGGTAGTGGCGTTGGCGATCAGCTTGACCTGGGTCGCTCCAGCCGGCTTGGGGAAGGTCATGATAATGTCGCCTTGCACATTGCCGGCGGCATCGGCTACCGGGGGTGGCTCCCAGATGAGGTGGTCGGTGGAATGCAACCAGGGAAGCAGGTCGTCGCCTTCAGCGTCGCGCGCGGAGACCAGGTTCTGCGGCGCCGACACCGTGTGCAGCTTGCCGTCGACATCCGGAACGACGCGCGTCCCGATGGGATGGTCCACCACCCAAAGCTCAGTGAGGTTGGTCATCTGGGTCTCGTCAACCTCGTTGGTCATGCGTAGCTTGTAGCGGCCGTCCTCCTCTTTCAACTGTCCCAGCTCGGAGACGTCATCCTTCTCCAGGCCGCGCGCAATGGCGCCGCCGTAAGGTTCGGCCTCGAAGACATAGCGTTCGCCGTCCCACGAATAGATGTAAGGGCATGATCCCGCGGTCGGCGTGGTAGACGTGGTAGAAGTGGGCGCAGTGGTCGACTTCTTACTGGCCTCTGCTGCGACGACTGCAACAACCACCACGGCAGCCGTCAACCCGGCAACCAGGCCCACCGTGCGCGCCGTCGACACCTGCGTTGTCTGCACCCAATACCGCTGCACATCGGCCAGTGGAACGTTGACTGGCCCTTTCTTGAAGACGCCGGAGACCGTACCGTCCTTGACGGTCGCACCCGGCGGGTCGAACTGCACGTCCTCACCCTTGATGGTAGTGACCCTGACGATCATCTGGGTTGAGGACAGCGGCGGCAGGCTGGCCGCCGGCACCTGTTGGACCGTCCGTACCTTGCAGCCGGAGAGGCTGAGCAGAATAGCGAGAACGACAGCAGCCGCACGCCTTGGCATAGACCACCTCGGAGGGGATTTACTCGGGCCGCAGCTTGGACAAAATCGTCGTTCGCCGATGAACTGGATTCTGGGAACTAACGTGAAGTGTAATCGACGCTCTTGTGGCCAGTCCACTGCAATTCACGTAAGAATCTTCGCTTTCTGCAAGTCAAACTTGACAGACCTTCGCCTCAAATGCGGGGCGACGCGGTTGAGACGATCCTGAAATCGGAGCGATAGGGGTCTCCCAGGCGTTGCCGTCAGGACAAAGGTTTTTATGTTCTGGAATACACCAACATGAACGAACCCTCTTTGGAGGGTTCGCACCGACGGGTTCGGAAACGCTCACCTGACCGCAAATGGAAAACGCTGATATCGATTTCTCGATAACAGGACATAGATCGAGCGGCAGATAGAGCTTCCTGGGCGTCACAATGAGATAACCCGCGACCGTATGGCCCGATCACGGCGGCGTCGTCTGCCATGTCCGATGTCGAGACGCATCATATATCCTCTCCACTTTCTTCAGGTGTAGGCTTCAAAGTAGTCCATAGTTCTTCCAACCTTCGTGCAAAGCGAGGTCTGCGGTACGGTTAGTCCCCGCCACTTTCCGAGCGCCTTCACCGGCACAATGCCACTGGCACTCGCGGCAGCCTTGCTATTGCCGTTTCCGCTGGCCGGTCAGACGATCCAGGCGCCGGATGGTGCGGAAATGAGCGCACAGGGTGCGAGCGCGCCACTAACGCCAGAGGCGCAGGCTCGCCTGAAGGGGCTTCAGGACCAACTGAACACGGCGGTTGCGGCGCGCGACGCGCGAACAGCGGGAAAGGTTCTGAACCAGATCGGCGAATTGTGGCTTGGCCTGGGAAACGCGCATAATTCGCTGGAAGCTTACAACAAGGCTGTGACCGCGGCACGGATGGCTCAGGACGCGGAAGACGGCGTGACGGCGCTGAACGGTTTGGGGAACGTGGCACGCACGCAGGGACAGAATCAGGAGGCGCTGCAGGCCTATCAGAGTGCGCTGCAGGTGGCCACAAACCAAGGAGTGGCTGCGGGCAAGGCAGACGCGCTGAATGGGCTGGCGCTGACTTTCGCGAACATGAAGCAGGCGGACAAGGCTCTGGAGGCGGCGGCGCAGGCTCTGGCGATTCGTCGATCGCTGGGCGACCACGCTGGAGAGGGCGTGATTCTGGCGGAGATTGCGACCGGCTATGGAGCGGCCGGCGATCTGCAAGAAGCGCTGGAGTATGCGCAGCAGGCGCTGAGCGCGTTTGAGGCGGCGGGCGCGCCCCTGGGCCAGGCCAATGCGCTGATGGGGATCGGGGACATCTACGGCAGCCTGAGAGACAAGCGCGCGATGGACTACTACACGAAGGCGCTGGCTATCGCGCGGCAGTCGAATTTTCCTCAGATTCAAGCGATGGCGATGAACAAGATCGGGCTGGTCGAGAATGCGCTGGGCCAGAACAAGGAAGCGCTGGACAATTACGCGCAGGCACTGACGATCTTCCAGCGCATGAATATGGCCGACGCGAGTGGGCAGACGCTGAGCAACATGGCCATGTCCCTGTCTGACTTGGGAGAGAAGCAGAAGGCGTTGGAGTACGACAACCAGGCGCTACCCATTTTGCGCACGGCGGGCGATCGCAGCTCCGAGGCCGCGATTCTGAACAACATGGGCATGATCTACCAGCAACTGGGCGACCGGCAGAAGGCGATCGACACGTACAACCAGGCGGTGCCGATTGTGCATGCATTGGGTGACCGGGCCAATGAATCCCTGATGATGGACAACATGGGCGCCGCGTACGTGGAGATGGGCGAGAGCCAGAAGGCGATCGATATCCTGAACCAGGCCATCGCGCTGCAGACGGGCCTGGCCAGCTCGCGCCGCGAAGCCATGGCCCGGATCAGCATTGGCATTGCGTACCACAAGCTGGGTGACGACCCGAAGGCGGTGGAGTCGTTGAATCGCGGCCTGGAGATGATACGGCAGGCGGACGATCGCCCCAATGAGGCGCGCGCCTACACGGCGCTGGCCAAGGTGTATTGGGACATGGGAGACAAGGCCAAGGCGCAGGCGAACCTGATTCAGGCGCTGCCTCTGGCGAGGGAGCTGAACGATCCTCTGATCGAGTCGCCGATCCTGTACGGGATGATGCTGGTGAACAAGGCGCAGCCTACGCTGGCGATCTACTATGGCAAGCAGTCGGTGAACCTACTGCAGCAGGTGCGGAGCAATATTCAGGGGCTGGACCGGGCGCTGCAGTCGACCTTTGTTTCGTCGAAGTCGGTGTTCTACCACGGTCTCGCGGATTTGCTGATTGAGCAGGGACGGCTGCCGGAGGCGCAGCAAGTGCTCGATATGCTGAAGCAGCAGGAGTACGCGGATTATGTGCGTGGTGGGGGCACCGATCCGCTGAGTCCGCTGACGCTTACGGCGGAGGAGCAGAAGGCGCAGCAGGATTATGAGAAGTCGACGGCACAGCTTCTGACGGCGGGCGAGAAGTGGCAGGAGTTGAAGAACATGAGCACGCGGACGCCGGAGCAGAATGCCCAATTGAAACAGCTCTCCGACCAACTGACCGCGGCGAACAAGGCGCTGAACGACTACTATGCGCGGCTGTATGTGCTGTTCGGCAAAGACAGCGCGGCAAACAAGCAGGTGGCCGATGTGAAGGGGGACGTGAGCGCGCTGGCGGAACAGATCGCGGATACGCCGCATACGGTGGCGCTCTACACGATGGTGACAAGCGACCACTACCGGGTGATCGTGATCACGGCAACAACGACGGTGGCGCGGGAGTATGCGATTGCCGACACGGAGCTGAACAAGAAGGTAGCGGACTTTGAGCAAGTGCTGCGCAGCCCGTCGCGCGATCCGAAGCCGCTGGCGCAGCAGTTGTACAAGATCCTGATGGGACCTGTGGAGGGGGACCTGGAACAGGCGAAGGCGGAGACGCTGGTGTGGTCGCTGGACAGCGTGCTGCGCTATGTGCCGATGGCGGCGCTGTACGACGGGAAACAGTATGCGGTTGAGAAGTACAACACGGTGACGATTACTCCGGCGAGCATCGCTCACCTGGAAGACAAGCCGGATGTGAGCAACCTGAGCGTGGTGGCGATGGGGATTGCCCGCAAGTATGAGGATGGATTGCCCGCTCTGCCGGCGGTTGCGGGCGAGCTGGACGATGTGGTGAAGGACGCGCATGTGAGCGGGGCGAACGGCGCTTTGCCAGGAACGCTTCTGCTGGACGGCCAGTCTACCGAGAAGGCAATGGAGGAACAACTCAGTGGGACGCACGGGGTCGTGCACATCGCGAGCCACTTCGTGTTCAAGCCGGGAGATGATGGCGACAGCTATCTGCTGCTGGCTGGCGAAGGAGGCGCTGGATTCCACTTGACGGTGGCGGACTTTCGCGACAACAGGAACCTGACGCTGCGGCATACGGACCTGTTGACGCTGTCGGCCTGCGAGACGGGGATGAGCGGGAGCACCGGCAATGGGCGCGAAGTGGACGGGCTGGGTACGACGGCGCAACTGAAAGGGGCGAAGGCGGTGATCTCGTCGCTATGGTCGGTGAACGACTCGAGTACGGGGCAACTGATGGGCGACTTCTACAAGCGGTGGGCGGAGGGTGGGGGCAAGGTGACCAAGGTGGAGGCGCTGCGGAAGGCGCAGCTCGATTTGCTGCAGGGACAGGTGAAGCCGAACGGCGGCGGGACCGGACGCGGGTTTGCCGCGGAGAAGACTGACGTTGATAACCGATCCGGCTATGCGCATCCGTACTATTGGGCGCCTTTTGTCTTGATGGGAAATTGGCGATGACGTTGTGACGGGGCTGAGGACCTCCACACACGCTCGCCCACGCCTCGATCACCTCATTCGTGCAAAGGTTACGCGATGGCTACTGGAGTGTAAGCGCGGGCTGCTTTGCCGCGGGAAGCGACACGCCGAGAATTCGCGCGAGGGTCGGTGCGATCTGGCGCATGTCGATCACGCCCAGGTCTTTGTCGCGGGCGATGCCCCGGCCTGCGGCGAAGAACGAAGCACGCATCTCTGGAGTGGTGGCCGGGTTGTAACCGTGCGCGCCCTTGTCTGTGGAGTCGGTGACAAGCGCGCCTGAGAGCGCGTGGCCATCACAATAGCCGGGCCTAAACGTGAGGACTATGGGTGCATCGGGAAAGCCGCCGAGGGCGGCGACAGCTTCGTGGTCAAGCAAAGCCTCGATTCCATTGCCCGCGTCGGCGGCCAAGTCGTGGAGGAGCGCACGCACCTTGTCGAGGGTCGCGGTGTCGGAAGGGTCGTGGAGGACGATGGGCGCCATGCATCCGGCCAGCCAAGGCTCAGCTTGCCAGGACTTCACCGTAAGGGCGCCACTGGCCGAGGTCTCCACTTGTATGAGTCCGGCCTTGAGAAAAGCGATGTAGAGATTGGTGCTATGCTCGACCTTCGCGAAGCCGTGATCTGAGACGATGACGATCGCGGCCTGCGGGAAGTTCGCCCGCTCCTGCGCGACCAGCCTACCAATCATTCCATCAAGGCCCTCGAGGTCGCGGTTCGCCTCGTCACTGAAGGGGCCGTGGAGATGCTCCTCCTCGTCGAGCGAGCTGAGGTGGATGGTCATGAACTCTGGGCGGTGCTGCTTGAGGATATCGAGCGAGTAACGCGTGCGGACCTCGTCGCCATCGAGCGTGGTGTCATTGCCCATCATGTATGGAGTGCCGACCCGCTCGGCGATGCGTGCCAGTTCGCCGTCGGGGCGCGAGACGGCGTTGATCATCAGGCGATCATCCGGGTTGAAGGCATCGCCGGCGGACGCGCCGCGCCAGTACTCTGGGAGAAGATAGTCGATCGAAGCGGAGTCAACAGTGACCGGCCAGGAGACGCTGGCAGTGTGCAGCCCGGCGGCGTGGGCGGCCGACCAGAGGGTAGGAACCTTTATCTGATCGGCATACCAGTACCAGGCTTCGCGCAGCCTTCGCTCGGGATCGAATTTGGTGTTGTTCAGGATGCCGTGCTCCGCCGGCCAGACGCCGGTGACGATCGTCGTGTGGCTGGGGTAGGTGACGGTGGGGAAGACCCCGACCACTCCATCGGCGTGCGTGCCATCGGCAAGGATCCGGCGCAGATTGGGAATGCGGAGATGGTGTTCGTCGGCCTGGGTTACGTAGTCCGGTCGCATGCCATCGACTGAGATGAGCAAGACGGGCTGGTGGGTCTGAGCCAAAAGAGGAGTGGCGGCCAATAGGAGGCCGAGAGCAACTGCTGATCTTGACATAGCCCATAAGAGCACTCCCCGATGAACGTAGGTTGAAAAAGCGATCGACAAGCATTTCGTGTGGACATTGGCTCCGGCGATTCACCGACGATTTACGGCGGTTTGATGTGGCGATTACTTTTCCAACCTAATTTCCATAGCATGACTCAGAGAATATTCTCCCCCGCGTGCCTCGTCGCGTTGGCCGTGCTGTCTCTCGTGTTTTCGGCGCAACTGCAAGCCCAATATGACAACGGCAGCCTGGTGGGCGCGATTCGCGACGCCAGCGGCGCGCCCCTCGCCAATGCGGTGGTCACCATCAAGAACAACGACACGGGCATCACCACGCAGACCAAGACCGACGGCTCGGGCGACTACGACGTGCCGTCGCTGAGGGTCGGGGAGTATACGATCTCGGCCAGCGCGCCTGGCTTCTCCGACGCCGTGGCGCAGGACATTGCCGTCTCGGTGGGCAACCGGCAGCACATCGATCTCACGCTGAAGGTTGGCGCTGCGTCGACCAGCGTTGAAGTCTCGGGCGTCGCCTTGCAGCTGGAGACGGAGACCAGCGAGCGCGGGCAGACCATCACGAACTACCAGAATGAGTCGCTGCCTCTGGTGAGCCGCAACTACTCTGACTTTCTCGCACTGATTCCCGGCTCGCGGCAAGCGCCGACGGCGGCGCTTTCGAGCTCGGTCAGCTCGCTGCTCCGCGCGGGCGCGTTCAATGTCAATGGGCAGCGGAGCATGTTCAACAACTTCCTGCTGGACGGGATCGACAACAACGCGTACGGCGAGAGCAACCAAGGCTTCGACAACCAAATCATCGCGGTGCCGCCGGACTCGGTGGCGCAGTTTCAGGTGGTGACGAACAATGAGAGCGCGGAGTATGGCCGGGCGTCCGGGGCGACGATCAATGTGGCGTCGCTGGGCGGGACCAACCGTTTGCATGCGACGGTCTATGAGTTCATCCGCAACACCGACCTGAACGCGCCTGGCTTCTTCAAGCCGACCCTGGTGGGCTCGAGCGGGATCTCGGTCCCGTTCAAGAAGCCGACCTTCAATCGCAACCAGTACGGTTTCAACGTGGGCGGTCCGATCCTCAAGGACAAGCTGTTCTCCTTTCTCGACTATGAGGGATTTCGCCAGGTGTTGAAGCCTCTCAGCGTGCTTTCGCTGCCCACTCAGAATGAGCTCTACGGCGGGGCGGGCGGATCGATTGCGTCGCCCACTCCGGTGCTGGTCGTCGCGGTGAAGAACCCGATCACGGGCACCGTCTATCCGGCAGGCACTCCAATCCCGACCAGCGCGATCAACTCGGTTTCGCTGCAGATCATCAAGGACTTCGCGACGATCGCCGCCGCGCTTCCGGCAACGGGGTTGGCGACGTCCGGTCTGGCGCAGGACGATTACGCGGTCCAGGTGCCGTTCACGGACAATGCCGACAAGGGCGATCTGCGATTCGATTATCAGATTGACCCTTATAACTCAGCCTTCCTGCGGATCAGCGACCGCAAGGAGAATGGCGTCAACTATCCCACCCTTCCAATCCCGCTGGACGGCCAGACCAACGGAAAGATCAGAATTCTCGATCAGCAGATCGCGCTTGGGTACACGCATCTCTTCGGCGCGGACAAGGTACTGGACGTTCGTCTGGGCCTCGACCGCACGAAGGCCGGGAAGTACAACCTGTCCATCGGCAATACTTCGTTCAACTACATCCCTGGGCTGCCGACCAGCAACGCCGTGGTGGCCGGCGGCCTTCCTTCCCTCAGCATTACCGGCATGACTGCTTTCGGGCGGCAGAGCACGAATCCGCAGTGGCAGGACCCCGCGTTGATCGACCCCAAGGTGAACTTCAGCTGGGTCAGGGGAAAGCATTCGCTGAAGTTCGGCTATGAGTTCGAGCACATCTGGATGGCCGTGAACGACAACAATCCGCTCTACGGCTCGTGGACCTACGGCGGAGGCTACTCGAACGCCGGGGGCTCGACGGTCACCGACACTTACTGGGCGGACTTCCTGTTCGGGACCACGAGCGCGTACTCTCTGGCGAACTTCTATGAAGCGCACCTGACGCAGACGATGCAGAGCCTCTATGCCCAGGACGACTGGAAGTTGAGCCCGAGCCGGACCCTCAACCTCGGGCTGCGCTGGGAGTACGGGTCGCCGTACTCCGATCTGCACAACAACATCTCCAACTGGGATCCGAGCACGCAGACGGTGCTGACAACCACACCCGGGGCGGTTGCGGGCAGCGGCATCACGCCGTTCTCGGGCAGCGGAACGTACGGCCATACTCTGGTCAATCCCGACTTCAAGGACTTCGGCCCGCGCGCTGGGTTCGCCTATGCCATTGACGCCAACACTGCGGTCCGCGGCGGGTTCGGGATCAGTTATACGCACTACACGCGGGCCGGGTCGGGCGACATTCTGGGGATCAACGCACCGCAGGCGCAGTTCGCTTCTGTGACGCAGATTGCTCCAACGACCACGAATCATTGCTCGACACCGCTGCCGGCGCAGATTATCGCGGTGGGCACCACGACGCCGTCCTGCTTTGCGACGGCGGACCAAGGTTATCCGAGCGGCCTGGTAACGACCTTCAATTCGGCGACAGACAACATTACCTACATCCCGAAGAACACCCGCGACAGCTATGTCGAAAGCTACTTCTTGAGTGTGCAACGCTCATTCACCAAGAACACGCTGTTTGACGTAGCGTATGTGGGTAGTCACGGACTGAAGCTGCAACAGATCGTGAATGCCAACCAGAAGAACCCGTCGCTGGGCTTTGCGCGGCCCTTCGCCAACTGGCCCTCCGACATCACGGAGGCGCTGAACGAGGCCTACTCCCACTTCGATTCCCTGCAGGTGAAATATGAGCAGCGCTTTGTGGGCGGACTCACCTTGTTGAACTCCTTCACCTTTGAGCACTCGCTGGACAACGCCAGCGCGGCGTTGGAGGCGCTAACTCCGTCGCCCCAGGATGCAAACAACCTTCACGCCGATTATGCGCAGTCGGATTACAACCTGCCAGTGGCCAACATTACGAGCCTGGTGTATGAGCTGCCGTTCGGCCATGGCCGCCAGTTCCTCTCGAGCGCGAATCCAGCGGCCGATTCGGTGCTGAGCGGATGGCAGGTAAGCGCCATCAATACCATGCAGGCGGGCACTCCGTTCAACCTTACCTACGGGCCGAACGGCGCGCAGGCGGTCTCGCCGCAGATTGCTTCGAACGCGACCTATCGCGGCGCGACGGAGTATCGCCCGGACCGCATTCCTGGGCAGCCTATCACTCAGGGGCGGGGAAACCGCGCCCCGAACACCGGGTATGTGAACTACGTCAATCCGGCGGCATTCATTCTGCCTCCGATTAAAGACGCCGCCGGCAACCTGCTGAGTCCCTTCGGCAACTCCGGCCGCAATCTCCTACGCAGTCCGGCTTTCTACGAGACTGATCTCGCGCTGAACAAGAAATTCAATACTCCCATTGAAGGTCTGAAGCTGGAGTTCCGCACCGAGTTCTACAATATCTTCAACCACACGAATCTGTACCTTCCCGCGGCCGGCAGCAGCACGGTTGGGGGAGCGATCAGCGGGACCCAGGGGACGACCACCGGGGTGTACGGCGTTGGCGGCACCGTTCCTGAGAGCGCAATCACTGGCGGAGCTCTGGCCGCGAACACCGGGCAGGTCACCAGCACGTTTGAGCCGCGCATCATTCAGTTTGGACTGAAGATCCTCTACTGATCCTCTCGGTGGCGAGATGGTCGGCGGAGGATGCGCAAGCGCAAGACGCTCAAGGGGAACAACACTCGGACACAGTTCTTGACGCTGCGGCAGGTCGCCAGGGTCGGTCAAGCTTACTCGAGTCAACTGTTGCCAAATCGCCATAGCGTATTTCCAGACTAATCATTCTGGAAACGTGCTGCGGCCTGTTGGCGTAAACCGGCGGTGAGTGAAAGCTAATCGACGGAGCCTGGCCGACTTTTCGTTATTGATCCCTTGTTGCTGCCTGGAATCTGACAGGGGACTATCATCCGTCCATGGGTAAGGTTTCCTTGGTCCTGCTGGCAAACCTCAGATTTTCGGATCTCAGTGAAACTGAATCCTCGGTTCTCCACGCCGTAGAAAATGGGCAGGTAGCCGCGGCAACAAGCCCGTCTAGCATCAGGGCCGAGATACTCGAGTAGCGCTGCACGGACGCCGACGCCGTCAAGAAGGTTCATCGGCACGGGCTGGCTCTCAGGGGCTACGGGATAACCGGTTTACAAGGGCCTGGGAGACTGCAAAGCAGCTCCAGGCCCAGACCCACCTTCCCTGCGGCGGACTACTTGGCGTCGCCGATGGTGGTCACGGTCAGCGTGCTGTCCTTCAGGTCGCCCTGCACGCGCACGCGCCTGCCGGCAAAGGGAGCAATCGCCTCCTTTTTGCCCGCCAGTGTGAGCGTCTTGTCGCCCACCACCAGCACGTAGCTGGACCCGGCCTTGACGCACTCCTGGGTGCACTGGGCCGCGCTCTTGCCCGGCATCATATGGATCTTGCCGCACATGGAGTCGCTCACCACTCCTTCGACCGTCTGTGGCGCGGCCAGCGCCTGCCGCATGGCAGGCATGGTGACGGACAGCAGCAGGGCGCAGGTAAACATCGTTGTCTTCTTCATCGTTCTTCTCCTTGGGTTCGATGGTGCTGAAGGGTGGATGGTGCATGTGGGTCGCACGAGGCCGCAGCGATCTGCGGCCTCGCATGGGTGCGCGGTCCGGATGGGATTCATCGGGTGCTCGCGGCAAAGACAGTGATGGCGGACGATGGCACCGGCTGCGTCTGAAATGCGAACGGCTGGCCGAATGCCCGCGACGCGGCCAGCACAGCGGGAACATAGTTCCTGGTCTCGAGCGGCAGCCGGCCGTTGGCGCTCAGGACGGCGAATTCGCTGCTGCGACTCTGTTCGATGGCCCGCTGCAGGTTCTGCTCGCCGGTGTTGTACGCGGCCAGCGCCAGCGGCCACGAGCCGAACTGCAGCCGCAGATCGCTGAGGTAGCGAGCCGCCGCGCGGGTGGATTTCTCAATATCCACGCGCTCGTCCGTGGCCCCGTCCACCACCAGCCCGTAGCGTCGCGCGGTGTCCGGCATCAACTGCCACAGGCCGCGCGCGCCCTTTGCGGAGAGGGCCCTGGTGTTGCCCCCGCTCTCCACCAGCACCACGGCGGCCAGCTCCGTCGGTACGCCTTCGCGCTGCAGGATTGGGTCCATCGCCGGCCGCAGCAGCTCCACCCGCGCTAACGCCGGGCTCGCGCTAGCCGTCTGCAACGGCACGGGCCACGGTTCGCGGGCCGGAACCAGGACCGGAGCAATGAGGACAGCCGGTGCCGCAGGTTGCCCGCCGTTCGCCAGCAAGGCGTCCGCCCTCATTGTCAGCGACGCGCCAATCCCGGCAAACGGCTGAGCCCCGCCCGCAGCGGAGGACGGCACAGGTACAGCCTGCGCCCACACCAATGCAGGCAACGCCCATACCGCCGCCGCAGCCACGCCCTTCAGGCCCGCTCCACGAGCCCACAGCCTGCATGCGCTACGCATGGACCACCTCCGCCGTCTGGGCAGCCTGAGCCGCCTCCAGCTTCAGCGCGGGCTTTACCTCAAAGTTCCACTTCCAGATCGCGAAGATGGGAGGATACACCACCAGCTCCATCAGAAACGACGTGAGGATGCCGCCCAGCATGGGAGCCGCAATGCGCTTCATCACGTCCGCGCCCGAACCCACCGACCACAGGATGGGCATCAGCCCAAACAGCATGCAGGACACGGTCATCACCTTGGGCCGCAGCCGCTTCACCGCTCCGTTCACAATCGCCTCGCGCAGATCGTCCCAGCTATGGATCCCGCCTTTGTTCAGCGCGTCGTGGTAGGCAAGGTCCAGGTACAGCAGCATGAACACGGCCGTCTCCGCGTCCACCCCAAGCAGCGCGATCAGGCCCACCCACACGGCAATGCTCATGTTGTAGTGCAGCAGGTAGAGGAACCACACCGCGCCGATGGCCGAGAAGGGCACGGCCATCAGAATAATCATCGTCTTGATCGCCGAGCCGGTGTTGAAGTAGAGCAGCAGGAAGACGATGAACAGCGTGACCGGAACCACCAGCTTCAGGCGCTCCGTGACGCGCTGCATAAACTCGTACTGGCCGCTCCACACCAGCTCGTATCCCGCGGGCACCTTCACTTTGTTGGCGACGGCCGCCTTGGCATCGCGCACATAGCTGCCTATGTCGCGCCCGGCCACGTCCACGTATACGTAGCCGCTCAGCCGTCCATCTTCGTCGCGGATCATGCCGGGGCCGGTGCGGCGATGGATATCGGCAATCTCGCCCAGGGGAATCTGCGCCCCGGAGGGCGTCGCCACCAGCACCCGCTCCAGCGCGTCGATATCGCTGCGGTAGTCGCGCAGATAGCGCACGCTCACGGAGTAGCGCTCGCGGCCCTCGACGGTGGTGGACACCTGGTCTCCACCGACCGCGGACATCAGCACGCTCTCCGCGTCGTCCACGGTCAGGCCGTAGCGGGCCAGCTCGTCGCGCTTGATGTCGAAGTCCAGAAAGTATCCTCCGCTGGTGCGCTCCGCAAACACGCTGGTGGTGCCAGGGACGTCCTTCAGCGCCGTCTCAATCTGCTCGCCCACCTGCTGGATCTGCCCCAGGTCCGAGCCCAGCACCTTGATGCCGAGCGGCGTGCGAATGCCCGTCGTCAGCATGTCGGTCCGCGCCTTGATCGGCATCGTCCACGCATTCGAGATGCCGGGAATCTGCAGCGCCTCATTCAAGCCGCCGGCGCCATAGATCAGCTCCTGGGTGTCGATGTGGTTCGGCCAGAACCGCGCCAGGATCGGCTGCGTCCAGCGCGGCATCGACTTGGAATACCACCGCTCCTTCACCGGCCATTGCTCCTGCGGCTTCAGCACAATCGTCGTCTCCATCATGGAGTACGGCGCCGGATCGGTGGACGTGTCCGCGCGGCCCGCCTTGCCGAACACCCGCTCGACCTCCGGAAACCCGGCGATAATCTTGTCCTGCATCTGCAGCGTTCGTGCCGCCTCTGCCACGGAGATCCCAGGCAGCGTGGACGGCATATACAGCAGCGTGCCCTCATCCAGCGCGGGCATAAACTCCGAACCCAGCTTGAAGTAGACCGGCACGCTCAGCGCCATCGCCAGCAGCGCGCACCCAATCGTGGACCACTTGTGCTCCAGCGCAAACTCCACGATGGGGTGGTAGAGCTTCATCATCGGCTTGCTGATGGGGTGGTTCTCTTCGCTGTGAATCTTGCCCACAAAGATGGCGTTGACCGTCTTCGCCAGCCAGCGCGGACGGAAGCGGAAGCCATCCATCCGCGAGAACAGGAAGTGCATGGCCGCGGGAGCCAGCGTAATCGCCAGCAACGCAGCAATCCCCATGGAGAAGTTCTTGGTAAACGCCAGCGGCTTGAACAGCCGGCCCTCCTGACCCTCCAGCGTAAAGACCGGCAGAAACCCAACCGCAATCACCAGCAGCGCAAAGAAGCTGGGCCCGCCAACCTCCTTGACGGCTGCGGTCACCACCGCGTGCGATGGGCCCGGCCTGCCTGCCTCCTCCCAGTGTTCCAGCTTCTTGTGGGTCTGCTCCACCATCACCACAGACGCATCCACCAGCGCGCCAATGGCCACCGCAAGCCCGCCCAGCGACATGATGTTGGCCGTCATTCCCATCCACTGCATGGGGATGAACGCCAGGATCACCGTCACCGGGATGGTCACAATCGGCACAATCGCGCTGCGCAGGTCCCACAGAAAGATCATGATCACCAGGCTCACGATCACCAGCTCTTCAATCAGCGTGTGGCGCAGGTTGTCCACCGCGCGATCGATCAACTCCGACCGGTCATACGTTGTCACCAGCTTCACGCCGGGGGGCAGCGTGGACTTCAGCTCCTCCAGCTTCTCCTTGGTGCGGGCAATCACCTTCTGCGCATTCTCTCCGTAGCGCATAATCACAACGCCGCCCACGGCCTCGCCTTTGCCGTCCAGGTCCGCAACCCCGCGGCGCGCGTCCGGGCCAAAGGTCACGGTGGCCACGTCGCGCACCAGCACATGCGCGCCCGTCTGCGCGTTGGACGAGATCACCGTGTTGCCAATGTCATCCAGCGAGCGGATGTATCCGCGCCCGCGCACCATGTATTCACGGCCGGTAAACTCCACCAGGCCGCCGCCCACATCGTTGTTCGACTTGCTAATGGCATCGCTCACCATGTTGATCGGAATCTTGTACGCCAGCAGCTTGTTGGGGTCTACGTTCACCTGGTACTGGCGCACGAAGCCGCCAATCGGCGCCACCTCCGCCACGCCCGGCACCGTCTGCAACGCGTAACGCAGGTACCAGTCCTGGTAGGAGCGCAACTGCTCGATGCTGTACGTCCCGGTGGTGTCCACCAGCGCGTACTGATACACCCAGCCCACCGAGGTCACATCCTTGGCCAACTCCACGCTGACTCCCTTGGGCAGCTTGGGTGTGATCGAGCTCAGGTACTCCAGCGTCCGCGAGCGCGCCCAGTAGAGGTCTGTGCCTTCGTCGAAGATGATGTAGATGTACGAGTAGCCAAAGTCGGAGAAGGCGCGAATGTCCTTGACGTTGGGCAGGCCCAGCAGCGCCGAGGTGATCGGGTAGGAGACCTGGTCCTCCATGATGTCCGGGCTGCGGTCCCACTTGGCATACACAATCACCTGCGTGTCCGACAGGTCGGGGATCGCGTCCAGCTTGGTGTTCCGCATCGCGTTCCAGCCCAGCAGCAGCGCCGCCGCCACGAACAGGAAAACCAGAAACCGGTTGTTGCTGCTGAAGTCGATGATCTTATCCATCATTGGAATCGCGCCTCGCTCATCAGTTGCGAAAAGGAGATCACCGACCCGCCATTGCCGGCGATGAACGCCTCCGCGTCCGCCTTGTTGCCGAAGGAGAATGTGCCCGGCGAGCAACGGTCGTAGGTCAGCTCTCCAGTGCCTTTCATCTCATCCATGGGCATCGCATCGTGCATGCACGCCATGGCTCGGCTGCCCTCCACAAACCACGCCTTCGCCGGATCGACAGCCTTGCCGGTGGGGTAGTCGTGCACCACCAGCAGGTGCAGCGGCTTGTGCTCCTGGTTGGCCTCTGTAATGGCGCAGCCGGCGCAGCACACCTGGGCGGTCCGGCCGCCGATCTCCGCCGTCACCTTCAGGTTGGCGTGCAGCGGCCGCAGGCAGTAGCCGCACGCCGTCTGCGCCGGCTGACGAATGAACCGCATCCAGCAAAACACCGCCGCGCCCACCACGATCAGAACAACTCCAGCAACTGCAAATTTTCTTAGCTTCATCGCCATTCTCCTCAGTGCTGGGTTGCGCTCTTCAATCTGCTCTCGGAGTCGATCAGGAAGTTTCCCGAGGTCACCACCGTCTCGCCCGGCTTCAGGCCGGTCAGCACGGCGACATTGCCATCCATCACCGGCCCCAGCGTCACCGCGCGCGGCTCAAACACCCCGCCCGGATGCACTACGAACACCTGCTGCTCCATGCCGGAGTCCAGCACCGCCTCCGCCGGAATCACCACCTTCATCCCGTAGTCCACGCGCAGTTGCGCATCGGCAAACATCTGCGGCTTCAGCGCAAAGCCGGGGTTGGCAATCTGCATCCGTACCTTCACCGTGCGGGTCTGCGGGTCCACCGTGGGATAGATAAAGTTGATGGTCCCCGTATAGGTCTTGCCTGCGTAGTAGCTCAACGTCAGCGTCACCTTCTGGCCCACGCGCACATACGGAACCTCGTACTCGTAGATGTCCGCCGTAGCCCACACCGTGGATAGATCGGAGACGGTGTACAGCTCCGTGTCCGGCGTAACCGAGGCCTGCGGGAAGGCCTTGCGGTCCGTCACAAATCCAGCGATCGGCGAGTAGAACGTCAGGTCCTTGCTCACCTTGCCGCTCTGGTCCAGTTGCTGGATCTGATCGTCGGAGATGTCCCACAGCTTCAGCCGCTCGCGCGCCGACGCCAGCAGCGACTGCGCGCCCTGCGCCACCTCCTGGAACGGTGCGTTCCCCAGCGTCTTGTTGCCGCGCTTCGCAATCAGGTACTCGTCCTCCGCGGAGACCAGGTCCGGGCTGTAGAGCGTAAACAGCGGATCGCCCTTCTTCACCAGTTGGCCAATCGAGTCGACGTACACCGTGTCGATATAGCCGGCGACCTTCACATGCACATGCGCAATCCGGGTCTCATCGGCCACAATCTCCGCCGTCGTCCGCACCTCACGCACCAGCGGCTTGCGCTCCACCAGCGAGGTGCGCACGCCCGCCAGCACCTGCTTGTCCTCCGGGATCACCACCGTGCCGGGCGCCATCCGCGACACGCTCTCGTCATCGGCGTACTTCGGCACCAGCGTCATGCCGCAGTCCGGTGCAATGCCCGGCTTGTCCGACTTGTACGCCGGATGCATGGGATCGAACCAGTACAGAATCTTGCGCTCTGGAGAACCCGCCGCCGTAGCAGCAGGTGCAACAGGCGCCGGGTTAGGCTGGCCAGGTGTGGCCGCCGCATCCGCATAGACCGGCACCAGGTCCATGCCGTCCGGAGCCTTGCCCGGCTGGGTGAAGTGGTGCTCCGGAGCCATCGCGTCGTACCAGTAGAGGACCTTGCGTCCATCTCCATCCGCAGCCGCGGCATGGACAAATGGCGACCAGCGATGCGAACCCACCAGGTAGACAAACCCCAGCGCCCCCAGCAGCAATACAAGGGCAATCAGCTTCTTTGGCGAACGATTCATAGCAGTCATTTCTCCTCCTGCGCAGGCTGCGCGCTGTCTGCGGGCGAACTCGCAATCGGCGCGCCGGCAATGGAGACGCCGGTCAGGCTCTCCATCTGCGCAATGGCAGTTTCGTGGTCCGCAACCTGGCGGTAGTACTCGGTCTCGTAGCTCAGCAGGGTGGTAAAGTTCGCCAGCATCGACGAAAAGTCCAGGTTTCCCACCTGGTACGCAGACATCGAAGACTCCAGCGCCAGCGACGTCTGCGGAACAATCCCCGTCGTATACAAACTCATCAGCCGCTCGGACGCTTTGGCCGCAAGATACTGCTGTTTCAGCTCGAACCGGACCTCGTTCAGCCGGTTGTCGCGCATGTTCTCCGCGCTCAGCAGGTCTTCGCTGGCCTCGGCCACGCCCTCACGCTGCTTGGTCTTGTAGAAGATCGGGATGCTGACGCTGACGGTCAGGCCGTTCATGTCCATCTGCGCGTTCCGCTGCTGGAACATGTATCCCACTCCGATATCGGGCCGGTACGCCCGCTCTGCCAGAGCGACGCTCAGTTGGCCGCGCTCCACCATCCGCTGATTCAGTTCCACCGCGGTGTCGTTGCTCGCAGCCAGCGCGTACAGCTGGTCCAGCGAGTAGCGAATCGACTGCGGCACGACCGCCTCCGCCGGCGGCAGCGGAGACTCCGGCGGACGCTGCAGATACGCATTCAACCGCGCCTGCGCCGTGCCCCGCTGCTGTTCCAACTGCGTCAGCTTCTCCAGCAGCAGCGAGATCTCCACCTGCGAGCGCAACACATCCGACTGCATCGCCTTGCCCACACGGTAGCGCGCCTCGGCAATCTTGGAGAGCTTCTCCAGCAGATCCTTGTCCTGCTGCGTCGTCCGGATCGCCTGGTCGAAGTAGGAATAGTCGTAGAAGGTCGACTTGACCCCGGCTGCCACGCGCCGCTCCACCGCCTCATACCCGGCCTGCGCGGCATCGGCATCCTTGCTGGCAATCTCGCCCTGCAGCTTGAGCTTGCCCGGATAGGGGAACTGCTCGCCCACCGTGATGGCCCTGCTGCTGGAAGGGTCGCCGCTCTGCAGGCTGAACGGAGCCAGGTTGCCGGCCCAGCCCACGGAGACCGTCGGATCGGGCAGCGCCCTGGCCTGCGGCACACGCAGCTTCAGCGCCGCGATGCCATGCAGCTCACTCTGCGCCTCCGGATTCTTCTCCAGAGCCTGCTTCACCACATCGTCCAGCCGCAGCGTCCCGGCAGGATCGGCGCCGACGTCGCCCGGCGCCGACGTCTGCACCGCAGGTGCTTCATATTGAGCCGGCATCGTCAACGCCGGCAGCAGCAAAAGCGCTGCAAAAGGCCATCTTGCCTTCATGGAAATCACCCCTCAAACCGCATCCATAGGTACCACCGCAGGCCGGTCAGGACCTGAGCAATCACACGCAGACGGGAGGGGTCAGATCAGGAAGGTGCAGAGTAAGGAATGGAGTCGTCGTACCGGCGATCGGTCAGGCGCCGGCCGCATCTCTCGCACAGCCGCTGACGGCAGCACCGCCGCGAACGCAGAGACATGGGAGCTGAGAGCAATGCCGGCAACCGGGCTGGGGGTTCCCCGTACCGGCACGGGCGCCGCCGGTTGGGCGGGCGCAAGCTTGCAGCAGGAAGGCGCAGAGGCCTCCGCCGCGTGGGTTGCCGCCATGGTGCCGTTCGCATCCATATTCGCGACCGCCATCATGGCCATCCCGTGGCAGCACAGCCGGCAGTGGGTCGTCGGCGCCGTGCCTCCGTACCCCGACATCGCCGCAGACGACATCGCAGCGTATACGGGCGTCGCCCACAGGGCAATCACCAGTACGGCCGCAACGATTTTGCCAGCAAATCTCATTTCACTCCCAGCTTACGCAGGGCCTCCCCGCCCAGTCTGTGATTCCCATCACACACCCGCCGGTCTTCCGCACCAGCGCCGCGACAGCGAGTGTAGTGCGTAGGAAAGAGGCCGGCCATCCTGAGCGAAGACACTCGTGGTTCCATCGCGAGAGGCGGAGTCGAAGGACCTGCCATCCAGCTTGCCGAGCCGAGACGTTTGCCCATTTCGGACAATACTCTGCCTTCGTCGGCTAGGCCTATATCTATATATCGCTACAGCCTAATTCGTCTCCGGCCGCTCCACATGGTCCACTACGATCTGGTCCACCACGCCCTTGCCCGGCTGCAGCGCCAACCCCAACTGCTTCAGCCCCACCAGGAACGACGGCACGCCGGAGTCTTCCGCCATCTGCTGGAACTGCTCCGGCAGCGGCTGGTACGGAATCGGGACGGTAAAGTCATACACGCCCGTCAGCCCGGTCTTGTCCACCACCACGCGCCCGGCGCGCTGCGGCCCGGAGAGCGAGTTCACCAGCTCCGCCATCGTGGTGTCCTGGCAGGTCAGGTTGAAGGGGTCGAACCAGCTCAGCACCTTGCCCGTCAGCGGATGCCCGCCGTTCGGCGTCACCGTATCGCCCGGCTCGTAGTCCATCAGCTTGGGCCCGCCCTTGGCCACCACCAGTTCGTACACCGGCTGCGGCTCGGTCTCCTGGTGCACCTTCAGCTTCAGCTCCGTTTCCAGCATCCTGCCTACCATCGCGCGTTTGTCCGTCAGCGTCATGGCCTTCCACTGGGCAATGTCCTCCGGCGCCACCTTCGCCTCAAACTCGTACAGCTCCGTCTTCGCCCAGTCCGGCTCGCCCACAATCGACACGTATCCCTTCTTCGCGATATGCGCAAACAGGATCAGCCGCTCGATCGGCACCCCATGGTAGGCGATAAAGTCGCCCTCCGCCGGCAGGTCCACGCGGCTCGGTCCCATGCGCTCCGTGCGCCGGAAGGACACCACGGCAAACTCAATCGGCTTCAGGTCCGGCGTCTGTGCCACCCCTGTCCCCGCAGCACCGCCTGGAACGTCCTGCTGCGCGCGCGGAATCGTCGGCGGCAGCGCCACTTTGCCCGCATTCGGCCCCGTGCAGCATGCCGTGTAGAACGCCGTAATCTTCGCGTGGTCTGCGTTGGCCACGGTGCCGTCGGCCAGCGTTACCTGCTCCATAAACGCCACAAAGTCCTTCGCATCCGCGCGCGGCGCCACGCCCTGCTCCGTCACCTGGAACGACGCGCCCGCCGCCACCCCGCTGGGCGGCGTAATCACCTCGCCCTGGTGGAACTCCAGCCCCGCCGGCAGCGCATACGCCCACCCCAGCCGCGCGGACACAATCTCCGCCCGCGTCCGGCTGGTCACCTGGGTAAACTCCAGCCAGTCCTTGTCGCCGTGGTTGGAGAGCACAATCTCCGCCGGAAAACTCGGCTGCTGCGCCACAATCATCCCCGGCCCGGTATGGCTCGCCCGCACACTGCGCACCACCGGCGGCAGGTTGATCGCCGGCCGCGGCGGCGGAGGAGGCGCGTCCTGCGCCATCACTCTCGCCGCGGCAGCCAATCCCATCAGCAACAGGCAAAGCGGTCGCACAGAAAGCTTCTGCATCTCACGCCCTCGTCGAATCCCAACATCCTACCCGCGGCCCGCCATCCCAGTCCACGGTGGGCCCGTATCTGGCTCGTATCTATGGCCGTCAACCACGATTCGCCCGCAAACGCCTCCGTGATCTCTCTTTTGCTCCGTGCTCTCTGTGATTCGCTTTTGCCCTTGCCTTTGCCTCAAGCCCCCGCCGGCGCCTTCGCCACCACCTCGCAGCCGGCCAGCTTCTCCAGCACGCGGATGGAGCCGCCGATATCGTCGTCGCCGTAGCCCTCCGCCATCGCCGCCTGCAGCATCTGCCGCGACAGCGCCGTCACCGGCACCGGCACATCGTGCTCTGCCGCGGACTCCAGCATCAGTGCCATATCCTTCTCCAGCCACTTCACGCTGAAGATGGGGTCGAACCTGCGCTCGAAGATCAGCGGCGCCTTCAGCGCCACCAGGCCGGACTTCGCCGCGCTGTTGTTCACGATCTCCAGCATCAACTGCGGCGGCACGCCCGCCTTGGTGCTCAGCACAAAACTCTCGTTGAACGCCTGCAGCAGGCTGCCCAGAATCATGTTCTGCGAGAGCTTGGCCTGCAAGCCCATGCCCGCCGCGCCGCAGTAGTAGAACTGCTTGCCCATCGCCTGCAGATACGGCCGCACCCGCTCCAGAATTCGCTGCTCGCCGCCCACCATGAACGTCAGGGTCGCGCTCTCCGCGCCGCCCTTCGAGCCCGAACACGGCGCATCCAGAAAGTCGATGCCCTGCTTGGCCAGCTCCGCAGAGATCTTCCGGCTCTCCGCCGGCGAGATCGTGCTGCAGTCCACAATCGTCAGCGGCCCGAGGCTGCCGGAGCGGCCAACCTTGCCCGCCGCCAGCCCATCCGCCCCTAGAATCACCTCGGCGGACATTTTCGTGTCGCCCACGCACAGAAACACGCACTCGCTGCGCCAGGCCACCTCGGCCGGGGTCGCGTAGGCGGTTGCGCCCTCCTTCGCCAGCGCCGCAGCCTTGCCCGCGGAGTGCGACCACAGCGCCACCTCATGCCCCGCCAACATCAGGTTCCGCGCCATCGGCGCACCCATAATTCCTAACCCAAGAAATCCCAGCTTCGCCATTCCGCTACTCCTCCATCCCGCCCAAGGCACAAGCGAGGGAAACTCTGATTAGGTGCTACGAACCAATAAATGGAAGCGTCATTCTGACCCGATTTTGGGTCAGAATCTCAGTCGTTGGATCGCCGCCGAAACAACATCAGGACTTATTCAGACGTTCCCCAGTTTATCCAAGCAGAGCCAGGAACTGCTGTAACCACGCCACATGCGCCGTCCACGCCGGACCCGTCACATAGTTGCCGTCCGTGACCGCGTCCTCAAATGCCACGCTCACAAACTCACCGCCAGCCAGTGTCACCTCCGGCCCGCACGCCGGATACGCGCTGATCCTGCGACCTTTCACCACCCCGGCAGCGCACAGAATCTGCGCGGCGTGGCAGATCGCCGCAATCGGCTTGCCCGCCTGGTCGAAGTGCCGCACGATGGCCAGTACGTCGGCATTCAGCCGCAGATACTCTGGGGCCCGGCCGCCGGGAATCACCAGCGCGTCGTAGTCCGCCGCCGTTACGTCGGCAAACGTGGCATTCAGCGTAAAGTTGTGGCCGCGCTTCTCCGTGTAGGTCTGGTCGCCCTCGAAGTCGTGGATCGCGGTGCGGCACTGCTGTCCCGCTTTCTTGCCCGGACACACGGCATCCACGCGGTGACCCGCAATCTGCAGCGCCTGGAACGGCACCATCGTCTCGTAGTCTTCTGCAAAATCGCCCACCAGCATCAGAATCTTCTTTGCCACGGCAGTTCCTCCCGATTCTTCCCTGTCGGAGATGGTGCGGCCATTCGCCTACCTGCGTCAAACTCCGCGCGCCGCTAGCTCCGCGCCGCGCCCACGGCTGCCGCCAGCTCACGCAGAATCTCCACCGTCTCCGGCCAGCCCAGGCAGGCGTCGGTCATGCTCTGCCCGTAGACGAGAGAGTCCAGCGGCTGGCCCGGCTTGTGCTTCTGCGCGCCTGCCACCAGGTTGCTCTCAATCATCACGCCGAGGATGCGCTGGTCGCCCGCGCGAATCTGTCCCGCAATGTCGCCCGCCACCAGCGCCTGCCGCGCGTAGTCCTTGCTGCTGTTCGCATGCGAGCAGTCGATCATCACCCGCGCCGGCAGCCCCGCCGCTTCCAGCTTCGCGCTGGCCGCGTCCACCGACGCCGCATCGTAGTTGGTCAGCTTGCGGCCGCCGCGCAGAATAATGTGGCAGTCGGGATTGCCCGTCGTCGCAAAGATCGCCGTCTGCCCGTTCTTGGTGCCGCCCAGAAACGTGTGTTCGCCGCTGGCGGAAAGAATCGCATCGATCGCAATCTGCACATCGCCGGAGGTCCCGTTCTTGAACCCGACCGGGCAGGACAACCCGCTCACCAGTTGCCGGTGTACCTGGCTCTCGGTGGTTCGCGCGCCAATCGCTCCCCAGGTCACCAGGTCGACAAAGTACTGTGGCGAGATGATGTCCAGAAACTCCGTCCCCGCCGGAACCCCCATCTCCGCCAGGTCCAGCAGCAGATGGCGCGCCAGGCGCAGGCCGTCGTTGATCTTGTAACTCTGGTCCAGAAACGGATCGTTGATCAGGCCCTTCCAGCCCACTGTCGTGCGCGGTTTCTCAAAGTAAACCCGCATCACAATGCACAGGCTGTCGGAGAGCTCCGCGATCAGCGGCTTCAGCCGTGCGGCATACTCGCGCGCCGCCTTGGGGTCGTGGATGGAGCATGGGCCCACCACCACCAGCAGGCGCGGGTCGCGGCCAGCCAGTATCTCGCTCACCTCGTTGCGGGCGTCGAAAACAGTGGCAGAGGCCAGGTCGGAGATGGGCAGCTCTTCCTCCAGAAAAACCGGGGGCAGAACCACCTTGGTCCACTTGATGCGGAGATCGTCTGTACGGTGAAGAGAATGCATGCGTTCGGCGGGATCCAACTCAATCGGGGGCGAAAATCCGCCAAATGCGCGGTCAAATCCCCTCCTGCGAGTGTACCAGCGCCGGCCTGCCAGGAATAGAATGGACTGGACGTACAGTTTCCGTTTCCATGGTCCGCCAGGCACAGCCCCGGGCCAGTGCAGGAGCCGCATCATCGCACCGTCGCAGCCAACCTCCACGGCCGCAGAGCGCAAGACACGCGGCCGGCACCGCAGCCTCCAGGCCGAGGCCGCCATCCTGAAGGCCACACTCTATCTGCTGGAGCGCCAACCCTTGCGCAAGGTCACCGCTGACGCCATCGCCCGCCGCGCCGGCGTCAGCAAGGCCACCATCTATAAGTGGTGGCCCAACAAGAGCCTGGTCGCCCTGGACGCCTATCTCGCCGGCATGACCGAGCAGGTCGCCGCGCCGGACACCGGCTCCGCCGAGCTGGACTTCACCCGGCAACTCAAGTCCGTCATGGACTTCTACACCAGCCCGCTGGGACGCCTCTTCTGCCAGTTCATCGCCGAGGGCCAGAGCGATCCCGCATTCCTCGCCCTCTTCCGCGAGCGCTTTCTCTTCGCCCGCCGCGACGCCGCCCGCGTCATGTGGCAGCGCGGCGTGGACCGCGGCGAGATCCGCCCGGAGGTCGACGGCGAGCTCGTTCTCGATCTCATCTACGGCCCCATGATCTTTCGCCTGCTCGCCGGGCACGGCTCCGTCGACGAGCAGGACTCCAACGCCCTGGTCGCAGCCGTCTTCGGCGGCCTGCGCACCACAAAATCTGCCCGACGCCCGCCGGCCAAGCAGGATGCTACAGTTGCAGGCGCGGTTCCGAAGCTCGGTCTGCATCCTGCACGAGGTTGAGTTCGTCTAATACTGAACGGTCCGTTTAGAAATAGCGACCACGGGGGTCGCCCTGCCTTGCAAGTACGAACCCGGGACGCTGTTGCCAACGGTCCCCGGCCATAAGGAGTTTCGATGTGGATTGTCCGACTGGCGCTCAGAAGGCCCTACACCTTCGTGGTGTTGGCCCTGCTGCTCTTCTTCCTGGGGCCGGTCGTCATCCTGCGCACACCCGTCGATATCTTTCCCAACATCGACATTCCCGTGGTGTCGGTGGTCTGGAACTACGCCGGGCTCTCCCCGCAGCAGCTCAGCGACCGCATCGTCGTGCAGTTCGAGCGCAGCCTCACCACCACCGTCAACGACATTGAGCATACCGAGTCGCAAACCCTCAACGGAGTCGCCGTCATCAAGGTGTACTTCCAGCCCGGGGTCAACATCTCGCAGGCCGTGGCCCAGATCACTGCGGTCGCACAATCGGCGCTCCGGCAATATCCCACTGGCACTACCCCGCCGCTGATCATCCAATACAGCGCCTCCAGCGTGCCCGTGCTGCAACTCGGGCTCGCCGGTAACGGCCTCACGGAGCAGCAGCTCAACGACTATGGCACCAGCTTTATCCGGACCCAGCTCGCCACCGTGCAGGGCGCGTCCATCCCGTTCCCCTACGGCGGCAAGCAGCGCCAGGTACAGGTGGATATCGACACCCAGAAGCTGCAGGCCCACGGCCTCTCCGCCTCCGACGTGGTCACCGCCCTCGGCGCGCAGAACATCATCCTGCCGGCCGGCGACGTCAAAATGGGCCACCTGGACTACCAGGTCGAATCCAACAGCGCTCCCCAGTCGATTCCGGAGCTCAACGACCTGCCCATCAAGACCGTCAACGGCACCACCACCTACATCCACGACATCGGCAACGTGCGCGACGGCTTTCCTCCGCAGACCAACATCGTCCGCGTGGACGGGCAGCGCGCCTCGCTGATGTCCATCCAGAAGACCGGCGATGCCTCCACCCTGGACATTATCCGCAATGTGCGCGCCCGCCTGCCGCACATCCTGGACCAGTTGCCCCCGGCGCTTACGATCACACCCATCGCCGACCAGTCCGTCTTTGTCCGCTCGGCCATCAGCGGAGTGGTGCGCGAGGCCGTCATCGCCGCGTGCCTGACGGCGATGATGATCCTGATCTTCCTCGGCAGTTGGCGTTCCACCATCATCATCGCCGTCTCCATCCCACTCTCCGTCATCTGCTCATTGCTCATGCTGGCGGCGCTGGGCGAGACCATCAACATCATGACGCTGGGCGGTCTTGCACTCGCCGTCGGCATCCTGGTCGACGACGCAACCGTCGAGATCGAGAACATCAACCGCAATCTGGAAGAGGGCAAGGAGGTCGAGCGCGCTATTCTCGACGGCGCCGCCCAGATCGCCGTGCCGGCGTTCGTCTCCACCATCGCCATCTGCATCGTGTTTGTGCCCATGTTCTTCCTGGGCGGCGTGGCCCGCTATCTCTTTGTGCCGCTGGCAGAGGCGGTCGTCTTCGCCATGCTGGCCTCGTACTTCCTCTCGCGCACGGTGGTGCCCACCATGGCCAAGTATCTGCTGAAGGGCCACGAGCAGGACCGGGCCCAGCAGGCGCGCGCCAGCCGCAATCCCTTCACCCGCTTCCAGATCGCCTTCGAGCACTATTTTGAGAAGCTGCGCAACTGGTACTTCGCCGCTCTGCGCCTTTGCCTGCAGAACCGTGCCGTCTTCTTGATCGCCATCGTCGCCTTCTGGATCGGCTCGTTCGCGCTGCTCTATCCCTGGCTCGGGCAGGACTTCTTCCCGTCCGTCGACGGCGGCCAGTTCAAGCTGCACGTGCGCGCGCACACCGGCACGCGCATCGAGGACACGGCACGCCTCTGCGACGAGATCGAGGACGTCATCCGAGCCCAGATCCCCAAGGCCGAGCTCGGCACCATCATCGACAACATCGGCCTGCCCTACTCCGGCCTCAACCTCTCCTACTCCAACTCCGCCACCGTCGGCACCGGCGACGCGGACATCCTGGTCACGCTGGAGCCCAAACACCGGCCCACCGCGGAGTACACCCACGCGCTGCGCGACCAGCTCAACCGGCAGTTCCCCGGCACGGAGTTCTATTACCTGCCTACGGACATGGTCAGCCAGATCCTCAACTTCGGCCTGCCGGCGCAGATCGATATGCAGGTCGTAGGTCTGCATATAGAAGAGAACCGCGCGCTCGCGGAGCAGTTGATGCAGCAGATCGCCCAGATCCCTGGCACCACCGATCTGCGCATCCAGCAGCCGTTCGACCAGCCCCGGTTCACCGTCAACGTCGACCGCACGCGCGCCCAGCAGGTGGGCTACACCCAGCGCGATGTGGCCCAGGATCTGCTCACCAGCCTCAGCGGCAGTTCGCAGACCAACCCCACCTTCTATCTGAATCCGCAGAATCACGTCAGCTACAACGTCGCCGTGCAAACGCCCCAGTACGACCTGCGCAGCCTGCAGGATCTGGAGAATATCCCCATCGCCATCAGCAGCTCCAGCCAGCAGCCGCAGATTCTCGGCAACCTGGCATCGCTGGAGCGAGGCGTGGAACCGGGCACGCTCAGTCATCGCGACGCGCAGCCGCTGATCGACATCTATGGCTCCGTCGAGGGTACCGACCTGGCCACCGTCGCCGCCAAGGTGGAGAAGATCAAGCACGACGCCGAAGTCTCCGGCAAGCTCCCGCGAGGCAGCCAGATCTTCCTGCGCGGCCAGATCGATACCATGCAGACCTCCTTCCGCGGCCTGCTGTACGGCCTGCTCTTCTCCATCGTGCTGGTCTACGCGCTCATCGTGGTCAACTTCCAGAGCTGGCTGGACCCCTTCATCATCATCGCCGCGCTGCCCGGAGCGCTGGCCGGCATCGTGTGGATGCTCTTTGTCACCGGGACCCACATCAGCGTCCCCGCGCTCACCGGCTCCATCATGTGCGTCGGCGTCGCCACCGCCAACTCCATCCTCGTCGTCAGCTTCGCCAAGGAGCAGATGGAGGCCGGCATGTCCGCGGCAGAGGCCGCCCTGACCGCCGGCTATACCCGCTTCCGGCCCGTCCTTATGACCGCGCTGGCCATGATCATCGGCATGGTGCCCATGGCGCTGGGCCTGGGCGACGGCGGCGAGCAGAACGCCCCGCTCGGCCGCGCCGTCATTGGCGGTCTGCTGCTCGCCACCTTCGGCACGCTCACCTTCGTGCCCGTCTTCTTTTCCCTGATGCACCGCAACGACCCGGCCCTGGTCCAGGAGACGATCGACGACCAGGAAGAAGAGGACCACGCATGACGCTCACCACACCCAACGCCGCCACACGCGCAACGCGCACGGAGATGCACCCATGAACGCCGAGGAAGCGAACAACCCGCCGGCAGGCAGCGGCAAGCGCAGCACCGCGCCGCACGCCTCGCGCCGCTCGCTCGTCACCATCGCCGTCGTCGCGGCCATCGTCACCATCGCCGTGGCCGTCGTCGGCATCCTGCAGCGCGTGCATGCCAGGACGCAACTGGAGCACTACACCAGCGAGAACGCCGCGCCGTCCGTGTCGCTCACCCAGCCCGTGCTCCAGAACAGCGCCACCGAGATCGTGCTCCCCGGCAATATCCAGGCCTACACCCTGGCGCCCATCTACGCGCGCACCACCGGCTACGTCAAAGCCTGGTACCACGACATCGGCTCCCACGTTCACAAGGGCGATCTGCTCGCTGTCATCGAAACCCCCGAGCTGGACCAGCAGCTCGCCCAGGCGCAGGCCGACCTGGCCACCGCGCAGAGCAACGCCGGCCTGGCCAGGGTCACCGCCAACCGCTACCAGGGCCTGATCGGGCAGAACGCCGTCTCCCAGCAGGACACCGACACCGCCGTGCAGCAGCTCCAGGCCCGCACCACCGAGGTCAACTCCGCCCAGGCCAACGTACACCGGCTGCAGGAGCTGCAATCCTTCGAGCGCATCGTCGCGCCCTTCGACGGCGTCATCACCGCGCGCAATCTCGACATCGGCCAGCTTGTCACCTCCAGCGGCAGCACCACCACCCCCGGCGCCGGCAACATCGCCAGCAGCAAGCAGGTCTTCGATATCTCCGCCATCCAGACCCTGCGCGTCTTCGTCAACGTCCCCCAGGTCTATGCGCCCGACGCCAGGAACGGCGTCATCGCCACACTCACCGTGCCGCAGTATCCCGGCCGCAGCTTCCACGGCAAGCTCACGCGCTCGTCGGACGCCATGGACCCCGCCACCCGCACCCTGCTGGCCGAGATCGACGTGGACAACCGCACCGGCGAACTGCTGCCTGGCAGTTATACGGAGGTCCATCTCCACGTCGCCAATCCCGCGCCCGCGCTGGTCGTCCCCGTCAGCGCGCTTATCCTGGAGCCGGACGGCCTGCACGTCGCCGTCGTCGACGCCAATCAGCACGCGCACATCGTCCGCATCCTCCCCGGCCGCGATACCGGCTCCGCCATCGAGGTGCTCGGCGGTCTCCAGCCCGGTCAGGCCGTCATCGCCAACCCGCCGGACTCGCTCACCGACGGCGAGCAGGTGCGCGTGGTCGCACCCGGCAAGGACCAGCACGGCCCGGAGTCGAATCCATGATGTCCCGCAAACATGGCGCGGCGGCTCTGACCCTGGCAGCGCTTGCGCTCTCCGGCTGCATGGTCGGGCCCAACTACAAAGCGCCTGCCATGCCCGCGCCGCCGACCTACTCTGACAACGGCCACAACGGCGATTGGACCGCGGCGCAACCCGCCGACTCCGCCGATCGCGGCGCGTGGTGGACCATCTACCAGAGCGCCGAGCTGAACGGCCTGGAGCAGCGCTGTGCCACCGCGAACCAGTCCATCGCAGCCGCGCTGGCCGCCTACCAGCAGGCCCACGACCTGGTCCGCGAGAACCGCGCCGCGCTCTATCCCACCGTCTCCGTCGGCGCCGGGGTCAGCCGCACCGGCGTCTCCGCGGACAAGCCGGGCCTTACCGCGGCCTCCCTGCGCGACTACTGGGACTTTCTGGTTCCACTCAACATCTCCTGGGAGCCCGACCTGTGGGGCGGCGTTCGCCGGCAGATCGAGTCCGCCGGCGCCAACGCGCAGTCTGCCGCCGCCAACCTGGCCAACACCCGCCTGAGCCTGCAAGGAATGCTGGCCGTCACTTACTTCCAGCTCCGCGGCCTCGATCTGCAGGCGCAGCTGCTGCAGTCCACGCTGGACGCCTACACCCAGACGCTCGACCTGACCCAGGCGCGGTTCAAGGGCGGCCTGGCCACCGAGAGCGATGTCGCCCAGGCGCAGGCGCAACTGGAGGGCACCCGCGCACAGCTCGTCGACCTGGGCGTGCAGCGCGCGCAGTACGAGCATGCCATCGCCGTGCTGATCGGCGAACCCGCCAGCAACTTCCACATCGCCGCGCAGCCGCTTGCCGGCGACCCGCCCTCGATTCCCACCGGCGTGCCCTCCGAGCTGCTCCAGCGCCGGCCGGACATCGCCGCTGCCGAGCGCCAGGTCGCCGCCGCCAATGCGCAGATCGGCGTCGCCAAAGCCGCCTTCTACCCCAACATCACGCTCGGCACCCAGGGCGGTATCGAGACCGACGCCCTCAGCCGCATCCTGAACTCCGGCAGCGCGGAGTGGAACACCGGAATCTCCGCAAACCAGCTCCTCTTCGACGCCGGCCGCCGCCGCGCCCAGATGGACTATGCACTCGCCCAGCGCGACCAGGCCACCGCCCTCTATCGCCAGCAAGTGCTCTCAGCCTTCCGCGATGTCGAAGACCAGCTCTCCGCGCTGCGCGTGCTCGAGCAGGAAGCCGCCGTCCAGCAGCGAGCCGTCGACGCCGCCAAACGCAGCACCCAGCTCTCGCTGCTGCGCTACCGCCAGGGACTCGCCGTCTACCTGGAAGTCCTCACCAACCAGACCATCGAGCTGACCGACGAACGCGCCGCAGCCGCCCTGGTCGCGCGCCGCATCGTCGCCAGCACACAGCTCCAGATGGCCCTCGGCGGCGGCTGGACCACCAGCCAACTCCCAGCCAACTAAGGACAGGGAACAGGGCCTCTCTACTTCTCCGCCGGCCCCGTCCGCTGCTGCGGCCGGAACGTCGCGATCCCGTCCGTCACCACCACCGGCTTGGACACCACCGTCGCCTGCGCGGGCTTCAATCCGTCGCGTTTCGCCGTCACCGTAACGGCTCCCGCCGTTCGCGTGGCCCGCACCGCTACCCGGTTGATCCCCAGTTCGGTATTCAGCCACAGGTTGTTGGTGGAGTTCACCTTGCCGCTGTTGTAGCCGCCGCGCCAGGTCGCCGGTCCGGTGCAGGTAAAGTCAATGCGCGCATCGTCCGTCGGGCAGCGCATGCCCTTTGCGTCCACCACCTCCACGTCGAACATAGCCACGTCGCCGCCGTCCGCCTGCAGGCCCTTCGGCCCCACAATCAGCGTCAGCCGGATCGCCGCCGGCGCGCCTACCGTCACCAACTCCTGCTGCGCCGCCGCCTTGCCGCCGTTGCTGCCCACGGCCTTCAGGCTGCCCGGCGCAAACTCCACCGCCGGGAACGAGAAGATCCATCCGCTGTCCGGCTTCGTGTTCACGCCCGCCGACTTGCCATTGACGAACAGCTCCACCTGCTCCGTATTCGCAATCACGTAGATCGTCTTCACCGTCTTGCGGTCCGCCGGATAACTCCAGTGGCCGAGGATATGCAGGTCCGGCGCCTCGTTCTGGATCACCCGATGCGCATAGTAGATCTCCTTGGGCAGGCGCACCGCGTCCACCTTGCCGCTCACCCGCGCTACTTCGCTCGAATCCTGCCGCCCGTCTGCATCCGAATCGGAGAAGTAGATCGACGTGTACCCCGACCACTTGGAGTGCGCCGGGTCCGGGTTGGAGATGCGATTCGACCAGTAGTCCCAGTAGCGGCGCACCCCGGCCACGGCAAAACTCTCCGACGTGTACTGGTAGGTGTCGTTCGGCCCCTTCTTGAAGCCGTAGTACGGCGGCGAAAAGTCGTCCGCAAACCGCCGCGCGCCCTCGTCGCGAAAGTCCTCCGACTCCGTCAGCGGAGCGCGGTCGCGGCGCTCGGCGGAGTAGGCGCGGAACATGTCCTTCGGGCCCTTCAGCGCGTCGGTCTGCGGAGCCTGGCCGATCATCACGCCGTAGTACTCCGCAATCGGCGTGTTCGCCGTGTTCGCGTCGTTGTTGCCGTCGCCGCGGGTGCCAATCACCCGGCCGCCATTCGCGTCCCACTGCTTGCGCATGTCCACCAGTTGCTGCATCTGCACCGGCGTCACCCAGGTGTTGCCGCCCTCCCAGAACAGGATGCTCGGGTTGTTGCGGAAGTACACCATCGTGTTTCGCATCACCTCCGCACGCTGGTCCCACTGCCGTCCCTGGCGGTCGCCTTCCTTGTCGCCAGCCGGACACACCTGCACGATGCCCCACCGGCACAGCGCGTCCGCATCCACCTTCTGCGGCGACACATGCATCCAGCGGAGGTAGTTCGCATGGCTGTCGCGCATCAGCCCGGCGGTCAGGTCGTGCAGCCAGTCCGGATAGGCCAGCCCCAGCCCTGCCCACTCGTCGGTGGAGCGCTGCGCGAACCCCTTCAGGTACACAAACTTCTCGTTGATGTACACCCCGCCCGTGCCCACGCCGCCCTTGTACTCCGCCTTGCGGAAGCCCGTCTCCAGCCGGTTTACGTCCACCACCTTCCCATCCACCTTCAGGATGGAGTACACGTCGTACAGGTATGGATCTTCCGGACTCCAGAAGCGCGCGTCCTTCAGGCTTCCCGTGGCCGTCTGCACGCTCTTCTCGCCGTCCACCATGTCCACCGGGTCGGCGTCGAACTGCGCCCGCACGCGGCCCGCATGGTCCACCACCGCCACGGACAGCCCCACCGTGGCGCGGTCGCCGGATGCGTTGTGCACCTCGGCCTCCACCGTCACATCGGCCGTCTTCTTCGCAATGTTGAAGTTATTGGCATACACATACACGCCTTGGCTCTCCAGGCCGTAGTAGAGCGGCAGCGTCTGGTGGATCTTGCCCATCACATGCAGCCACACATGCCGGTTGATGCCGCCGTGGTCCGGATTGAAGTCGTTGGCGTTCCACTCGAACCCAGTGGGCACGCAGTCGGTTCCATCGGCGTTCTTCGGGTTCGCCGCGCAGAACGCGCGCTCCACATAGCGCGTGCTGTTGTCCACCTTCACCGCCAGCACGTTGCCCTTGGCGCCAAACACCAGCGCATCGCTAATGTCCACCCCGTACGCGTTCACCCCGTTCTCATACAGCCCCACCTGCTTGCCGTTCAGATAGATGTCGCCCGCCTGGCGCATCCCCTCGAACTCCAGGAACACCTTGCTCCCCGCCAGGTTGGCCGGCAGCTTGAAGTGCTTGCGATACCACGACAGGCCCTTGTAGGTGCCGGTGTCGCCGCCGCCATGCGCGATGATCTTGCGGAACGAGTCCACGTCGTTGAAGCTGTGCGGCAGCGCCACGTCGGACCACTGCGCATCGTCGAACGCCGGCGCTTCCGCGCCCGTCACATCCTCGCGGATGAACTTCCAGTCGCAGTTGAAGTTGAACGTGGCCCGCGCAGACTTGGGCGCGGCATACACGGCCCCGGCCGCGTCGCCCGCGGCAAAGGCCGGATACGCCCGGCCCAGCACCAGCGGCAGACCCAATCCAAGAAGGCTCGAAGTTTCAAGAAACTGGCGGCGAGTGACAGGGCGCGATGACATAAGGCGGGTGGGTCCTTTCCGATTGGCTTCAGCACGTTGCGCATCGAGGGTTCGGCGGCTTCGTTCGGCACGCGACAAAAGGCAACCCGCGACGCAATGGAATTATAGAGACAGATCCCAGCACACGACGCGCCGCACTCCGCACGGACGCAGCGCAACCACTGCATGGGGTCACTCTGAAAACGTTGCCGCCCCCCAAAAAGACGCACCCGCGCCCATGCAAATAGCGAAACGGCAGTCAATGCGCTCTCGGGATTAGCAGCAGGCTTCAGCCTGCGGTAAACCGGCATCAAATCAACCGTGGTTTTAACCCCCGGGCCTTCCCCTCACCAGTCGCCTGCCTTTTCGGACAGGGCCTGGCTTGCCCTCGCCTCTGCCTCTATTTCGCGCTTGCTTTGTTCTTGATCCGTGCTTCTATCTGTGTCATCCGTGTTAAGCCTTCTTGCCGGATTACATAGATTCCCCCTCAGAACTCCTTGAAGATCACGTGCGGGATCAGCTTCCAGTAATCCTCTTGCTTCGCATCGTTCAGGCAGGCCTCAATAATCGTCCGCCCCAGCGGGTCCAGGTCCGGCGTCAGGAACGGCCTTAGCTCGCGATGGAAGAACTCCCGCCACTGCCGCGCACCCTCGTCGAACACCTCCTGCCCGCCCTGCAACTGGGTCTCCACCCGCAGGAATACCGGCGGAATTAGCGTGCCCTCAATGCGGATCTGCCGCGGCACATACCCCAGCAGCGGGCACGTGCTGTCGTCCAACTGCTCCCGCTGGAAGCGCGCGCTGCCCCGCCGCGCCAGGTACTCACGGCTCAGCCACTCCGCCATGAATCCGACCTTCCACGCGCCAATGTACTGGTTGGGGATCAGCACGTGCCGCGTCTCCGTGTTGGCGCAGATCTGGCGCAGCAGCAGGTTCGCCTGGTCCACGCGCCGCCCGGTGCAGAACGCCCAATACGACCCCACACCCTCCGACTGCATCCCCTTGGAGTCGTGGATGCTCGGGTTGGCGTGCCCCCGCGGCGCCACCAGCCGCCACAGCCACGCCAGCGCCGGGCTCAAAATATGCAGCATGCCCAGAATGCCGTACTGCCGGCTCTCGTTATGGGTGGGCGGGCAGCGCACGCCAAAGCTGCGGATATTCACCGCCACCGGCCCATCAGTCACATTCGGGATCATGTCCCGCGGAATAATAATGCGCGGATTGGGGCACGGTACCCCCGGCGCATCCTCGTCGTGCTCCCACGAGAGCGTGTTGCCCCCCGGAACAATGTAGTGGTTCAGAAAGATCAGCGGGCGCGACGGCGTAATGCACAGCCGCTCCAGGTTCGGGTCCGTCCCGTACTTGCGGATGTGGTCCACCCGCACAAACCAGCCGTCTTCCGCGTCCGTAATGTGCAGCTTGGTCTCGCCCTGGTTGTAGCTTGGGTGCGCGCACGCCATATCATCCGCCATGGGGCGCAGATGGCACGCCTCCGGCAGCACCAGCGTGCGCTCTTCGCCGGTCACCACGTTGCGTCCCATGCGCAGCCGGCCGTCTTCCATGCGGTGGATATGCCCGGTCATCTCGCTCTTGCCGCCGCCGGAGGCGCCCTCGTGCATAATCACAATCTGGTTGTCGTACGGCGTCACCACGCCCACCGCCGCGCAGTGGTTCGTCGTCCAGCCTTCGCGCTCGCCCACATCCAGCAGGATGGAGTACACGCCCTTCTTCGCGCTCGGCCCCGGATACAGGTTGTACGCGTAGATCTCCTGGTGGCTGTGGGTGCGATAGTGCACCACCACCTGCTTGCCGTCGAAGTGGGTATGCCGGAACGGTGGCGCGATAAACAGCACACCGCCGCTCAGTTTGAAGTCCGCCGGCACCGCGCTGCCCGCAATCATGCCCTGCAGGTCCGCCAGTGCGCCGGCAAAGAATCCCGCCTGCCGCGGGCACACCAGCAGCGAGCCATACCGCAGGTTCGCCGGGCCGGAGTAGAACGGCACCACAATCAGCTCCTGCCCCTTCAGCCAGTCCAGCGTCTTCTGCCGCGTCTGGTCAAAGCTCTCGCCAAAGCGGTCGAAGTACGTCGGCTTGTCCGTGGGTAGATTGTCGCCAATCACCATCGCGTTGGGGTCGCGGCGGCGCATGCGCACATCGGGAAAGTTCACCGCAATGCCGTTGCGCGCCTTGGTCACCACGGCTTCCACCACGCGTCCCACGCCGGGAACATCAAAGGCGGCCTGGAACTGGCCCTTGTCTTCGCGGTTGGCATGGCGCCAGTCGGTGGCCCCGGCCTCGCGGCCCAGCGCCCAGTTCAGCAGGTCCTCGCGGCCCTCGGGCACATACAGCGCCGGCGCGGCGCGCAGCACCTCCACCACATGGGCGGGCAGGTCCAGCGAGCTCCAGCTCGCCTTGAAGTCGATTACGGATCCGGTGGTCTTCTCTGCGGCAGCAACAGTCACTCGAAGGCTCCTCTCCGGAGACACACCTCCGGCGTGCGATGCAAGAATCTCCCGCAAACACGTGTGGCCTTCGCCGCACGCTCAGAACAATCGGCGCGGGATTTCTGCGGGACTACTCTCAATCTCTCATAGCCCGTGCAGAATTCTCTGTGAGCTACGTCACGCACACGCCCCCGCACCTGCGCATCTCCGTGGGCCTGTTCGCGCCACCGGCGCGTGCCGTTACCCGCATCCTCTGTCATCGCCGTCACATCACCACTCCGCACGCGTGTATAGAATGGCCCGCATGGATACGATCCAGTACAGCCTCCCGCAAAGCCGCATCCCCCAGGCCTGGTACAACATTGTGGCCGACCTGCCCGAGCCCATGCCCGCCGTGCTCCACCCCGGCACACTCCAGCCCATCGGCCCCGACGACCTCGCCCCACTCTTTCCCATGAGCCTTATCCAGCAGGAGGTCAGCACCGAGCGCGAGATCGAGATCCCCGGCGAGGTCCGCCAGGTCTACGCGCAGTGGCGTCCCTCGCCGCTGCACCGCGCGCGCCGCCTGGAGCGTGCGCTGGATACCCCCGCCCGCATCTACTTCAAATACGAGGGCGTCAGCCCCGCCGGCTCGCACAAGCCCAACTCCGCCGTCGCCCAGGCCTGGTACAACAAGCAGGACGGCACCCGCCGCCTGGTCACAGAGACCGGCGCCGGCCAGTGGGGCTCCGCCCTCGCCCTCGCCTGCCAGTTCTTCGGCCTGGAGTGCAAGGTCTACATGGTCCGCGTCAGCTACGACCAGAAGCCCTACCGCCGCGCGCTCATGGAGGCCTTCGGCGCGTCCGTCACCGCCAGCCCCAGCATCGAGACCCAGACCGGCCGCGCCATCCTCGCCCAGGATCCGGACTGCAACGGCTCGCTCGGCATGGCCATCTCGGAGGCCGTCGAAGTCGCCGCCCAGGACCCCCACACCAAGTACGCCCTCGGCAGCGTCCTGAACCACGTCCTGCTGCACCAGACCGTCATCGGCCTGGAGGCGATCGAGCAGATGGCCATGGCAGACGACGAGCCCGACATCCTCATCGGCTGCACCGGCGGCGGCTCCAACTTCGCCGGCCTCGTCATGCCCTACCTCGGCCGCAAGATCAAGGGCCACGCCAGCAACCCGCGCGTCATCGCCGTGGAACCCGCCGCCTGCCCCAGCCTTACCCGCGGCCGCTATACCTACGACTTCGGCGACACCGGCCATCTGACCCCGCTGGTCAAGATGCACACCCTGGGCAGCACCTTCGTCCCGCCCGGCATCCACGCCGGCGGCCTGCGCTACCACGGCATGGCGCCCCTGGTCTCCCACGTCATGAACCTCGGCCTGATCGAGGCGGTTTCCGTGCAGCAGCTCGACGCCTTCGCCGCCGGCATCCAGTTCGCCCGCGCCGAGGGCATCCTCCCCGCGCCGGAGGCCAACCACGCCGTCGCCGGAGCCATCGCGGAGGCCCTCCGCTGCAAGCAGGAAGGCGTCGCCCGGACCATCCTCTTCAGCCTCAGCGGCCACGGCCACTTCGACATGCAGTCCTACATCGCCTACCAGGCCGGCCAACTGCAAAACTACGACTACCCCGAAGAGGAGATCGCGATGGCCCTCGCCGGCCTGCCCACCATCTAGCCAGCATGCATACCCTTGAGCCTGCATAACCGGCGTCAGGACTTCGCTCGGCGCCTTTGGGATTAGCAGCAGGCTTCAGCCTGCGGTAATCCGGCATCAAAATCACCCGGGGTTTTAACCCCGGGCCCTCTCTACCCGCACAACATCCCATCGGTGTGGCGCAGGCCACTACTGCTCCGGAGTCAGCCCATACTTCTTCGCCAGCCGGCCAAACGCGCGCCGATCCTTGCCCGCCTCCCGCGCCGCCCGCGTCACATTGCCGGAGTAGCTCTCCAGCAGGCCGTGGACATACTCCCGCTCGAAGCGCTCAATCGCACGGCGCTTCTCATGGCGAAAGTCCTGCAGCTCCGTCCCGGCCGTCTCGCTGCACGGTCCCTTGCGCAGCCCTTCCACGCCGAGACACACCTGCATGGGCGTAATCTCGCTCCCCGCCGCGCACAGCACCGCGCGATGCATGCAGTTGTACAGCTCGCGAATGTTTCCCGGCCACGGATGCGAATCCAGCTTGCGCAGCGCCGCCGGTGTCAGCGTCTTGTTCGGCATGCCTTCTTTCGCGCACAGCTCGCGCACAAAGTGGCGAGCCAGCAACCCAACATCCGATTGCCGCTCCCGCAGCGCCGGCAGGTGCACGCGCAGCACATCCAGCCGGAAGTACAGGTCCGCACGGAAGCGCTTCTGCTGCACCAGCGCCATCAGGTCGCAGTTGGTCGCCGCCACCACCCGCAGGTCCGCATGCAGAAACCGCTCCGACCCCAGCGGGCGAAAGGTCTGCTCCTGTAGCAGCCGCAGCAGCTTCCCCTGCATCGCCGGAGACAGGCTGTCGATCTCGTCCAGAAACAGCGTTCCGCCCTGGGCCATCGCCACCAGCCCCTTGTACTCCTCCTTGGCGTCGGTAAAGGC
>Ga0302278_10000723_pt1 | contig 41685 bp, 17 predicted proteins | sample III_Bog_N3_2_FD_194543 | JGI IMG/M metagenome (GOLD analysis project Ga0302278, IMG submission 194543) | Peat permafrost microbial communities from Stordalen Mire near Abisko, Sweden - III_Bog_N3_2 | ecosystem: Environmental > Terrestrial > Soil > Wetlands > Peat | place: Sweden: Abisko...
ACAGCCGGTCCGGTCGATCGCTTCTTCAATCTTTCAGTCGGCTCCGATTACCCGGGCACGCTGATTCGTGACGACAGCCAGGCGCAACTAAAACTGGTTGTGGATGAGCTCGGCTTTCGCTACATCCGCTTTCACGCCATCTTCCACGACGTGTTGGGAACGGTGCGATTCGAAGACGGGAAGACTGTCTACAACTGGTCAAAGATCGACCAGCTCTATGACGACCTGCTGGCGAGGCATATCAAACCGTTTGTCGAACTCGGCTTCACTCCGAAAGCGCTCGCCACTTCGCAGAACAGCATTTTTTATTGGAACGGCAACACGTCGCATCCGAATCCGGAAGGTTGGCGCGATCTTGTCGATGCCTTCATCCGGCACATCGAAGAGCGTTACGGAAGAGACGAGGTTCGCACCTGGTACTTCGAAGTCTGGAACGAGCCCAACCTCTCCGGTTTCTGGGAAGGCGGAGACCAGAAAGCATACTTCGCGCTCTACGACCTGACCGCTAAGACGATCAAGTCCATCGATTCCGCTCTGCGGGTCGGAGGCCCTTCTACTGCTGGAGCGGCCTGGGTTCCTGAGTTTCTGGCGCACGTGAAGCAGAGTGGCGCCGGCGTCGATTTCGTGACCACGCACACCTACGGCGTGCAAGGCGGCTTTCTCGATGAGGAAGGGAAAAGCGATACCAGGCTCGATCCGTCGCCCGATGCGATCGTCGGCGACGTGCGCCGTGTCCGTGAACAGATTTCGGCTTCACCGTTTCCGGGGCTTCCGCTGTATTTCTCCGAGTGGAGCACCAGCTATACGCCGCGCGACTCCGTGCATGATTCCTACATCAGCGCGCCTTACATCCTGACCAAGCTCAAGGCCTGCCAGGGCCTGGTGCAGGGCATGAGTTACTGGACTTACACCGATCTTTTCGAGGAACCCGGACCTCCCACTGCCCCGTTTCAAGGAGGATTCGGGCTTCTGAATCCGCAAGGCATTCGCAAGCCGGCATTCTTTGCTTACAAATACCTGCGTGCGCTTCAGGGGAAAAGCCTGACCACGAGCGATGCGCAGGCCATGCTCGCTACGCAGGATGGAAACTTGACCGCCGTCATCTGGGACTTCCAATCGCCGGAACAGAAGGTAAGCAACCGGTCCTTTTTTACAAAGGCCATTCCTTCGCATCCCGTGGCACCGGTAAGTTTCGAGGTCACGCATCTCGCGCCAAATGCGGCTTACCGCCTGGAAGTGCATCGCACCGGGTTCCGCGCGAATGACGCCTATACGGCCTGGATCGAAATGGGCTCTCCCAAAGACCTGTCCGCGAAACAGATTGCGCAGCTCAACGTGCTTACACGAGATACACCGGAAACGGACAAGATCGTCCGGAGCGGAGCCGACGGCACAGCGGAGATGACAATACCAATGAACAGTAACGACATTGTGCTGGTCAAAGTGGAGCGCAGCCGGGCGAACCAATAAAAGACACCTTTCCCCGCGGCAATAGAGTCAAAGGAACTTTTGCATGAATCGATTTTCACAGTTATCCATCATATCTCTCCTCTTTGCGCCTCTTCTTTCAATCGGGGCATGCAACGGTGGAAACCAGGGGGGCGGAGGGACAAGCCAGAATCCAACCTCTCCCACGGTTGCCGTTACACCTGCGTCCAGCAGCATTACGACCGCCCAGAATCTCAGTGTCACCATCGTGGTTTCCGGTACGAGCGGCACGCCCACCGGATCGGTGGTTCTTTCCAGCGGAACTTACGCTTCATCTGCCACAACGCTCAGCTCTGGCTCGGCAACCATCACAATTCCGTCCGGATCGCTCGCCGCGGGCTCCGCCACGCTCACTGCCAGGTACACGCCCGACTCCGCCAGCTCCACGACCTACAGCAGCGCTTTGGGAACCGCTTCGATGACCGTCACGCAGCCCGTGACCACGCCCACGGTTAGCGTCACACCTGCATCCAACACCATCACAATCGCGCAAAACCTCGGCGTCACCATCGCGGTCTCCGGCACGAGCGGCACGCCCACCGGATCGGTGGTTCTTTCCAGCGGAAGTTATGCTTCATCCGCCGCGACCCTCAGTTCCGGCTCGGCAACTATTACGATTCCGGCCGGATCGCTTTCGGCGGGCACCGACACACTGACCGCAAAGTACACTCCGGATAGCAACAGTTCCGCGACTTACAACAGCGCAACCGGAACCGGTTCGGTCGCTGCTACCTCGGGCGCCGCCACCGCTGTGAACGTCAGCATTGATGCTCTTGCCAATCGCCACGCCATTAGCCCCTTCGTCTACGGTGGCAACCCCTCCGAAGGCCCTGCGGAAGCGACGGACCTGGGCATGTCGCTGGCCCGCTTTGGCGGCAACGAGGCGTCGAACTACAACTGGCAATTACACACGTACAACGCAGGCGGGGACTGGTACTTCGAGGACTTCAACCTGGGTGACTTTCAAGGCAACCCAGTCGACTCAGTGCAGTTCATTACCAACTACCAAAATGCCGGCAGCCATGCGTTAACGACCATGCCCATGTTGTCCTGGGTGGCGCAGAGCGCCGAGAACGGCACGAACGGCCACTGGAGCTATTCCGTCAAAACGCTCGGTGCGCAATGCTCCGTCGATCCCAACAACACCGACGCCGGCAACGGCATGATGGCGGGTGGGACTCCTGCCAGTTGCTCCACATCGGTGCCGGTGACCACTCAGGCAGTCACCACGGCGTACTATCCGCTGCTCGACAGCACCGCCAACACCTGCTCAACGGGAAACTGCGTCTATCGTGAGCCTTGGGCGCAGGCGCTCGCTGCGGCCTTCACCGGCAATGCGTGCCCGGTGCCCTATTCGCCGATTGCCTCCTGCCATTTCTACGACATGGATAACGAGCCCGACAGTTGGCCCGGCTCCCACAAAGACGTTCACCCAAGTGGTACAGGATATGACGAGCTGGCCAATCTTTTTGAGGCCGAGGCGACTGCTCTGAAGTCGTGGGATCCGGCAGCCGTGCGTTTTGGGCCGGTGGTCAGCTCCTGGTGGTTCTACTGGAACGCTTCCAACTCCACAACCGACAGCAAGAGCACCCACGCCAGCATCGACTTCCTGCCTTGGTGGCTAAACCAGATTTATTGGCTGGATCAGATTAGCGGCGCGCGCACGCTCGACGTCTTTGACGTCCATGGCTATCCCGATGCCGTGGCCACCGGACTCAGTAATGCGCAACTGCAAGCCTTGGCTGCTTCCATTTATCGCGATTACTGGGATCCGACATACGACAATGGTGCGGACGATGCCCCGTGGGCAACTACCATGGAGCCCAACTATGGCAAGCCTTTCCGCATCCCGCGGCTGAAGGCTCTGGTGAACGCCATTTATCCCGGCACGCCTCTCGCTTTTACCGAGTGGAGTGGAGCCTTCTACCAGGAGTCGGACTTCTCCACCGCGCTCGGCGATGCAGACGCTTATGGGATCTTCGGGCGCGAAGGCATCTCCTTTGCAACTCGCTGGGGATCGCCGACAACCAACAGCACCACCACCAAGGTGCCTAATCCCAACTACCTGGCGCTCAAGCTCTATGGCAACTACGACAGCGCCCACGACGGATTCGGGACGGTTTCGATCTCCGACACGAACAGTGGCAATCCGAATTTGTTCTCAAGTTACGCCGCGCTTAACCCGACCGGAACAGTGATGACCATCATGGTCCTCAATAAGGACCCGAACAACGCCGTGCAGACGACCTTCAACCTCAACGGCTTTAATCCCACAAGCTACGTGGCGTATTCCATCTCCTCCACCGCTTCGCACGCGATTTCAGTTTCCAACTCGCAAGCATGGAGTTCTTCGCAGACCTTCGCGCCTTACAGCATCACGCTCTTGGTGGTCAGCGGAACCGAATCCTCCAAACCCGCATCGGAGTGGTACCTCAACCCCGACGACCTGATGATTCCTGCCTCGGGCACTGCGACCCTGAGTCCAGCGATCACGAGCGGTACTTCCAAGGTGACGCTCACGTCGGCGGTCTTCGACAGCTACGAAGGCGCCCCAGCTTGCAGCGGCACTCTGGCGCTCACCGATGCGACGATCACGACCACGCAGCCCGCCACCATTACAGTCAACGCCGGCGGCACTCCAGGTTTCTGCCACTTCACGGTGACCGGCAGTGACAGCGCGGCAACGCAAACCAAGGGAGGATGGATGATTGTCGGCAACCCGCCTGCCACGCTGACCCAGTCGGGCAACAAGCAATCGGGCAGTGCCGGAACAGCTCTGTCGCAACCCCTGACCGTCACGTTGGCTCCCGGCCAGTCCGGCGGTTCGGCCAACGGCGCGGGCATTTTATTCACCTCTTCGGCCGGCACGCTCTCCAACGGCACAACCACTGGGACCAGCGTGATTGCCGTAACCAACTCTTCCGGAGTTGCATCGGTCACTTTGACGCTGCCTTCATCCAAGGGGCCGGTGACTGTCACCGCGCAGGATCAGTTCGCGCTCGGCGGAGCTTCGGTCACTTTTATCGAAACTGCCCAGTAATCCTGCCGCAGCATATCCGTCCCTCGATCTCGGTCATCCAACAATGTAGGCGCCGGTCCATTGCAGGTTGTCTTGAAGGAACAACGAACACTCAGTCACTTCCTTTTGCGCGAGGACTTCATGAGAAAAACGATTCGGTGGTCGCGTCCTCGGCTATGCGCAGGCGCCTCAGTGAAGCAGCTTGCGCTTGCTCTGGCTGCCGGGTTGGCGCTAAGCGCACTTTCCGCCGCTCAGGATTTTCGCGCAAATGCCGGTTGGCCGGGCCCAGGACAACTCTTTGTAGGAACTTGCTATCAGCCAATCGATCGCACGCCTGAGCAAATCGATCAAGATATCGCCATCATGAAGCGTGCTGGATTCAATGTCGTGCGCATGGGGGATCTGTCCTGGGATTCATTTGAACCCGCGCAAGGCGACTTCAGCTTTGCCTGGTTCGACAAGATCATGGACAAGATGTACGCCAACGGAATTCGCGTAATCCTCGACATTCCGGGCACGCCGGCCCCTATCTGGCTGCATCGCAAGTACACGGGAGTCGATATCGTCACTCAGAACGGCACGCGCCTTCCGCCCGCCGAACGCTATATGGACGACATAAGCGATCCCAATTACGTGCGTGAAGCCGGCATTCTCGCCGATGCGCTCACGAAGCGCTACGCACATCATCCCGCCGTCGTCGCTATCGGATATGACAACGAGATCGGAAACGGGTACATGTCGTATTCAGAAGCCGACAGACAGCGCTTCATTGCATGGCTCAAGAAAAAGTACGGAACGATCGAGGAACTCAACAAAGCCTGGGCGACACAGAGTTGGTCGCGCAGGTTGAACAGTTTTGAGGATGTCGATTTGCCGCTCGCGGACGGCCCTGGACCTTCCGAGCGTTTTTTGGATCTACATCGCTACTGGTCCGACGTTACCGTGGCGCGGCTCGAAGAACTGGAAGCGATTCGCCACCGCAATATGCCGGATATTCCCTCGATCTCGAATCTCTGGGACACTGCGGGGCGGAGGGGCTTCGATTATCTCAGCACATACAAATCCTATGTCTCCTTCGGCGCTGAAGGCTTTTATCCAGGCGACCCGATCAGTGGTGCGTTCGGCGCGCTGATGACAAAAGGAGATCTGGCCACCCCCATCTGGTTCAACGAGTTCACCGCCGGCGGTGGAGGTTATTACGGAACGCCGGGCCGGAGCCGCATTTACGCATACCTCGGCCTTATGATGGGGGCCCAGGGATTCCTCGCATGGACTTTCAATAGTCATCCAGGCGGAGAGGAGCAGGCGCTCTTCGGGTTGGTCGACCACGATGGCACACCCTCGTGGAAGGTCGATGAATTTGCGCACATCGCTTCGGAGTTCAATGCACTCTCGCAGTTCGGGTTTCCGCGATTTACGCATCCCGAAGTCGCCATCGCCTATTCCTTCGATTCCTTTATCGATTCGCACCCGAACGGCCCCTCCAACACGACGCTTCAATACTTCAAACCTTCGTATACCGAACAGGTCCAGGGTGCTTTCGAACCGCTGTTTCGCGCCAACATCGACACGGCCATCATCAACATCGGGCACTACATTCTCTCGCCGTATAAGTTGGTTGTTGTGCCGGCTGACTACGTGATGGACGTCGCCAGCGCTAATGCGATCCGGGAATATGTGAGCAGCGGCGGTACGGTTTTGATGACAGCCTTTTCAGCAAAGGTCGATGAACACGGACAATGGTTTGATACACCGCTGCCAGGGCGCTTGAGCGATGTCTTTGGATTGAAGACAAATGCGTTCTATAAGGTTGGAGCGCCGCTGATATACGAGTTGGACGGTCAAGCCGTAGACACCGGCGTGCATGAGTATGAGGTGCTGGAGCCATCAACCGCAACGGTTCTATCTCGATTCAAAAATACCGCGGACCATTCTCCTGCGATCACAATCAACAGTTTCGGCAAAGGGAATGCGATCTATCTCGCAACTGAATCGAAGCCTTCTGCAATCGGACCCATCCTGAATCATGTCTGCAAAATAGCCGGCATTCGGCCAGGGCCGCGGACTCCTGACGGAGTCTACGCCAGGGTCGTCGACGGCCGAACACTCTATGTGAACACAACAGGGCAAGAGGTAAGGATTCCCATTGCGGGCGAGAGAACAGGGATTGTTACTCGTCGCGTCTACGACGGAGCCGTTGTCCTGGGCCCGCTCGAAACCGATCTTGTCCAATGATTGAGGGTTGGCAGCGGCGCGCTTTAGTAACGAAACTCAGATTCCAATGCTCCATCGACCAAGGCAAACAGGAATGCGGAAGATCCGACTGAGTGGAAGCGCGCCACGCAGCAGTGGACCTTTGGCTGCGAACTCTACGTAAACCCGGATCGAGATCGGGGTCAGATGCAGATTCGCAGGTCCATTTCACAAAAGCTCTTCCGGCAAGTGCTCGCATTATTCACAACGCCGTTGCTGTTTGCGATGCCAAGTGCGAAAGGTCAAACCCAAACGCGTCCGTGGATGCATAGGTCGGTCGCTAGTGGACCTGACGAGTGGCATCGCCTCAGAGCTCTATTTCGCTGCGGGAGCCTTCCAGCAGGTACGTGAGTCTTTACCCGCCGTCATTACGCGGCCTGAGCAGACCAGGCTGTACTGGGAAGCAGAAAGCGTCTTCGACGATCTATCCTCGATAGGCTTTCCAGCGCTGGCTTATCATCTGGTGGAAACACTGGAAATGTACATCGACACCAACCCTCGGGGGGGCTTCCTCCGCGTGGCGGCAACCGTTCGGGCGGGAAAGCGTTGCGAGTACGAATACGAGCAGTTGGCGCAGGATGTTGTTCTACGGATTGTTCGCCGCTACCTCGCGGACAAGCGAGCGCTGCTCCAGAGCGATGAAGAGTGCCAGCGCGCCCTTCGGGGTAAATGGCCTCAGTGATTCAATTGTTCAACCTAGTGTATTTACATACAGCAAACTGTGCAGTTCCGCAGATTTGCCTCTGTTTAGCGAACTCGAAATCGTTTGGCGATCAGGCTTCGTTTGCTACGTGCTAGAAGGTTTCGCTGCCGCCGCCGAAAGGTGGATGGCCTTTCACGGTGGGATCGTAAGCGTGAAGGGCTGCTAGTTTCTCCTTTGGCACGAAGGGATCCCAGGAAGTAATGGGCTCCGTGGCCGGCAACGACTCTTCTGTTCCGAAATGCAGCGTCACAATCTGCTGGGGCTGAACCGGAATTGAGTAGACACCAGAGCCGGAGAGTTCGGTCCTGCGCTTGCCTGTGAGGTCGGTGATGTGGGTCGGGCCGTGGGGTAGGGAGAGCTTGACTGTGGCAGTTCCCGCGAGTCCGAGTGATTCAGCGAAGCGCAACTCGATGTGGTCTTCTTCCCGGCGCATGGCTTCCACGAGGATATTGTCGGACGTCTCGAGGAAGGACTCAAACGGCTTGGGCGCGGAGCCATGGATGAGAATGGGCGCCTGATTATATTCCCACGCGGCACGCGGAACAGCGGCTTGCTCCCACGGCGCCTGGTGAGGAAGCATGGAGTAGGCGAGGGTATGCCGGCCCTTGCCGGTTGTCCAGGGATTGTCGAATCTGTGATACCGATCTTCGGCGTTGAGGAGGTAGATGATGGGCGTGTTGCCCACAATTTCGCGGCCCGTGAGACCGCGGTCGAGCAGGGCAACGCCACCACCTCCGGCGAGTTCAAAGTCGATCCAGCGGACGGCAGGTACGATGCCCTTGTTCCATCCGGGCAGATCGGGGTTTGGGCGAGCCCATCCGCTGTCGGAGAAGCCGTACGGGATTCCGCGGCGGACTTCAGTTACATCTTCCGCGAGCGGGAACTCGGCCACGAAGACGGTATAGTCGGGAATGTTATTGACCTCGGTTTCGAAGTCGATGCGGGGATGATCGTGGTAGAAGGTAATGCGGCGGACGAGAGCCCCGCCACCGTAAAATGAGCCACGAACTTCAGCAGTGGTGGCGACTGGGCCGCGAACGACTCGGAGTGTGGAGGGCAGATCGCTCGACGTGGCGAGCCGTGCTCTTCCTGGACGCGGCGGCATGAAGTCGGCGGGGTTGTTTTCTTCTTTAATAGGACGTTCAGCGACGAGGACGTTGGCAGGTGCGGCCAATAGTTCGCGGCCGGAGGGTTTTAGCTTGAGGCTTGTTAGTGCGCCAGTTGTTTCGTCTAGACGGGCGATGTAGTGCTCGGTTTCGATGGCGGCTGTGAGGGAGACGGGCTGGGGGACGACAGGGGGTTTGCTTGAAAGTTTTAAGGCTCCGATGCTGAAGGATGGTAGGACGGGGCGACACAGAACGGAGCCATCCGGGAGCGCTTCGCAATCGATGCCTTCAAGACTCTTGCCTTTTGGAAGAAGGAGCGAGAGAGGGTCAGTGCGTTTCCAGTTGAGCGGGTTAAAGAGGCCGAGGCAGTCGCCACGGGGCAGCAATGAGCGGCCAGCCTCGCCGAGCAGGCGCACGGTGGTTTGGCCGACCCAATCGAAGCGATCGCGCACGTCCCACGAGGTATCGCTGACGAAGACCATGCCGCCCGCCGATCCCCATAGGGTGTTGCGATCCATGCAGAGAAGCATGAGTATCCAAGAGTCATATGCGGGCTTGACGGGGTAGGAGTACGCGCCTTGCAGGCTGGCGATTGTGGAGAGCATCTCGGCGGATTGGAGGGCATGCTCATTGCGGCGATAGCGAGTTTTGACTTCGGGGTTCTCGATCCAGAAGGCATCAAAGGCGTAAGCGGTGCCGGCATGGCTGGTGGGTATGGAGATTTCGCCGGCGCGAATGCCAGGCAGGACAGCATCTACATATTTGCTGAGGGTGGAGAACTGAATGCTGGTTTGAGGGTTAAGTGCGGACCACTGATCGAGCAGGCTGGATGGATACTCGCTGACGAGGGGAGCGACGGAGTAGTCGTCTCCGCCGCCGAGAATGAGCGTGGGTGCTCCCTCGGGGGTGATTGGGTCTTTGGTCTCGAAGAATTTCTCCAGCCTCGTTAGTTGATCCGACGAGAGTGGCGTTTTGCTGGAGAAGATTGGCTGCGCTTCACTATAGTGGCCGGGGCTGAGGGTGAGAATTTTCGATCCATCGGGAGAAACCGACCAGTACATGGTCTTACCGCTGGGGTTCTTGCGCGTGTAGATCATGGCGTCGAGACCGAGGCCGGAGGCAATCTGGGCCATCTGCTCGTGAGTGCCGCAGACATCGATGGTCCAGGCGTAGCGCGGCTCAAGGTCGAAGACCTGCCGGTACCAGCGAAGACCCAGGACGCCCATGCGAACAAGGGCTTCGCCGCCGGAAAGATTGATGGTGGGCTCGAGGAACATGGCGTTGACGAGTTCGACGCGCTGCTCGCGAATGCGCTGTTTGAGCTCCGGAATGCGCTCCGGACGGAAATTCATGATGGCGACGATGTTGTTAATCTCCGACAGTACGAAGGCGTAATGAGGGTCCTTGGCGACCCGGTCGAGATGCGTCAGGTAGCTGTTGGCGCAGTAGACGCGCTCGCGCGAAAAAGTGGTGAGCCACCCGCAACTGGCGGGATGGAAGTTGGGGACGATGTAGACCTTTCGTTGCGTGGGAACGGCGAAAGTGCGACGGCTAGCTACGCTTCCAAATCCGGTTACAGCGGCGAGGAGCCTTATGAAGCGGCGCCTGTTCATTGAATCCTTTCAGCCGGCACATTAGAACGGGGTCGGCATCCCGCCGGCAAGTCCGCAGGGTCAGAGGCTGGTCTGCGAGACTTCGGTCTTTGAACAATTGGTGGCTTCAACGAGAGGCATCTTTAATGGACGCGCCGATTCCGCTATCGATTTCTGTTTCTTCCGTGGTACCCAGATCATTTGGCGATCCCATAGATTTCTATTTTGCATCGCGCACACAGCGGAATCCAACGCCACCGGAGCGGTCGTACCCCGGCGCCATCAAGAGCAGCTTGCTGTGCTCGTCATTGCGAAACGCCTCTGGGAAATACCAGACGGAGCCCTGCGGCTGGTAGTACTCGCCACCGCGCAGGATCGCTGCTCGTGTATGCTCATCTATAAATTCCTCGGTCCATTGCCACACATTACCGACCATGTCCATGACGCCGTAAGGGCTTGCGCCCTGAGGATGGGCGTCCACCGAGTCCGGACCCCGCATGGTATGACTCATATCAGGGGTGGGAATATTCGAAGGCTGCCAAATGTCTCCCCAGGGATAGATGCGGCCATCCATGCCCTGAGCTGCGAGTTGCCATTCCCACTCATGGGGCAAGCGCTTGCCCGCCCACTTCGCATATGCGCGAGCGTCCTCCAGAGAAACCCAAGTCACGGGCCGATTGTCCCAGCCTTGCGGGAAGCTGCCGTTCTTCCAGTCGCGTAGAAAGTTGCTCTTATCTGCTGGTGCGTAGTGAGTTGCATCCAAGAACACCTTGAATTTGACGTTAGTCACTGGGAACTCGTCGATGAAGAAAGGCGCAATCTGAATTTCCTTTTCGTGGAAGCGGCGCGGCGAGTCTTCCCACAGATACTGTACGTCGACTCCAGGGTTACCGCCGCCCTCAATCTCCGTGCCTTTTACCTTGAACAGAAATTGACCGCCGGGAATCCTGATCATCCCCGTCGGCGCCTCAGCCGCAGGTCTGGTTGGCGGAATCTCGATAATCCTCTGCTGCAGAATTGAAGGCTCATGCGGATAGGTGGCTAGCGGCGTTGCAGTCATGGCGGCCATGCGCACCATCAGGGCTTTGATCTCGTTGCTCGGTTCGTCTGGAGTGGCAAGGATTGCTCCGTAGCCGTTGGCTTCAAGATCCAAGCTCAATGCGTCAGCCCGTCCGTTGGTTTTCGGCTTCAGTTCAGTCCCGTGATAGAGGTCGAAGTAGCGCATTCCCTCCGTGAACGTGGCATCCAACTGAGGTCCGACAATGTTATAGCTGTTGCGATTGACAATGGTCCAGACGGTGTCGCGACCAAGCGGCCACCGGCTGGCGTAGACGCCATAGTTGTGGGTGGGGTAGAGCGGTTCCCAATCCGGGCTGACCAGGAATGGCGCGACTCCTCGCTCGATGGTAGCTACACGCCGCGTTGCCTCAGCGTCGCGTTGGTTGACGCCATTCCAGATGCCCCAGATATTTTCCCAACTCTCCCATCCAACGCCGTTGAAGAATGCGAATTGCAGGTCGTTTGTCTTGTCCTGACTCCAGCGATCGCTGATGTTGACCATATGACGTGGTTCCAGCCACTTGAAACGGTCTACCGTGGGGATGAAGGGAAACCAGTACTGACCCCACGTCATCACGTTCCAACTCAGCGCTTCATCGCTGGGACTGTGTTCAGGTTCAAATGCGAGTGGATGACCGATGGCTTCTGCCGCCAGCGAAAACCCAATGGGCACGCCGTCCTGGGTATCGCCGTTAATGCCATCGGCACCGATGTCCTTCATGAGCGCGGCAATAGCTTGAGGCCATGGTGTATCAGGCTCGTGTGTCCCTTCGTCCCACATCATCATTGGGAAAAGCACGCGCACGCCACGGCGGTGAAAGTCGGCAACCATCTGGCGGACGCCTTCGACACCGCCAGGCATCGATTCGACCATTTCAAGCTGGTTGCGGTCGTCGATTCCCATGTTTGGATAGGTAGACCACACCAGGACGGCATCGATGCCGCCGTAGCGTTTCTCAAGATCGTCAAGATAGCGGTCGACGGTGTAGCGGCCTGCGACGGGATCGTAGAAATAGCGATCCTGTGCCATCATTTGCGGTTGAATGAAACTGGACTGGGTCCAACGAAGGGCGGGCGTCTCATAGCGGGATGGATCATATGCGATTCGAATGCGACGCTCCGAGCGCCAGTGTTGTACGTCCTTGAGCCAATTCTCATGCGTATAGGGCGTGCAAACTGGTACGAGCACGCTATTCCATGCGAAGTGCAGATTCATGCAGTCAGGTGCGGGAATTTGCTGGTCTGTGGCAGGGTACAGTGTGTACTGCGCAGTGGAGGCGATGGGGATTGCTAATGACAGGATTCCAAAGCAAACTGTGCGAAACATGCAGATCGAGATCTCCCTATCCATTTCGTTCCTAACCTGAAAGTGAAGGACGTAGAGAATCCTACACTCGTCTGGCCAACTGCGCATCAAAGCTTGCCCCGAATTGCTTGGAGGCCGACTCACAAATTATGTAATGCGGAAATGGTCGCGGGATGCGATTCTCTGCGCAGTGCGGAAGATGAAACGGGTGCCATTGCAGATGTAATATGGCAACGCGTTAATGCAGGTTGGGATAGGTCCGATAAGCTTCAATCGTGGTGGAGATTGGGGTACCTTTGACCCACGATGTCTTGAGGAGCAATTCGAAATATGGAAGAGTAGTCACGTGCAGCATATTCTGAAAGTTCTCCAACTGGTATTCCGATAGCAGAAAGTCGCCTGCAGCCTGAGTGTTTTCTGGACCTCCGCCTTCCAAGAGAAGGACATTGCCATTGTGATCCGGATTGGGAAGGTAAGCCACAATGCTATAGCCGTAGGAGCCGGAGCCGGAACCGACCCATGAGTAGGTCTTCTGCTCGCCGGCTGCGGGTGAGCGGTTCACGATCTCGCGGATAGAATCGTATCCAAAGACGAAGTTCATGCGCCCTTCGAAGAGTCCATCCCATGGATTCGAAATCCGGCTGCCAACCAGAATCACGTTGTGTTGTGAGATAAGATCCGGCATGAAATCGCGGGCGTCATAAACGTGGATAGTATTCTTCAGCGGATCTAGTGTCATGAGGCGCAGCACTAATTTGAACTCGCTTGGACTGGCGAGGTTCCAGTCCGAGATGAGATTCAAGTTGGAGGCCATCTCCGGGGTCTGCTCGTTAAATTTGTTGATATAGCTGCGGCTTTGATAGTCGGTGAGCGCAATTTGCTTTTTGCTCAGGCTCTGGACTAACGAAAAAGCCGAGTCGGAAATTACGATATCTGTATCCTGATCGGTTTTCAGAAACCCAGACCAGAACGCTTTGACCGAAGGCTCGTACTTCCACGGGTACAGTAGCCGATTTGTCGATTGAATCTGGCTCCACATGGCAATGCACGCGGCAGCGAGAACTAAAATGATTAGTCCGGCACCGATCAATGCAGCACGCATCCATCGGATCCCTTCGGAATTCAGGAGCACTTCTGGGACGGTTTCAAGTGGTTCGGAAGTGATATCGATGCCGGCGGATGGGTCTGAGGATTCGACTGGAAGGGCATGAGATTCTTGCGACAACTTCCGGTCAGTCTCTGCCTGCGCAGCCTGTCGCTGTGAATCGGAGGTAAAAACGGGGCGGTATGAACCCGGAGGCATATCAATTCTTATGCCGTTCTTTGCCCCTTCACCGGCATAGTACTGGGCCAGCCGCTTTCTGAGATCGGCTGCACGTACGCGCACAATTGGGTCACCCCCTGTGTCGTAGTCGGCGCTCCTGCCGAATACATGCGCACCGACGATCCGCTCCTTGAGCATTTCGTCGTGACCTTCCAGAGTTTGAACGACCAAGTATTGAAGCAGGTGCTGAGACTGCTTGCTGGCTCGAAACGGAATGCTCAGCAAAACATCGGCCAAGGCCTCCCGAACTTGCTGGGGAGTTGGCTCCAGAGGCTGATGCGCAGGCAGTGATCCGCGTTCCAAATCGGCGTCTCCGACAGACGAGCCCATGCGAAACCCTCTCTACCGTAAACTAGGCGACACGTTGAATTTACACCTTTGTTTTCAACATGACAAGACATTGGGCCTGTTCCTCCGCCCGCTCAACGTTACGGTAACGGGATACCCCCTTATCCGTAACGCCGCACCGAAACGCACCTTGCGCAATTTCTTTTGAGCGTATTTCCTTGCTCCGTGCTCAGATTCGCCCTTACAGCTACACCGAAGTTCAGTGACCAAGAGCACGAGGCGAACAAAAAGCCGATAAGACAATTCCATTGAGTGGAGAACCTGGGGTTTGATTACCGTATGCTTTCACTCCATTGACGACTGCCGAACAGAAGCAACCCTTCGAGGGCAATCGTAGACAGAACTTTCGTGGCGAGCCATCGATAGTTCAATAACAACAGAGCAAATTCAGGGAGGCAATACATGCCAGAAGTACGCAAAAGCGCAATATGGTTGGCAGCCATCTCACTGCTGATGTTTGGCTTGAGCACCTGTTGGAGTCAAACAAGTACCGGTGGCATCACCGGTCAGGTTGAAGATGCCCAGAACGCGGCAGTGCCTGCCGCAACGGTTGTCATACGCAGTCTGCAGACGAACACAGTCACGAAGCTGCTTAGCAATCAAGAGGGAATTTACAGCCTAACCTCTCTATCTGCGGGCACATACAGCGTGACAGTCGACAAGTCCGGCTTTAAACAGGTTGTCGTCAATTCCGTTCAGGTAAATATTGCCTCGATGACCAAGGTCGATGTGGTGCTACCCATTGGGGGGGTCACGGAAACAGTATCGGTAGAAGCCTCGGATCAGTTGCTGAACATCGAAAATCCAACGCTTACCACCGTTGTCCCGAATCATATCGTTTCAAGTCTTCCATTTCCGCAGCAAGGCTCGCTGGAAGTGGCGACGCTTGTGCCTGGCGTTCAGGGCGATCCGCAATATGACATGGGCGTGCAAAGCGAAGACCCAAGTGTTTATACGCAACCCACGACAACTGGCGGTTCGCTGGCCATTGGGGGTGGCAGGCCCGGTTCTACAGAGCAACTTGTTGATGGCTTCGATGTCACGATGATTGGCTACGCGAGGGCAGGAATTACTTTCTCTGCCAATTCCATCAATCAGGTAACGGTACAATCCGACGGATTGTCCGCTCAGTACGGAAGAACTGGCGGCGGCATTATCAACCAGTCGACGGCAAGCGGAACCAGCCAATATCACGGCATCGTCTCTTACCGGCACTATGACCCGTTTTTTGAGGCCGCTACTTACGGGCAGGGCGGGCTCAGGCAAGATGCGCACCAGAACATCTTCTCTGGCGCAGTTGGCGGACCGCTGCCGCTTCCGCATATCAAGAACACGTTCTTCTTTGCTTCGTACGAGCCTTTGCGGGCGACGACCAAGCTGTACACGCGTGCCAGGGTGCCGACACCGGATGAACTGGCAGGAAACTTCAACAACAACCTGAATCTCCTGAATACGAGTGTCCTCAAGAGCCAGGGCTATGCTGCGGCCGTTGCTGCGCCACGCACCGGGGGCCTTGCATATGAATTTCCCCTCAATGCGGCAGGATTTCCGTTTGGCGCGCAATACACAAGTTCAAGCCAGTATGTTCCAATTCCGAACAACAGTGTGGCGGCCCAGCTAGCACAGAATCCGGCAGCTCAATACGTATTGTCGCTCTTTCCAACCCCTGCGCATCACACCGCATTCACCCAGTACATTAACCCCGACGCCTCTTATGCAAACGATGGGAATAATGTCATTACGAGTATCGGCGTCGCCGACAATGACGACCGCTACGACGCCAGGATCGATCACGAATTCAACAGTTCCGACAAGATGTTCGTGCGTTATTCGAACGTTCCTGTAAGCGGCGCCCGCTTTAACTATCTCGGACCGACTTCCCCTATGGATCCATCTCAGGAGTCGAAGATCGATTCGCAGAATGCGGTCGTGAATTTTACGCATATCTTTCGCAACAATATCGTCAATGAGGCTCGCGTCTCCTATTTGTACATGGACTATGAAAATAGTCCCGCACCGGCAGGGCTCACCCAGGATTTCGCGGCGAAGTTGGGCTTGACTCCATCCGTGCTCGGCGCAGGCTTTCCCGCACTTGGCCTTGATGCCGGGACGGTCGGTGGTTCCACCGGCGGCAATGATGGCGGAATATCTCTGAACGAGTCTTACGCATATGGCGACGATCTTTCTATCCTAGTGGGCAAGCATACCCTGACGATGGGCGGCGAATTCAGAGCCATGCAATTGAATCGACTTAGTAACGCAAACCAATACGGCGGAAAGTACGGATTCAGTAACGGGCTGACTGCGGCTGCCATAGGCGGCGGCAATGCCACGGCCACCTTTATTCTCGGGCTTTCCAACAGTCTGGCTGTGCAGGCAGCGCAGAAGTATTACTACCGGTCGAAATACGGAGCCGCTTATATTCAGGATGACTGGAAGATATGGCCGAACCTGACCTTAAATCTTGGCTTGCGCTACAACCTTGAAACGCCCCGAACAGAAAAGAACGGCCTTCAGGGGCGGCTCCTGGCGAACTATACGGGGACGCTGAACGGTGTTGCGGCAACGGGTGCGTTTGGCTACGCAGGAATGAACGGTGTAGGAAAGGGACTTTGGCCCACAAACTTTAAGGGCTTCGAACCGAGAGTAGGCTTCGCATATCAACCGACACATTCAACGACAGTGCGCGCATCGTACGGTCTGATCCATGCACCTCTAACGGGAGTGACCAATAGCGTAATCCCCAGTCTTCTCCAGCCTGCTCTCAGGCTCGGAGGTACAACCGGAGGGAAGTACAGCACCGCGAATGGTTATACCAACTATTACGTCGACTACATCACCAATCCCTATACCCTGCCAAGTACGGGGCTGCCAGGTGTCCTGGGGCCGCAAGCTCCCGTCTTTAATACCAATTTCGCCATTCCCGACATTCCGCAAACGGACGCAGTTCCGTATATTGAACAGTGGGCGTTGTCCTTCCAATATCAGTTCCACAAGAACCTGCTCATGGAAGCCGCGTATTCCGGCCAGGCGGGAAGGCATCTCTTCCAGCAGCCCGTGTCCGAGAACCTGGTACCGCTGCAGACGATCCTGGCCGAGGTTGCCTCGAATACCAACTTCAATCAAGGCGGATTTCTGAATAAATACGGCCTTGGCAGCGGTAATCTAAATGTCAACAGTCAGCCTTATCCGCAATTTCCAAGTGGTGTAAGTCAGATGTTCGGACGCTGGGGAACATCGTCTTACAACGCCCTTTACCTCTCAGGATCGGAAAGGTTGATTGGTGGCCTGACGCTCTTGAGCAGCTTTACATGGGAAAAGTCAATGGATGACGGTTCCTCTGGGTCCGAGGACAGCATTACAACCGATACTTTCGGATTTGCATCTCCTCAAAACCCATACGCCCCGTATCAGGGTGAGCACTCATTGTCTTTGTTCGACATTCCAGTGCACCTTACGGGCGCATATGTGTGGGATATTCCAGTCGGGCGCGGTGAAAGAGTCAACGTCCAAAACAGGATACTGAATGAGTTTGCTGGTGGATGGAGCACTTCCGGCATTTTTACCGCCGAGTCGGGATATCCTGCAGCGATCAACCTTGGCGGCCCCGGCTGGTTCATAACCACTGCCCCCGGAGGCAATATCGGGAGCAATGGCAGCGGCTCTCCATACAACTTGCGGCCCAGCTTTGTGCCTGGCCAAAAGCTCATCCAGAGCAACTGGAAGAAGGATCCCTACGGATTGGCGGGAGGTGGCTGGTTGAATCCGGCTGCGTTTGCGGTGCCCGGTATGATTGGCGCCCCGCAATTGGGTAACGTTCCGAGAACGATGGGCGGAGCCAGAAGTCCACGCACCATTTACTTTGATGCAAGCGCCAAGAAGTCGTTTTCGATCACGAGCAGCGATCGCCTTAAGCTGGCTATCAAGTTGGATGCAATCAATGCCTTCAACCACTCCGACTTCTTCTTCAATCCGAATAGCGGTCACTCCTTCGAAGGAAACCTTGCTAATCAGACGCCAACATCAGCCACTTATACAGTCGCGGGCGGTTTCGGAGATCTGAACTCTGGCTCACAATCGCCGGGCAGAGTATTTGCGCTATCTGCCAATTTCACGTTCTGAGATTTTATCGGATCGTTCACTTCATCGCATCAGTGCGCACAGACTTGTGATGGGCCTTGCAAGAGGTCCATCACAGAGTCTAGATGCTATGTCTATCGGCTTGCCACGCCGATTTCAGTTTGGATGCAATGATGCAAGTGGTTAAAGGCCGCGAATCACCATCCGCCTTTCGGGAAATATAGTCGAATTAATGAATTGTATTTCTCTTTGAGCAATTCGGCTGGAGTGCCAATAGGAGTTTATGAGATCTCGACAGTTAGCTTCCTTGCGGATAGACGTGTCGTGCCATTGTGTCTTGAAGCCAGGTGAGGCGAAAGTCTGGTCAAACGGATCGCACAGTTTTTGGGGACGGGCTTGCGCGCTATGGTTCATGGTCGCCGCATTGGCTTCGTGCAGCGTGCAGGCTCAGTCTCTGGCGCAGGATCGCTCTGGGACGTCTGCGTCGCTGATCCTGCCGGAGATCGATCCGGTACTCGCGGCTGAAAGGTTCGATCCAGTAACGATGTCTGGTACGCAAGGATATTTCAGGGTGGGACGCTCGACAACCGGGCATTGGTGGTTTCAGGATCCGGAAGGTCACCCGTTTTTCTTTCGTGGTGTCACCTCGGTGAGCCGCGGGGAAGATCTGAAACCCACGGGGCCTTATACACGTAGAGTGCTCGATCTGTATGGCCGCGATCCCGCCGGCTTCAGAAAGGCTACATTCGAGCGGTTGCGCAGCTGGGGCTTCAACGCGTTAGGAGCCTGGAGCAACCAGGAACTATGGGATCAGGGCATGCCTTTCACGGTGATCCTTAACTTTGCTCAGTCAGGGCCGCAGATCGATGGAACCTATCTTCCCGACGTATTCGATCCGGCATGGGAAAAGGGAATCGACGCCACGGCGAAGAAGCTCGCCGAACCAGAGCGCACAAGCAAGCAACTGATTGGCTATTTCACTGACAACGAACTTGGCTGGGAGCAGGCGCCGATAGGTGGATTGCAGTTGGCTAGCGATGCGCTTGATCCGAAGCACAGCCCAACTTTGCTTCAGTTGTGCCTGAGTCAGGGCCAGGGGACGGCTGCATACGAGGCCGCGTGGAGGTTTGTGCTTGCCCGCCACGGAAACTCCCTCCAGCAACTCGCAACTGATTGGAAGGTGCCACTGGACGCGCAAGCGACTGTGAGGCTGTGGACCAAAGGACAGTCCGCCATCAGGTCGTCAGAATACCTGAAAGATGACGCGGCATTTTCAGGGGAGTTTGCGCGTAGATACTTTGAACTTACTGCAAAGGCCATACGTAAATACGACCCCAACCACCTCATTCTCGGCTGTCGATTCGGCGGGCCCCCGGGAGATGCCATACTCGCCCAGGTAAAGCGCCCTTGGGTGGATGTTGTCTCGGCCAACAACTACAGGTATGAAATGCAGGCGCGGATGAACATCTATTACCGGGCGACGGGCCTGCCGGTCTTGAACACCGAGTTCAGTTGGGGGCATGTGGGATTCTCCGAGCGGCCGCTGCCGAACGAGGAACCAACCGGAGCATCCGCGGTGGAGCGGATGGTGGAAAACGGAAAGACCGCCCTCGAGGACAGCTTTCATCTGCCAGGACTTGTGGGATGGACCTGGTACCGGTGGGTAGACAAAGTAGATTTTGTTCCCCCGATCACCTACGGGCTTGTAACCATTCACAACGATCCGAATACCGCAACAACAGACCTGGCAACGCGCATCAACCGGTGTGCGGAGCGGATTGCGGTTACAGGGACCTGCGGTACAAGGGTCCATGAGCTCTCTGTCTCTCCGCTGAATAATCGCTCTTCAGTTGGTGCCCCGGCGGCACAGGGAGACCCACCGTCATTGCCCGACCCGCGACCGGACCCAGATGGATTTCATCAGCGACGCACGCTAATGCTGCAGTCGCTTGCAGGCGAGGATTCGACGTACTTCGAGAAGATCAAGCGCGTGCCAGACCCGAATAAGTATGCCCTGCCCACTGTACTGGCCAAGCTGGAAGAAAAGACAGACCAGGAAGGAGCAAATGCATACTTAGCAAGGCATACCGATGAGTTGTATAACTTCAGCGTTGTTGGCCTGACCCGCCTGCTCTCCATGTATGGAAATGAGGTTCCAGCGGATACGCGAAACAAGATCGAGCACAATCTTTCGGCCACCGCCACCTGGACGGCCGATGGAACTGAGAATCACAAGTTAATGTGGCTGACTTCAGGAGAAGCATTAACCAGCAAGCTGCCTGAACTTACATTCTGGGGCGGTGAGTCGGAATGGCGCCGCAAACAGTTACTGGAACCGATTCGCCTCTATGTAAAACGGCTCTATGAAGTGGGTGAGGGTGAGTGGGATTCGTCTACTTATATTCCTTTTGGTATTCAGTCATTCGTTAATCTCTACGACTTCAGTACCGATCCGCATGCTCGGGCGGTGGCCGCGGCTGCGCTGGACTGGTACTCGACGGCCCTGGCAATGAAGTATTTCCACGGCACACTGGCAGGGCCGGAAGAGCGGGGATTCGATGATGGCACATTTAGCACTAACGCGGCTCTAGCCGGTTGGTTATGGTGGGGAGATAGCATGCGCCCCGCTACCTCTGCGGACTTCACGGGTCCACGGGCTATCAATGGCCGCTATTCGGTCTATGCCGCCCTGAGCAGTTATAGGCCGCACCCGGCCCTGCTGGAGCTTGCGCGGAAGATACATCCCCTGGAAGGACACGAAACCAATCCCAATTATGGCATGGAGAAGGCGGCCCAGAATTATGGGACGTTTGTCAGCACCGATAACTATTTTCTAGGTTCCATGGAGCTGGGTGCTCGAGGTGTGACTCCGTGGGAAAACCAGATAAGTCAATGGAAGCTGGTTGCAAGGGGAGACGGAGAAAACTATGTTTTCACCAGCTTGAATCCGTTTCACGACCCGCATGAGGGAAAGTCCCCGTATGACCAGGTCGCACAGTATAAGAGCACTCTGATCCAGATGACGTCAGTGCCTGATGGGGCTGAGGGCGCCATTGACAGGCTGCAGGAGGAGATCTCTCACCGTCCTAGCGGAGACGATCGCTTTCACGGGCGCGTAGTTCGTGAAGCAAGATTCTGGTTACCATCCCAACTCGTCGCTGCCGCGAAGCAAGGATGGTTTTTCATTGCTGCGAACCGGACCTGGGTTGCAGTGCGCCCGCTCCTGACTGGCGCAACTCTGGAAACTCCAGCCCGGGGCAACGAAGAGAAATGCGTCGTCTCCAGGGGCTCTATCACGGGTTTCGTCGTTCAGGTTGCGGATCAAGAAAAGTATCCGACCCTGGAAGAATTCCAGAGTGCTGTGACTCGCTCAGTCGATGTGGATTTATCTGAAGTTGCCAAGGGACACGTAAGGGTGAAATCGCTTGACGGAGCGCAACTGGATTTCACGTTCAGCAGTAGTGGAACATGGCCGGTGTTCTTAGTGAATGGAGTAGCGCAGCCATCGAATCTATCCAAGGTGTATGACACGCCGTTCGTTCAACAGGAGGGAGGGCGCCTTACGGTTCGCGATTCCTCAGGAGCAGGATTTCAATGGGATTTCACGGGCGATTGGCCTTACTACACCGAACTGCAGGGGACTGGCGCTCATGCTAACCAAGGCAAGTAAGAAATGGGATGGAAGATACTTGGCAGCAGTCGCCGCTCTGCTGGGAAGCATGGTAGCTCTTGCGCAGGAACCGTCGCAATCCAAAGATCGCTTCCAGTTCAACTTGTATCAAGCCCGTCATGCATCGCCCATGCAAGAACGGATTCGGCATTTGAGTCCATTTCCCGTTTGTGTCGTTTACTGGCAGCCAGTTACGACTACCTCCGTCGAACAGGTGCGCACGGAGTTCAAACAGATTCACGATGCAGGATTTCGCTGTCTAAAGACTCTCCAACTGATTGGTAATCTTCCGCAACAACAAGTATTCGAAGCTGCGCTCGATGCAGGGCTGACCCCGTGGTGGTACGGCGAGGCGGGCTGGGAGGACGTGACTCCTGAATTATTGGCGCGCCTTCACCTTCCAACTTCGATGCCGCTGCGGGAAGCGCTGACAAATCCAGCGGTGATTGAATATCAGACGCAGCGTTACCGGGAAGAGATCGAGCATCCAGTTACGATTCCTCCCTCACCTTTTCCCAACCATGGCTTCAGCCGCGGGCAGGGAGGATTTCAACTGAAGGCCGAATGGGTCCCTCTGTTTGCGCAGTGGCTCGAAAAGCAATATGGCACGCTCGTAGCCCTCGAGCAGGCATGGAATTTTGCTGCCAACCGAGATGAAATTCATCCCGCAACGTTTCACGATGCCGCGATTCTTGCCGGGGGAGACGGAAGCCACAATTCTGAGCCTTCGTTGGAGTGGGACTTCCGGCGCTATCGGGACATTCTTAGGTTTGAAGCGGATCAGAGAGTCTTCGACCTCAGGCAATCCGAGGCTTGGTTCCATCGATATCAACCATTAACGCCTCTCCGTGAAGGGGGAGAACTGGCGATGTTTCAGAACTTCGCCGCGATTGGCACCGACCAGTCTCTGGTTGCCGATGCGATGGCGGAGGTCGGCAGTTTCTACCCTTCGATTCATCCCGCGCATCACTTTGAGGTCTTCGAAGGTAATGTCGCGTTGCCCGTTTATCTGGAGTCGCAGCTTTCTGTCGATTTATCCAAGGGTATGTGGACAGGAGCTTGGGAGTCGACAGGCATGCCAAGCGTGTACAGCGGCTATTACGGCTACGCAGCGACTCCAGGCTTCATAAGCCAGATGATGATGAGTTACATTGCAGCCGGAATGCGCGGAATCGGAATCTGGGCTTGGAACATGAGGGATGCCGGCTGGGAGAGCGGTGAGTATTCTCTTGTGGACAGACAAGGAAAATTGACGCCGTGGGGAAGGCAAGCTGGGCAAATTGCCAAGGCTATAGATAAGTATCGCTTCGAACTCTGGGACGCACGTAACGAACCGACCGTTGGGATTCTTTATAGCTGGGAGAACATGGCGACGGCGGCCCGCTTGTCAACCGGAGCGTATCCGATCGCGCGAGACAACGACTTCGGCACCGAACCCACGCGAGCTGTCGCCGGCGCCGCAGAGGCCTTCCAGCAAGCGAATATTCCCTTCGAGTTTATAACCGAGCAGGACCTGAGAGCCGGCCTTACCGCACGGTATAAGGCAATTTACCTGCCGCATGAAGCTGTCCTGTCGAAAGATCTCTTTCGCATTCTTCACGACTATGTCAAAAATGGCGGACGGCTTGTTGCGGATGTGCCGGCCCCCTGGTGGGATGAATATGGCCGTGTGCAGCAGACGGGCCTCGGTACTCCATTTGAATCCATCTTTGGAGTAACGGTCAACATCTTTCAGGGAGATCGAAATGTGCATCGCAGTGTCGATGGCGAAGCGATAGAAGGAACCTATGCGGATCTATCGCTGACACGTGCGATCAAGACATCCTCGTTCGACACGGGCGATGCAGCGGTAACAGAAGTCCAACTTGGGCGTGGCTCGGCATCGTACATAGCTTTTGAGGCTTCTCTGCTCGCCAACGGCACGGAGAAGGATAAAGCAGTGACCTCCTGGGCCCGCAATTTGATCCTCAGGACAACAGTTCAGAGCGTTCCCGCCTGGACTGTTAGTGGCGCAATCGCATATCGCAGGGTTGCCCCCCATGCGCATCATTACTTCCTGATCAACAATGGTCCTGCCGTGGACGCGGTGATTAAAGCGGAGACGGCATACTCGCATGTTCAGGATGCGGTAACCGGGGAAGAAATAGGCAGTGGGGCTGTAGTTCACGTAATGCTGGAGGCAAATTCTGCCCGTTGGGTCAGAGCGGAGCTTCCCTAATGTTCATTCGCAATGAAGCATTCTCTTGCCTTATGGAAACGATCTTTCGTCGATTCGGAAGTTGCATTTCAAGATACATCTCCCGTGAAGATGTCATAGCTTCTTGCGCTGGGGATTGCAATCGTGAGTTGGGTGACAGAGATACGCAATGAATCTACGCATGTTTGGGATCCTGCTGGTTATATTTACCGCAATCATTGCAGTCGCGCAATCTGACAGCGCCGTCAATCCACCCCCGGTTAGGACTGACAGCGGCCTCGTCGCGGGAGTGTTCGAAGCCGGCGGCAAGGTTGTTGCTTTCGAGGGGATTCCGTACGCTGCACCGCCAATTGGGGAGTTTCGCTGGAAGCCTCCGCAAGCGGCGCCAAAATGGGATGGCGTGCGTTCAGCCAAGGGCTTCGGGCCGCATTGTCCTCAGTTCGAAAGCTCACCCGACGTAGTCTTTCGCGATTCGGGCTCGAGTGAAGATTGCCTCACCCTGAATGTTTGGGCCTCTGCCAGCGCCAGAAACGACCGTCTGCCGGTTATGGTTTGGGTCCACGGTGGTGGTTTTGCTTATGGAGGGTCTTCAGAGCCTCGTCAGGACGGCCGATATCTTGCCGCGCGTCATGTCATCGTGGTCTCAATGAATTATCGCTTAGGCATTCTTGGTTTCTTCGTTCACCCCGAACTTACCGCAGAGTCGTCCCACCATGCATCGGGGAATTACGGCCTGATGGATATGACTGCCGCACTGGGATGGGTGAAACGCAATATTGCTTCGTTTGGGGGAGACCCTGACAATATTACTCTCTTTGGCGATTCCGCTGGATCTTTCGCAGTGAGCGCGCTGATGGCGTCCCCGATATCGAGAGGCATGCTCTCAAAGGCAATCGGAGAAAGTGGCGGAGCTTTTTTCAGTCCTGGTCTAGTCGTTGAATCCCGCGAAATGCGCGAAGAGCGAGATACCAGTCTCGCCAAGGCAGCTTTTGGAACCTCTCGGCTTCCTGAATTGCGCAAGCTTTCTGCTACGGAAATTGTCAGGGATGTAGTTGGCAAGTTGGGTCCGCTCGTCTTCGGTCCCGATGTCGATGGATACTTCCTGCCCGACTCCGTGCCCAACATCTATGCTGCAGGAGAGCAGGCTCACATTCCTCTGCTGGCGGGCTGGACAGTGGATGAAGGCCGCAATCAGGTGGTCCTTGCCAATCCCAAGATCACGGCTACCAGCTTTGTCGCTCAGGCTCAGCGCGAATTCGGAGCGAACTCAGAAAAGTTTCTCGCACTATATCCTGCTAGGACGAGCGAAGAACTTCAGAACTCAGCCGCCGAATACGCAGGCGACCACTCCATTGCCTACTCCACTTGGAAATGGCTTGAGGCGCAGGCTAAGACGGACAACGTTCCGGCCTTCCGCTACTTCTTTGAACTGGGTTCCCCTGGCGACAAGAATCATTCCGTCAGCCTGGGAGCATTCCACACAGACGATATCGAATATGTATTCGGAACTCTAGACTCGCGCTCTGGAGCTACTTGGCGTCCTGAAGACCGGGAGCTCTCAGAGCGAATGATGAGCTATTGGACGAACTTTGCTCGTACTGGTGACCCAAACGGTCCAGCTCTGCCCCAATGGCCGGCATATACGGAAAGGAGCGGATGGGAGGTCATGCATCTTGATGTTGTCCAGGAGGCAATTCGTGACACGCACCGTGATCGATATCTCTTCTTAGATCAAGCTTGGGACAAGCAGCCGAACAGTTCGCAGTCCAAACCTTGAATTGACGAAGGACATCATAGCCAGGGAATGGCGTCAACAAGTAAAGAGTGCTTACATAACACTGCACGCGCCGGGTATCAACGGAGTTTTAGAAAATGGCTTATTTGTCCAATGATCCAAGGAGCACGGTGGCGCAAATGAGCCGGATTACTGTCTGTTCCCTGTTCCTGTTGCTTGTGTTTCCTTTCTTGGCTAATCCTTTAGCTGCGCAGGTCTGCCCGTCCTCAAATGGACCGCATCTCATGCTTGGTGCTGCGTGGTACCCGGAGCAATGGCCCGAGAAGCAGTGGGAACGTGATCTTGCCACTATGCAGGCAGCACATATTAACCTTGTCCGGGTTGGAGAGTTCGCCTGGAGCGAGTTGGAACCGGCCGAGGGTGATTACAGATTTGAATGGCTCGACCGTGCCATTACCTCGGCAAGCCGCCATTGCATGGCTGTAGTTCTGGCAACTCCTACCGCGGCCCCTCCCGCCTGGCTTGTGAGCAAATACCCAGAGGTGCTGAGAATTGAGGAGGATGGTCACCGTGCCGAACATGGTGGCAGGCAGGATTACTCGGCGGCCAGCAATCAGTATCGGGCTTTGACGCGCGAAATCGCGCGCCGTCTAGCCGAGCGATACGGCCACAATCCCGCTGTAGTTGCCTGGCAAATCGACAATGAATTTGGTTACGCGAACCCTTCCTTTGACAAAGAGACATTGGCGGCGTTTCATGGCTTTCTGCGCCAGCAGTATGGGACTATTGCCAATCTGAACCGTCTTTGGACGACAACATATTGGAGCCAGGTCTACGATTCGTTCGATGAAATTCCGATGCACTCGCACGACGAGAACCCTGGTCTGCTGATGGCTTGGAAGAACTTTGTAAGTGCAACCTGGCGGGAGTACGAGGACAACCAGATCCAGGCGATGAAGCCCTTCCTTGATGCACGTCAGCGCATCACCACCAATACAGTGGGCTGGTACGACAACTTCGATCACTATCCGGTCGAAGAGGACCTCGACTTCACTTCCTGGGACGATTATGTCGGGCAAGGGCATCTGATGGAGGCCGACAACGCCGCGCAGAACGATTTGGCGCGAGGATTCAAGCAGAAGAACTTTTGGGTCATGGAGACGCAGCCCGGATTTGTCAGCTGGGCTCGAATCAACAATTCGCTTGATCGCGGCGAGGTGCGCGACATCGCGTGGCAAGCGGTCGGCCACGGGGCCGACGCTTTGGCCTACTGGCAATGGCGCAGCGCGCTCAATGGCCAGGAGCAATATCACGGAACATTGGCCGGCCCGGATGGAGCGCCTATGCCCGTATTGGCCGAAATCAGCCAGATAGGCGAGGAATTCGCCTCGGCCTCTCCATACTTGATTGGCACAACGCCTAATTCACAAGTTGCCATGCTGCACTCTTACCAGAGCCGCTGGGCGATTGAGTGGCAGCGCCACGGTGAATTCGATCCTGTTCGCGAGTTCGACGATTTCTATCGACCTTTTCATGAGCAAGCTCAGTCAATCGATGTCCTGTCTCCAGACGCACCGCTCGACCGTTATCGACTTGTAGTCGCGCCCGCGCTGAATGTGCTCCCTCGCGCAACTGCGCAGCGGCTGATCCGTTACGTCGAAAACGGGGGCAACCTGGTGCTAGGTCCACGCTCGGGCATGAAAGACGAGGAGGATGCGCTCTATCCGGAAAGACAGCCGGGGCCACTGATCAGCCTTCTGGGTGGTCGCGTGGAGCAGTACTTCGCGCTGGAGGCGCCAATCGGGGTCTCTGGATCTCTAGGCGCAGGCAAGGTCTTATCGTGGGCGGAAATGCTCTCGGCAAATCGCGACGACGCACAGGTTCTGTTGCGCTACGGGGCCAGCAATGGCTGGCTCGACGGACAACCGGCTCTCATCACGCGAACCGTGGGCAGCGGCAGCATTACCTATGTTGGAGCCTGGCTCTCGCCGGCATTGATGGACCGTCTTGCGGCCTATATCCTGCAACGCGCGCGGATTTCTCCCATCCTGGCCGGCGTTCCGGCGGGAGTGGAGGTATGCGAGCGCAGCGGGGACGATAAACGTGTCCTCATTCTGATTAATCACACTCATCGAATCGAGACAGTGCGAGTTCCATCCGGCTCGCAGTCTATCATCCATCAGGCTTTGCGCCCGAAAACATCGATGAATTCGTCTGTACGCCTCACACCTTACGGCGTAGAGGTCTTTTCGATTCCGATGCAGAAATAGCAACTTTCATCCAGGAGCCACCTTAGTGAAATACTGGTCATTAGATTTTTGGTCCAAGGTTTTGGGTTATGCCTTCATCCTTCTGATATCCGTCACGTTTCTTGCTACTGGGCGCCTAGCAGCGCAGGGCGCAGCACACACCGAGAGCGCAAATCCTGCCCTGAGTCTCTCACCGCAAGAGAAGGCGGATATAGCGGCGGACGTGCAGCGCCATAACGGCGACTCGCCAGCAAATGCAGGTCCGCAGGCCAACGATCTTTCGCCTTCACTCGATCCCGCGGACGTAATGAGGGCGATGCGGTTGGTGGCCAACTGGCAGTTGGATAGATCGCGGCAGTTCTTCAATCTGGAGTGGCCACACTGCGCACTCTATACCGGCTTCATTACGGCGTCGGATGCGTTGCACGATCCGAAATATCGCGCTGCCGTTTACCTGGCGGCAAGGGACAAGTTCAAGTTCACGACTGGCGACCGCAAGTTAAACGCCGACGATCAGTGCATGGCGCAGATCTACCTTGACCTGTACCTCCACAGGCCGGAGCCAATGGAGATCACTGCCGTCAAGGCGCAATTCGACACCGTCATGCAAGTGCCGGACAATCCCACGCAGATTCCCTGGTGGTGGTGCGACGCCCTCTTCATGGCGCCTCCTGCATGGGTGCGGCTGACGAAAGCCACGGGTGATCGCCGTTATCTGGACTACATGGACCGAGAGTGGCATGAAACCACAGAACTGTTGTGGGATCCGCAGGAACATTTCTATTTCAGAGACGCGACCTATTTCCAGAAGCGCGAAAAGAACGGCCGGAAGATTTTCTGGTCACGGGGCGAAGGCTGGGTGATGGCCGGAACGGCACGGGTGCTCGATGTGATGCCGGAAGACTATCCAGGCCGTAACTATTACGTTCAGCACTTTCAGCAGATGGCTGCGGCACTTTTGCCTATTCAACAGCCCGACGGGCTCTGGAGGTCCGGACTGCTCGACCCCGATGCATATCCTCTGCCGGAGAACTCCGGATCGGCATTCTTCACCTATGCATTGGCATGGGGCATTAACCATCATTTGCTGGAGGAGAAGATCTATCGCCCCGTCGTCGCAAAGGCATGGGCAGGTCTTATCTCGCACATATATCAGGACGGACGATTGGGTTCCATGCAGCAGGTGGGAGCTGACCCGGCCCACTTTACCCTAACGTCCAGCTACATCTATGGGGTTGGCGGATTCCTCCTTGCAGGATCCGAGATCGAAAAGCTTCCGCCAGTCCAATAGTGCGTCGTGCGATCTGCTAATCAGCAAGAGCCAGAAGGCGGTTGTAATGTGTAAATCAACGGAGGTACGCCATACTGTTGTGTCATGTCTGCTCGCAGTCCTGTTGATTGCGGGCAGTTCGTATTGTTCGGAAGCGCAATTAGGACAGGCCCAGACTACATCCGCCCCAACGGCACGATCAAGATCAACGATTCTTGAAACAAGCCCAAGGGCGGTGTCCTGGGAATATCGACAGGTACAACGGCATTTGGCTGAGGGATGGAACACCTGGGATGTCAACAGCGTCCTTACCCAGGTATTGCTGCCGGAAGGCCTCGCGATTCACATTGGTCTTAAACACAATTCAGCAAGGTCCGGAGACACATTTCTCCCGAGCGCTCTTATCGGTCGATTGACACCGGATGCGGAACAGGTAACGCCAGGACCGCACTCATGGAATGGAAGTTACACGGACATTCAGATCTCGTGGGCGGGACATGACTGGCGCGTCCAAAGCGCTCGGGATGGAAAGGAACTTGTCCTTCTCGCAAATCCATTACCATCGAGGTCGATCTCCGCATTGCCGCCAACCATAGTCTTCTCCGTCAACTTTCTTTGGAACCGGCCTGGTATGACTATCAAGCGCCCCGATTACATCGAAACGCGTGGAGCATCCGGTGAAGTGCTAGTCTACTGCACCTGCACAAGGGCTATAGGAGGAGGTAGGGTTGAAAAGTCCAAACCTGCGGATGACGACGAAGACGTCAATATCCCTATCGGCGGCCCCTATTTTTCAGCGGACTTCACAAAACCGGTCGGTGTGAGCACAGGCAAGCGTCGTAGCCTCACGAATATCGAGTCAATCGTTGCGCGCCAACGCGAGGCATACGAGCGATCGGTCACGGAATCTGGCAAGAACGGTCCGACTGTCGATGCTATTGAAACGACTCTGGGCTGGGACACGATCTTCGAGCCGGAAGGGCGCCGAGTCATCTCGCCTGTCAGCAGGATCTGGAGTGTTGACCGTGGAGGTTACGTTCTCTTCGATTGGGATAGTTTCTTTGCATCCACAATGGCGGCTATCGGAGATCGCGACCTGGCTTATGCAAATGCGATTGAAACGTTGCGGGGGGCGACCCCACAGGGCTTTGTGCCTAACTATTCAAGATCCGGTGGTTGGAAGACCTTTGACCGCTCGGAACCGCCTGTGGGTTCAATCACGGTCTTCTCCATGTATCAACAGTTTCATGATCGCTGGTTTCTCGAAGAAACCTTTCGGCCCTTGCTCGATTGGAACCTTTGGTGGGCGCAACATCGTGACATCCAGGGATACCTGACGTGGGGAAGTGACGGCAACACCGAGCCCGTGAATCTTGATGATGCAAATCGAGGCACACGCCTGGGCGCCATCCTGGAGTCTGGACTGGATAACAGTCCGATTTACGACGACGTTGCATATAGCTCGCAGTCGCACTTGCTCGACTTTGCGGATGTAGGACTGATGAGCATGTATATCGCGGATTGCGACGCGCTGGCAACAATAGCCGACATTTTGAATAAGCAGACGGAAGCTAAGTCACTGCGCGAGCGCAGTTCACGGTACCGGAACAAATTGCAATCATTATGGGATGAGCGGACCGGTATGTTTCTCAACAAAAATCTGCATACAGGCCAATGTAGTGTGAGGCTTTCACCGACCAACTTTTATCCATTGCTTGCCCGGGTCGCTACGCCGGCCCAAGCTGAACGCATGATTAAAGAGCATCTACTAAATTCAAAGGAATTCTGGGGCAAATGGGTAATACCTTCAATCGCGATCGATGACCCAGCCTTCCCCGATCAGGACTACTGGCGAGGTCGGATCTGGGGCCCCATGAACTACCTCGTCTACTTGGGCCTTTGTAACTATGACTACCCAGCCGTGCGCCGGGAATTTGCCGAGAAGTCTTTTGACCTTTTCCTCAATGAGTGGAGCAATAAGGGGCATGTACATGAAAACTACAACGCCATCACAGGCTCCGGAGATGACGTAGACAGAAGCGATCGCTTTTACCACTGGGGTGCACTGCTTGGGTACGTTGAGTATATGGAGCAAGCGGAAGCGAGCAGTTCCTCCGAATCCGCCAGATAGGGTGTATAGGCAGTCAGCGAATTAAGAGCAATGAAGGACGCTCGGGATTCTGCATTTCTTCTCTCCTATCGCCACGATCGGGCCACGTATCAGAGTGTTGCTGCCTTTTCCGCACAGCGGGTGGTGGATGCGATTGAAGCGTGCGAACTGCGGCGGGAACAGACGGCGCGCTTGCATTGGGCGCAGTCGGAATTGGTGGCGCGCATGTCTTCGGCGCGCCGGCGAAGGGGCGGAGAGCAGAGCGGGGGCAGATGTGAACCTGTCTCTTGAAGGGATTTCGTAGTAGGGGAAGTTTACCGGTAGTGAAGACACTTCGACGCTGAACCGGTCAACAGGCATTCCACGCACAATCGGATTGCCGCGAAAAGATTCTAAGTTGCTGCATTACGGGAAGAAGGATTATGGGCGCTCATGCGTAGACGAATTGTGCTTTGGTGTTTGACGATGGCGGCGATGCCGAACACGCTTTTTGCGGGAGCGGTTACGCCGCTGCGCGAAGACTGGCAGTTGCAATCTGCCTGCAAGCTGCAGTCCACCGGCGAAGCGATATCCACGGATACGTTTCAGCCGGATGGGTGGCTGAAGACGACAGTGCCCAGCACGGTACTGGCCGCGCAGGTCGCAGCGGGTGTGTTTCCGGATCCGTATTTCGGGATGAATCTGCGGCAGATTCCGGGGACGACGTATCCGATTGGCGCAAATTTTGCGCAGAAGCCGATAGATCCGAACAGCCCGTATCACTGCGGCTGGTGGTATCGGACAGAGTTCACGGCGCCGGCCGCTGCGCATCCGGACGAGCGGCAGTGGCTGCATTTCGGCGGAATTAACTACCGTGGCGAGGTTTGGCTTAATGGGCGAGAGATCGCGGACTCGGCCAGGGTTGCGGGCGCGTACCGCATCTACGATTTTGACGTGACCGACGCGCTGAAGCCGGGAAAGAAAAATGTGCTGGCGGTGGAGACGTTTGCGCCGGCGGAGAAAGACTTGGGCATCAACTGGGTAGATTGGAATCCGTGCCCGCCGGACAAAGACATGGGCTTGTGGGGCGGCGTGGACCTGGTGAGTACGGGCACAGTGACGCTGCGCTCGCCGCTGGCGGTCACGCATTTTACCGACTCGACGCTGGCCATAGCGGAGTTGACCGTTTATGTGGAGCTGTACAACGCGAGTGATCGCGCGGTGAAGGGAGTGGTGGAGGGATCGGCGGCCGGCGTGAAGTTCAAGCAGCCGGTCGAACTTGCCGGCTACGAGAAACGGACGGTGGTGTTCTCGCCGGAGCAGTTTGCCGAGCTCAGCATTCGCAATCCGAAGCCTTGGTGGCCGCGGCAGATGGGTGATCCCCACCTGGAGCGGCTGACGGTAAGTTTCCGCGAGCAGGGCGTAGTGACAGATGAGCAGAGTGAAGAGTTCGGACTCCGCGAGATTACCTCGGAGCTCACTCCGGCCGGGGCTCGGCTATTCCGCGTGAACGGCAAGCCGATTCTGATTCGCGGCGCGGGCTGGTCGCAGGACATGCTGCTGCGCACTGACACGCATCGTCTTCGCGACCAGTTCCGGCTGGTCGAAGACATGAACCTGAACACCATTCGCTTAGAAGGCAAGCTGGAGACGGAAGAATTCTTTCACCTGGCCGATCAAGATGGTGTCCTGGTCATGCTGGGCTGGTGCTGCTGCGACCACTGGGAGCGCTGGAAGGACTGGACTGCGGATGACTTGTCGATTGCCACGCAGTCGCTCCGCTCGCAGATGCTGCGCTTGCGGCATCACGCCAGCCTGCTGGTTTGGTTGAATGGTAGCGACATCGCCCCGCCCACGAATGTGGAGCGCGCGTATCTGGATGTGGAGGCGGAGACGCACTGGCCCAACCCGATTCTTTCGGCTGCGTCGTCGCAGACAACGGCGGGCGGCGGGTTGAATGGCGTGAAGATGACTGGGCCTTACGATTACGTTGCGCCCAGCTACTGGTATGTGGGCAAGCACAACGGTGGCGCATACGGATTCAACACTGAGACCAGCCCCGGACCGGCGATTCCATCGCTAGCGAGCCGGGAGAAGTTCTTGCCCGATCCGCAGGTATGGCCGCCCTCGGCGACGTGGAGCTATCACTTGGGCAGCGGAGCGTTCGCGAATCTGAAGGTGATGGATGCGGCGATGGAGGCTGTGTATGCCAAACCGCAATCGGCGGCCGAATACGAGCGCATTTCTGCGACCATGGAGTACGACTCCGAACGTGCGATGTATGAGGCATACAGCGGAAACAAGTACGTGTCGACCGGCGTGATCCAGTGGATGCTGAACAACGCGTGGCCCTCGATGATCTGGCACTTGTACGACTACTATCTCGAAGCAGGCGCAGGCTACTTCGGAACCAAGAAGGCCTGCGAGCCGGTGCACATTCAGTATTCCTACGACGACCGGTCAATTGTGGTTGTGAACAGCACATACGAACGGGTTGCGGGCCTGCTTGCCAGCGTGCATGTGCACAACGTGGCATGGAAGGAGTTGTACGAGGAAGACGCGGCGGTGGATGCGGGCGTGGACAGTTCGCAAATTGCGTTTACGCTTCCTGAGAGCCTGTACTCGGGCGCAGAGCGAACTTTCTTTATCGACCTGACGCTGACGGACAAGGCAGGCAAGGTGGTAAGCCGGAACTTCTACTGGGTGCCGGGTACTCTGACTATTTTTGATTGGTCGAAGACCGATTACACGCATACGCCGGCGGCGCGGCACGAGGACCTTACTGCCTTGGCGAATCTGCCGGCGGCGAAGCTGGTTGCGCACGCAGAGATGGTGAGGACGGCGCGTGGAAGGGAAGTGCGCGTGGAACTTGAGAATCCCAGCGCGGCGCTGGCTTTCCAGGTGAGCGCAGCGATGCGCACAAAGACAGGCGGACTGATTGCGCCGGTGATCTGGTCGGACAACTGGATTGAGTTGGTGCCGGGCGAGAAGCGCGTGCTGACGGCGCTGCTGCCCGACAGCGGAGCGGACGCGCCGGTGGTGCAAATTGGAAGTTGGAACGCAGGCTCGCAGACGGTTGCGATTGCGGGACAGTGAGAGATATTTCGCGTTGGCAAGGACCCCGATGCGCGGGTTCCGGAGATGACGCAGACAGAAGTGATCCCTTTTACCACTGGGGATCACTGCTTGGATATGTCGAGTATATGGAGCGAGCGTTAGCGATCGATTCTTCCAAATCCATCAAATAGGGTGCAACAGAAATCAGCGACTTGAAAACGAAGAAGGATGCACAACATGCGACCTAAATATTCAGCCGTGGCCTTGTTCTTCCTGGCTAGCGGCTTACATCTGCTTGCACAACAGCGTAATGGCCAGCTAGCGCCTACACCGCCTCTTGGTTGGAATAGTTGGGATTCATACGGCCTGACCATCACAGAGCCACAGTTTAAAGCCAATGTTAACTGGATGAATCGGCACCTAAAGCGGTACGGCTGGCAGTATGCCGTAATCGATGAAGGTTGGTACCTCAAGAATCCAGAGAACCGAGGCAAGCCAGCCTGGCACTACACGATCTCTGACAACGGCCTCTACTTGCCGGCGGACGACCGCTTTCCATCAGCGGCCAAAGATGCCGGGTTCAAGGCGTTGGCAGATTTTGTGCATGCCCAGGGCTTGAAGTTCGGTATCCACATCATTCGTGGCATTCCCCGCGAGGCAGTGGACAAGAATCTGCCGATTGCGGGCTCAGCTTATCATGCCGTGGAGGCCGCGAATCGTTCTGATACATGTACCTGGAATCCAGACAACTATGGCGTAAATGCGAACGATGCAGGGCAAGCGTATTACGACTCGATGGCTAAACTTTATGCCAGCTGGGGTGTGGACTTCATCAAGGTCGATTGCATCTCTTCACCGTACATGGATGAGGAGATCCACATGATGAGCCGGGCGCTGCAACGGTCAGGACGGCCCATAGTGTTGAGTCTCTCACCTGGCCCCACTCCGATCGAGAAGGCAGACGATGTCCGCAAGGACGCGCAAATGTGGCGGATCTCCGGAGACCTTTGGGATAAATGGAGCCACGTCACCGGAGAAAAAGGACCACAGGACCTGCTCGCACAGTTTAACCTTCTATCCATCTGGGCAAAGTACAGCGTGCCTGGTCATTGGCCGGATGCAGACATGCTTCCGATTGGCTATCTAGGACCGAATCCAGGCTGGAATGGTGAACGAAAGAGCAGGTTTACAGACGACGAAGCGCAAACGTTAATAACGCTCTGGTCGATAAGCCGCTCGCCCCTGATGATTGGGAGTAATTTGCCGAGGATGGACAGCTTTACGGAATCGTTACTCACAAACTCCGAGGTCCTGGCTGTCGATCAACGTTCAGAAGGTAATCACCCTGTGCTGACAATGGCCACAACAGTTGTTTGGCTGGCGCATCCGCAATCTGAACGCGGCTACTATCTGGGAATCTTCAACGTTGGAGATTCCCCACAAACTTTCAAAGCATCCTGGGAAGATCTGGGAATTGCAAACGGAAGTTATCAAATCCGGGACCTGTGGACGCACAGCAATCTCGGAGTCGCCGATTCGTTTCGGGTCACGCTCAAGCCACATGCCTCCGCACTGTATCGCCTGACCTCGACTCAATAATGTTGCAGGCAATTCTCAGACGTGCGATACAAGAAAGGCCCGCTTCAGATGCAACTCTCAATCAGCATTGACCAAATCAAGATATTGCAGCTTTGAAACGGTGCGAGTGCAGCGCGAGCTTCTTTCAGCCGTTACAAGACAGGGCGGTTCGCCACTGAATCAGGTGTCCGCTTTGATCCCGAGACAAATAAGGAGAGGAGGCTGACCATTGGAAAGACGAGCGTTCTGCAAGGTGCTGGCAGCAGGCGTAGCCCTTAAAGGCTTAACGGCTGTCTCTGAAGACTGGGACCATGCATCGGCGAATGCAGTGACTCCAGACGGTGGGAAAGAGCAACGCGATGCTCTCGAGTTGCTCTTTCGCGTACTCCCTCCGTCATGGGCGCCGGCAACTGGACGGATCAATGCGGTTGACCGGACGTGGGAGGACTGGCAGCGCCGCACGGGTGAACTCCCCCCAATCTTTTCCACATTTCCCTCGCAACCGTTTCTTCCCGAAGTCTTAGCGGGGGTTCAAAATGTCGAACACTGGGCGGAACGTCGAGAAGAGATTCGAGCGCAGCTCGAGCATTGGCTCACCGGTTGTATGCCACCAGCCCCCACCAACCTCCGCAGTATTGTGACGGCAGAAAAGCGGGAGGGCAATGTCACGATTCGCGATGTTCGCCTTGAGTTTGGGCCTGAACACCGCGGAACTCTGCGACTCCAATTGCTGATACCACCGCATCGCGAACCGCTGCCAGTGTTTTTGACTAACCACAATCGAGAGCGCCCTTGGACTGCAGCGGCCGTTGCACGCGGTTATATGGGAGTCATCTACTTTGCCGCCGACCCAGTGTATGGATTCGACGATGATTCGGATCAATACATCGATCTCTATCCGAAATTCGATTTTGCCTGCATAGCGCGCTGGGCATGGGCGGCGAGCCGGGCTGTGGATTATCTATACACTTTGCAGGAAGTGGACCGTCGCTCTATCGCAATCGCCGGCCACTCCCGCAACGCGAAACAGGCACTGATAGCCGCGGCTTTCGACGAGCGGATTACGGCCGCAGTGTCTTCCAGCGGGAACACAGGCGCAAGCACCCCGTGGCGCTACACGAGTGATCCTTTCGTCACCGAGAGCATTGAGCAGATCACCACAATATTCCCTCATTGGTTTCATCCACGTCTGCGGTTCTTTGCTGGACGAGAAGACAAATTGCCATTTGATCAGAACTCTGTACTGGCGCTGATCGCACCGAGAAGTCTGATGCTAAGCGGCTCCTGCACAGAAGATCAAAGCTGCGATCTCGGCATTGAACACAATTATCGCGCACTCCGCACGGTCTACGAATTCCTGGGGGCGCCGCAAAATATAGGACTTCACCAGCGCGTAGGTGCTCACGCTACCACGGCGGGAGACATCGAAGATTACATAGATTTTCTCGATGTCGTTTTCGCTCGAAGATCCGATGATGCTGCGGAGCCCAAACTAATCTTTGACTACACATTTGAAAATTGGAAGCTGGCATCGGGTGAGACATCGGCGACCAAACCGATGGCCGACGCACTAACTTGGGCAATTGGCCCCGAGCCTCCACAAGTAGAGTTTCCAACCAAGAGGCGCGCGCCCGACGTAATGCCGAGTGCCGGGTGGATGGAACTTCTGTATCGGCGCCCAATTGACAGCAAGCGTATGAAAGCCATCCCTGTCCCATTCGGAGTTGACCTAAAGGCAGATCTTTATCTGCCGTTGAATTTCGATGAAAAGCTGCCCATTGTCATTTGGTTCCATCCGTATTCGTATAGCACCGGCTATTCGCGATATGCAAAGGCGTCCTTTGAAGAACTGGTGCGGCGCGGATATGGGGTCCTCGCGTTCGATCAGATCGGTTTCGGAACGAGAGTGGAACATGCAAAGGACTTTTACCGGCGCTATCCGAAATGGTCACTGTTGGGCAAAATGGTTGCCGATACAAGAGCAGCTATCACTGCTGCTTCTGCGCTTAACGTGATCGACACATCCAAGATCTATGCGCTGGGCTACTCACTGGGTGGAAAGGTGGCACTTTGGACCGCGGCATTTGATGCCAGGCTCGCCGGGGTGGTATCCATAGCTGGTGTCACTCCACTCCGCACCTCGAATGAGACAGAAGGAATCCGAGCATACTCGCATTTGCACGGATTGCTTCCTCGGTTAGGCTTCTATTCAGATAGACCCACAGCATTGCCTATTGATTACGACGATGTCTTTCGTGCGATTGGACGTCGTAGAGTTGTTCTGATACAGCCAACCCACGATCGTTACACCGATCTCCCTGCGCTACGGAATCTGGTGCAACCATTCGCAAATGTCGAGATACTTTCTCCCGAGGATTTCAACCGCTTTCCACAAGCCACGCAAACGATGGCATTCGATTGGCTTGACCGGCAGAGAACGCTGCCGGCGGTTGAAAGATGAACTCTGGAAGTGACGTGCGGTCAAAAAGGAAAACCTCGATGCAAGGTTGTTTTGTTCTGAAATACGGTCTGGCTTGGCTCTCACTCGTTCCTGCCATCTCAAACTGCGCGCAGTCCGCTCCTGGTCCCTACGACGCAGTTGATCCCCTCATCGGCGCCTCCGACGGCGGCAACACCTTCCTGGGCGCTTCGCTGCCCTTTGGCATGATGCAGTGGAGCCCGGAAACCAATACGAATGCCTGGTATTTCTACTCCGAAAAGCAGATCCGTGGATTCGGATTGACGCATATCGGTCCCCACCGGCGTCGCCGGCCCACGGTGCATGATACGGGTGTCCATCCTGTAGTAGATTGTTTTAGCGCCATCGGCACAGAGGTCGTTCGATCATTGGTGCGCATGAGTCCGTAATTTAGTCGGACCCGGAACCCTTGAGCTTCTATTCGTTACGGAAGGCGTCAGTCAACGAAACCGCCTTCATCTGCGCTTGCAGGTCGTTACGAGAGGCTGTCGTTGTTACCGTAATCGTCACCGTCTCGCCGGGAAGAACATCGAAGTAATTGTCTGAGAGCTTGACGTCGAGATTACCGAAGGAGAGATACACGTCGCGGGCGAGCACGGGCGAGGTGACGTGAATGGTGTAGCTGCCGTTCTGGCCACCGACCTCAACGTTGAGTGCTGCCGGCTTCAGATGCACTTGCTTGACCGGCACGAGATAGATGAGGTTGCGCGAGATCTGCGTATCTGCTCGGCCGAGATCCGCGACGGCAAAGACCTTCGTCAGGTCGCCGCCGGCGGCGGTCGAGATCTTGTCGAGCGGCCATTCGAGGTCAACCTGGCTTGAGAGCGGCGCAATATTGACGGTGCGCTTTTCTTCAAGCAGCACCTTGCCGTCGAAGTCCATGAGACGAACGCGGAGCTCCGCGTCTTGCGCCGCCGTTCGGTCAGAGACGATAAAGACCTTCACCACGCCGTCTTCGACGTGCGGCGAAACCAACACCGGAGCGTAGAAGCGGCGCGCGTAATATTGAAGGGCCTTCCAGCGGCCGTAGTAGTCGATGGACGACCACGATGCCACCGGCCAACAGTCGTTCAACTGCCAGAAGATGGAGCCCATGGTCTCGGGGCGGCTACGCCGGAAGTGCTCGGCGCCGATCTTGATGCCCTCGGCCTGCAACACCTGGCTGGCATAAAGGAAGCTGGCGAAGTCCTTGGGCTCGGAGTAGTCCCGGAGCATGTAATCGTGAATGATGGAGTTGCCTTCGTTGTTCTTCTGGTGCGCGAGCATCACCGGCGTGAAGATGTTGGCGCGGTCCTCGGGAATGGTGAAGCTCTCGACCGTCCGCGTCTCGGGGAATGATTGGAAGCCGTACTCGCTCACGAAGCGCCAGTGGTGCTTTTCGTAGTCGGTGAAGGGCACGCGGCCGTGCCATACGCTCCAGTCGTGCGTGTCGCCGGACTCAAACTTGTCGCCGGTCTGCTCGTAATCGGCGCTCGGCGAGCTGGGCCAGTAGGGAGTCTCGGCGTCGAGGCGCGCGACTACGCGATTCAGAATGCCGCTGAACTCGGTCAGATAGTCCTGCCACATCTGGAACTTCACTTCCGCCGGCAGCGACCCGCGACGGCCCCAGTTCAGCGCGACCTCGGTTTCGTTGTTGCCGCACCAGAGCGCGATGCTCGGATGGTTGCGCAGGCGGCGCACCTGATCCTCGGCCTCGGCCTCGATGTTCTGCTTGAAGGCATAGGTGCCTGGTTGCCAGTCGTTGCCGAACATCATGTCCTGCCAGACCATGATGCCCAGCTCGTCGCAGATCTCGTAAAACTCTTCGCTTTCGTAGTAGCCGCCTCCCCAGTGGCGGATCATGTTCATGTTGGCGTCGCGCGCGGACTCGAGAATGCGCCGGTAGTCTGGCGTGGTCACCCGGTTCGGGAAGCTGTCGAAGGGAATCACGTCTGCGCCTTTCGCAAAAACGGGAATCCCGTTAACGATGAACTGGAACGAGCGGCCCCACTTGTCCTGATGGCGGTCGAGAACGATCGTGCGCAGACCCGTGGTGACGGCGCGATTGTCGAGGTTGCTCGAAGGCGACGCCGTCGACACGTGAGCTGTGAAGTCGTAGCGCGACTGGTCGCCATATCCCGCCGGCCACCAGAGCTTCGGCTGACGGATTTCAACGGGAAGATCGATGACGTTTTTTCCAGTATGAACATTGACGGTCCGCGCAACGAAAGGCGCTTTTCCGTGGAGAGGTAGACCATGTTCCAAGTAATCGACATCGACAACAATAGTCCCGGGTTTTGCCGCCTCGATTTCAACCTCCGCATCGAGATGCGCCACCTCATTGCTCACGTCGCGCTGGCGGATGGTGAAGTCGGCGATGCGCGCCTTGTCCCACGCCTCCAGCCTCACTGATCGCCAGATTCCGCTGGTCACAAATCGCGGTCCCCAGTCCCATCCGTATTCATACGCGGCTTTGCGAACGTAGGTTTTGGCCTCGGTGCCGGTCTTCGGCTGCCAGGGATCGTTGGCCGCCACCGCCTGCGCCGCCGCAATAGGCGAGGGGAAGACGACGCGCAACTGGTTTGCTCCCGAGTGCAGCCGGCCCTTCACCGGCACGCGCCAGATCCGAAACATGTTGTCGGCGTCGAGCACCTTCTCGCCGTTCACATAGACCTGCGCGGCGGCGTCGAGGCCGTCGAAGACGAGGTCGATGTTGGCGCGGCCGAGCTGGGCCGGCGCCACGTCGAAGTTCGTCCGGTACTCCCAGCTTGCGTTCTCGATCCACTGCAGCTTGGCCTCGTTATCGCGGAAAAATGGATCTGGGATAACCTTGTTGGCGAGGAGATCAAGGTGCACATCGCCGGGCACTGTGGCAGGCAGCCAGCCCTCCTCCGCACCTTGCACAACGCCCGTGATCTGCCGGAACTGCCAGCCATGATCGATCTGCTGAACGAGGTTTTGCGCCGCGCCGTTTTCGGGGCGCGCCGTTGCAGCCAGCGCTCCCAGCGCGGCCACAAAAAGTACTGCACGAAAAATCGTTTTCCGCATTTCCCGACTCCCACCAACACTGTAATCATCGGGACTCGAGCGGCGCCACCGCAACC
>Ga0302278_10000725_pt1 | contig 41572 bp, 35 predicted proteins | sample III_Bog_N3_2_FD_194543 | JGI IMG/M metagenome (GOLD analysis project Ga0302278, IMG submission 194543) | Peat permafrost microbial communities from Stordalen Mire near Abisko, Sweden - III_Bog_N3_2 | ecosystem: Environmental > Terrestrial > Soil > Wetlands > Peat | place: Sweden: Abisko...
CAGGACGGCGAGAGCCGCTCGAATGACCTCGTTTCGTCCAAGATCATCCGCCTTGCAATAGAGGACCCTGCATGTCCGTCGTCGAAATTGCGTTAAAACGGCCTTACACGGTAGTCGCATTGCTGATACTCATTACGCTGATGGGCGTTGGCGCAGCACTGCGCATGCCAATCGACATCTTCCCGGAAATCGACATTCCGGTGGTCGCCGTCGTTTGGACGTACAACGGCATGAGCGCACAGGACATCCAGAATCGCATCTTGACTTTGCACGAGCGGCAGCTTGCCTCCCTGGTGGATGACATTTCGCGCATCGAAGCCATAAGTTACGAGGGCGTCGGCGTGGAAAAGATCTACCTTCACGAAGGCGCCGATGTGACCCGCGCGGTCTCGCAGCTCGCCAGCAGCGCATTGGTGGTGCTCAAATACATGCCCCCGAATATCACTCCGCCGTTGGTATTGCGTTATGGGGCGACGGATGTGCCGATTATCCAGTTGAGCTTGTCGAGTAAGTCTTTACCTGACACAAAGCTCAACGACCTGGGCCAGAATATCATTCGTCCGGCGCTCGCCGTCGTGCACGGAGCCGAGGTGCCGTACCCCTACGGCGGTAAACCGCGCGTCATCATGGCCGACTTGGACCCGCAGGCGCTGCAGGCACGTGGGTTATCACCGACGGATGTGAGTTCGGCACTCCAGCATCAAAACGTCATTCTTCCGGCCGGTGATGTGAAGATTGGGGACAAAGACTACACGTTAGCCATGAATAATTCGCCGGACGTCATCGAGACGATCAATGCGTTTCCCATTAGGACCGTCGATGGACGCACGGTGTTCATGCGGGACGTGGCGCACGTGCATGATGGCTTTCAGGTGCAGACGAATTCGGTTTCCGTCAACGGCACGCCGGGGGCATTGATGGTGATCCGCAAAACCGGCGGTGTATCGACTCTTGCTGTGATCGACGGTGTGCGCGCGGCGCTGACCGACATGGAAAAAGTGCTGCCCGAAGGCGTTACGGTAAAATCCCTGTTCGATCAGTCCGTATTCGTCAAGGCGGCGCTGAACAGCGTGCTGCTGAGCGCGTGCATGGCAGCGGGCCTGACCGCGCTGGTCATTATTTTATTCTTGGGCAATGTCCGTCTGTCGTTGATCATTTTGGCGGCTATTCCGCTGTCCATCGTCACGGCGGTGTTATTCATCAAGCTGGTCGGCCAGACGCTGAACACGATGACGCTGGGCGGCTTTGCATTGGCGATCGGCATTCTGGTCGACAACGGCACGGTGGTCATCGAAAACATCGAGCGTCACGTCGCCATGAACGAACCCCTGCATCAGGCCATCGTGACCGGCGCCAGCGAGGTGGCGGTCCCTACGTTTTTGTCCACGTTGTGCATTTGCATCGTGTTCGTCCCGGTGTTCTTGTTGCAAGGTACCGCTAAATATCTATTTTCCCCCTTGTCCCTGTCCGTCATCGGCGCGCTGATCGCGAGTTTGGCGCTCTCGTTCACGATGGTGCCGGTGCTGTTCAATTATCTCATGCGCAAATCCGTGCACGATTTCGTTGCAGAGGCTAAGCACAGAGCCGTGGGGGAGCATCGACGCGCGAGCAATCCATTCGGGCGGTTTCAAGCGGCTTTCGAGCGAAAATTCGAACAATTTCGCGAAAGCTACCGCAATACATTGGCCTGGACGCTGTCGCAACCGACGATGACGGTCATCGCCTTTATGCTACTCATCGTCGTGTCGTCCCTATTGTTCCCGCTGCTGGGCCGGGATTTCTTTCCGCAAGTGGATGCCGGACAGATGCGCCTGCACGTGCGCGCCCCTGCGGGAACACGAATCGAGAAGACGCAGGAATACTTTGCGGCAGTGGAAGCGCAGATCCGCCAAATCGTCGGTAATGACCAAATCGACGTGATGCTCGATAACATCGGATTGCCGTATAGCGGCATCAACATCGCCTTGAGCGATTCCGCCACGGTGGGCCCGATGGATGGAGAGATTCTGATCTCGCTGACCAAGAAGCATACCACGACGGCGAAACTGATCGCGGCTCTGCGGGCCGCATTGCCCGCACGATTCGCCGATCTGCAGTTTTTCTTTCAGCCTGCCGACATCGTAGATCAGGTGCTCAACTTCGGCCGGCCGGCGCCGATCGACGTCAGGATATCCGGACCGGACCAAGATGCGGCGTTTTCCTTGGCGTCGGAGATTGCGCATGCAATGACGCGGGTGCCCGGCGTGGTTGATTCGCACGTCTTCCAGGTGCCGAATGCACCGGCACTGACCGTCGACTTGGACCGGGCTTTGGCCGCCGAGGAAGGGGTGACACAAGAAGAGGCCGCCAACAACGTGCTGGTGGCCACTAACTCGAGCGCGCAAACGGCGCCTAATTTCTGGGTGGATCCGCGCAATAACGTGAGCTACCCGTTGGTCGTGCAGGTCCCGACGTATTCATTTGCTTCATCGCAAGATTTGCAGACGATGCCGGTGCCATCGGGCAACGGGACGAACCAAAATCAATTGCTGATGAACCTCGCGTCGTTTGGTCGGGAAGCCGTACCAATGGTGGCGTCACAGCTGGATATACGGCCCGTTTTCGATGTGCACGCCGACGTGCAAGGGCGTGATTTGAACTCCGCGGCGCATGATATTGACGCTCTCCTGGCGGCGCATCGACCGGATGCATCTAAAGCACTGACGGTCACCTTGAGCGGGCAGGTGGATACGATGCGGGAAAGCTATACGGGGATCTTCACCGGCATTGCGTTGGCCATTGTCCTTGTGTATTTGTTTCTCGTCATGAATTTCCAGAGTTGGATCGATCCGGTCATCGTGCTCATGGCCGTCCCCTTTGCGCTGGGTGGCGTGCTGTGGATGCTGTTCCTGTCGCAAACGCCGATGAGCGTGCCGGCACTTATGGGCACTTTGATGTGTATCGGGTTGACGACGGCGAACAGTATCTTGGTGGTCAGTTTTGCCAATCAGCGGATGGACGCCGGCGATGATCCGCTGCAAGCGGCAGCAAGTGCTGGCTACACACGCTTGCGACCGGTCTTAATGACGGCCAGCGCGATGATTTTAGGCATGGTTCCGATGGCGTTGGGAATTGGAGAGGGCGGTGAACAAAATGCGCCGTTGGGACGGGCGGTGATCGGCGGCTTGCTGTTCGCTACCTTCGCCACGCTCATTTTCGTGCCGACGATGTACCGATTACTGCGCCGCCGACCGAGCGCGGCAACTGATCCGACCATTATAGGTAAATCCAATGCCACTGCATGACAACGAGCACAACGTGCCATCGCCGACTCCACCCGAGATTGCGCGGCGCGCTGAATTTCCCGATGATACGTCCCGCAGGGAGCCGGACACGGTTTCGACCGAGTTCGATCCCGGCACCGCCCGTCGCGTAAAAAAAGCAGTTGTCATCGGAGCCGCCTTGCTGGTGCTCGGTTTCATCGCAGTAAGCGTATTCCGATTCTTTGACGAGCGCGCGGTGTCGAAGTCCGGCGAAACGGCTTATTCGACGCCACCCCCCGTCGACGTCGTCGTCGCGCATCCCCCATCGGTGGGGCAGGATCTCGTGCTTCCCGGTCAGACCGCGGCATGGTATGAGACCACGATTTATGCCAGGGTCAACGGCTACGTTGCGAAGTGGTTCGTGGACATCGGCGATCATGTCAAGAAGGACCAGGTGCTCGCTACCATCGAGACTCCCGAACTCGATGCGGAATTGGCGGCGGCTAAAGCTCAGTTGCAGGCCTCACGAGCCCAGGTCGATGCGCGCAAGGCGGAAGCGGAGTTCAGTAAGACCACCAACGAGCGATGGCGTGATTCCCCCAAAGGCGTCGTGTCCGAACAGGAGCGGGAATCCAAGAAAGCGGATTATGAGAGTTCGGAGGCGCGGCTATATGCGGCCAACGCTCAAGTGGCCCTTGATCAATCGAGAGTGAATCAATACAACGCGTTGACCGAGTTTAAGCAGGTCATCGCACCCTTCGACGGGACGATCACCGAACGCAAGATTGATATTGGCAACCTGGTGACGGCCGGCAGTGCGTCGACGACCACGCCCATGTATCGGATGGCGCAGACCGATCCTCTGCGCATATTCGTGGACGTTCCGCAAAGCGCCTCCGGGGAATTGATGAACGCCGGCGTGCCGGCCGAGATACGCGCAACCGGCGCCGTGGGCGGCGTGTTCTCAGGTAAAATCGCCCGCTCCGCGGAATCCATCAACGCTCAGGCGCGCACGATGAGGGTGGAAGTCGACATGCCTAATGTCGACCATCGGTTGGTGCCCGGAATGTACGTGAACGTGGCGTTCAGGCTCCAGCCCCGCGGGTTGGTCGAAGTGCCGGCCGCGGCATTGATATTTCGCGCGAGCGGCACGCAGGTCGCGCGGGTCGATGCCAACAGTAAAATAGAGTTCACGAACGTGACGATCGCCCGCGACAACGGCAGCCTGGTCGAGTTGGCCTCGGGCGTGAAACCGGGTGACCGTCTGGTCTTGAATATCAGTAGTCAGATCGGCGCGGGTCAAGCGGTGTCGGCGATTGATCCCGCCGGCGTAGCCGGCGCCGCCCCCAAAAGCCTTGCGGCGAAACGCTGAAGAGTGATCCTATGAAGGTGTCGAAGACAATTTTGCTCGGCCTCGTGATGGCTTTGACGGGTTGCGCGGCCGGCCCTGGTTATCGCCCCCCCAAATCCGACGTGCCATCGCAATTTGCGGCATCTGCTGTGGGACACACTTCAACAGGCAATTCACAGCCGACGGCGACGAACGTCGATCTCGCGGCATGGTGGAAATCACTCAACGACCCGGAACTCGATTCGCTAGTCGAGCGAGCCATCAAGTCCAACCTCGACCTCGAAATTGCCCTCACCCGACTTCAACAGGCCCGCACGTATGAAAGTGTGGTTTTAGGGTATGCATTGCCCGAAGTTGACGCGAGCGCTGCCGCTGGACGCGGCACCGGATCTGATCTGACGAAGGGGCGGGCGGAGCAGGCGCTCACGTCGGCGGACGATACCAGCGGGCTCCAACACATCAACGCGATTGGGGGATTCGACGCCGTCTGGGAACTCGATATCTTCGGGAAATATCGACGGGAGATTGAGGCCGCCCGCGATGACATGCAAGCAGCCGCCGCTGCGCGCAACGTGGTGCTCACGTCGGTAGTCGCCGATGTCGTACGGGCCTATGTGGATCTTCGAGGGTTTCAGACGCAGGTCGGGATCTTGCGCAAGGCGAGTGATGTCCTTCGGGAATCGCTGCGTATCGTTACCATTCGATATCAGCGCGGCATTACCAACGAGTTGGACGTGGCGCTTGCGACCCGGGAATTGGACACATTCCAAGCGCAGATAGTGCCGTTAGAAGCGCAGGTCAGCGCCGCGCAGTATGCGCTTGCGGTTTTGGTGGGTGATTACCCGGAAGCGATTGTTCAAGAACTCGCGACACCGGATTTGATTCCTTCCATGCCGGGACCCGCCGCGCCGGGTGTTCCGGTGGCGTTATTGAAGCGTCGGCCGGATGTTCAACAGGCCGAGCGCAACCTCGCGGCAGCGACAGCGCGTATCGGGGTCGCCACCGCCGGCTTGTTTCCCCAGGTTGCACTCGTCGGCTCGATCGGTGAGCAAGCACAAGGGTGGGGCACGATTCCGAATATTAGCAAACACATCTGGTCGTTCGGACCCGCGGCGATCTGGCCCCTCCTGGACTTCGGCGCGCTTGACGCGCTGGTGGATATCGCCCACCTGGAGGCTCACGCGGAACTGGTCAGTTATCGCAGAACGATTTTAGGTGCCGTGCAAGAAGTCGATACTGCGCTGGAGGCCTATACGGCACAACAGGATCGCTTGCAGAACTTAGGCGATGCGATGATTGCGGGTCAGCGGGCCGTCGACTTAGCGACTGAGCGCTACAATCGTGGCTTGACCGATTTTCTCAACGTCGTTGACGCGGAGCGACAGCTTTATGACTTACAGGAAGAATATGCGGCCGCGCAAGTCGCTCAGGGCGAGCAGTTTGTGCGTCTCTATAAAAGCCTCGGGGGCGGGTGGCAGAATTATCAAACCATTCCGGCCATCCGGCGGCCGCAACCGGCCATCATTGCTGCATTTCGGCGCGTGCTAAGTAGCTCGGCACCATAATGCGGCGCCTTGATCCACACAGTAGCGCCTTCGTGCAGGAACTGGTGCAATGAGTACTCCCGCTGAAACCGGCAACCCGTCCTAGAACCAGAACGCCTTTCGCTGAGTCTATTTAATGAAGATTGACCTCACAGAAATTCCGATTCGGAGGAGGGTGCATTAGATGTGTGCCCCTCTGAGGGATGAACGTTCACAGAGGTCCATGACGGGGCGACAGGTACTTTTGGGGGCCGACCGGGACGAGGAGAAGGCCTCATCAGTGGTAAAGCGCCTGATCGACAAGAATTATCCGATGGATCTTATTTCTGTATTGGCACGTATTCACCCAATGGGCGATGATACGCTGGGAATTTATACCCTTAACGCCGGCGAACGCATGAAGGCGTGGGGCAAGAAGGGGGTTGCTTGGCGTGGATTGTGGGGAATGCTGGCCGGCGCAGCGGGATTTTTCCTAATTCCAGGTATTGGCGCGGTTGCCGCGGCTGGATACATTGTGGAAGCGATCGCGGGAGGCGCAATAGTCGGAGGCGCGGCCATGGCCGGGACGGCGGCGTTGTCTCAACTTGCCGTCGCGTTCCACCGTTCCGGGATTCCTGATGAGACGATTCAAGCCTTGCACACGGCGATCGAGGATGGGAAATACGTTGTGATGTTGCGCGGCGCGGAAACGGAATTGCCCCGATGGAAAGCGGAACTCGAAACCGACAGGCCGCTGGAGATTCTTGATCTGCCGTATTCGCGACTGATCGATAAGCAGTAATTCTCGTCGGCCGGGCAGCAGGCCGCCCACCGGATGCCGTGGGCCTGCATCTCGCCCGAGCAACAGCCGCTGGAACCGGACCTCATTAGTGCCCAGCGCGACATGGCTCAAACGGCCGGTGCACTTGTCACCTTGGTTCCGCGGCCCCAATCACGGACCACTGAAACGCAGGCCGCCGAGCAACCAGAGTACGAAAATAATGATCAATACCAAACCCAGGGCGCCGCCCAAGCCCGGCCCACCATACCGTCGGTACCCGTAATAGCCACCGCCGCCGCCGAACAACAGGACGAGCAGGACAATGATCAAAATTGTACCCATTTCAACCTCCCGTTATCGCAATTCACGCGGCATCCCACTCCATTGGGGCGCCAGGCGGCGCCCCAATGGATATTCCTCAATCCGTGGTCTTGATCTTCGTGACTTTCGTGCCTTCGAGCGACAAATCGCCGATCAGACCCTTTTCACCGAAGACAAAGCCGAGGATGGGTTTTCCCAGAGTGGTGGCGTCGTATTGACCACCCGCACCCTTTGATACCACGGCGATGGCCGAGTCGCCGCCGGCAGACCATCCTTCGCTCTTGGTGAAATGATCGAGCGCGTCCTGAGTCATAAAGAGGATTATTTCTCGGTGCGATGCCACGCCCAGTGTGAGCCCAACCGAGGCAGATGCAACGCTGTAGTAATCAACCGTATGGCCCTGGACCCGAAGGACCCCCTCGCCAAACTCGCCGCCGACGCCAACGCCGCCCTTGGTGACGTGCCCAAAGATCAATACGCCGGCCGCTTTGCCAATGAGGCCCCGGTGGTTGGCGTTGAGCGCATAGAAGCGCGTCAGGGCCCGATCCGCGCTATGGTCAATCTCGGCTTTGGTATGAGCCAAGGTGGTCGCGCTTGCGAAAAGGCTGACAGCCGCCAGGGCGAGGGCGGCCGTTAATGTTTTCATATGCATAATCGTTCTCCGGAGAAATTGTTCGAGTTCAATGTGGTACGGACGAGTTCGAGTAACCCTCCGCCGACCTGCGTGGGATCCCCTTCGTCAATAACGCCGACGTGATATTTGATCACGAAGGCGATTCCCTTGTTTGTGCGGCTCCGAACATAGCCGTGGTGGGATCTACTTAGGCGAATCAGTGATTGGATTACGGCGACGACGCAACCGCGCCTTCTAATGGGTATCCGGCCACTCCTGGCATTTTCGCAAGGGCGATAAAGCCGTGCTGTGTGGGACGCCGCACAGATCGAGACGGAAAACGATCCTACGCTATCGCCGCATTGATAATCGATTGACCATGGTTGCGGTGTCAAGCGTCCGCGGTCGTGGTTGAGCGCGCCGGCCGCTTGCCGACACCCCATTATAAGGACCAAGTCATGACCATCAACAAAGACCAAGTTAAGGGCCGCGTCGAAGAGGCGAAGGGAGCTGTGAAGGAAGCCACGGGAAAGGCCATAGGTAACGAGACGCTCGAAGCCAAGGGCAATATTCAAAAGGATCTCGGTAAGGTTCAATCGAAGCTGGGTGACCTCAAGGAAGGCTTCAAAGACCCCAAGAAGTAGCGCGCTGCCAAGGCGCTCCGGTACCGCTGTATCAGGGCACCCATGGCACCGAAAATTCCGCTCTTGGCCGGCCTGCTGATCGCGCTCGCGGTGGACGCCACCTTGGCAGTGAGCGCGCCATCGCAGGACGATCTGATGCCGGCACCCGGGCGGCGTACCGATTCGGGGCCGCCCGGCTCGGCTGGAATCCGCCGGCCGAGGATGCGATGTGCCGAAGCCGGCGAGAAATACATCCGTGTCGATACCGCACCGTCGGGGATCCGCAACGCGCTGATTGGCGCAACCCGCCACGATATCTTCTCCATCGATCCGGCGTCCTGCCGCGAGAACTGGCGCATCCATGAAAAATTCGGGCTCGCGGTAACCTACGGACTCGCGAACCAAAATGTCCCGTGGCAAGAGGCCGCATACCTGGACGGCCTGTTGTTCCTCGTGAGCGACGACGGACAAGTGATTGCCTATGAATTCCTGACCGGCAGGAAAGTCTGGGCCAGGGCGATTGGCCAACCGCGCGGCGAGCGGATCCCGGCCCTGCCCGTCATCCGTGGCGGCCTCGTATTCACCGGAAATCCGCATGGCGACGCCGCCGGCGTCAATGGACGCATGTACGGGCTCGACGCCAGGTCCGGCGATGTCGTCTGGGAGTTTCTGCTGGTGCCAGCGTCCGCCAGTGGCCTGGGGCGCGGGACGCAGGGGGCCACATCGATGGCCTACACACTGGATCCCTCGACCGGGGAGCTGGAACGCCGGTGATGGAACGCTGACCGCAGAGGGAACCTGGCGGGATCCGGCGTCATCGGATCAGTGCGGCCGGCATCCGAATCAGCGCATCAGGCGATCCGTTTCCTTTTTCACGACGGCATAGCATTCACAGCAGAGAGCCTGCAGCCTCGGGCGGTCAAGGACCGTGATGTGGCCACGCTGGTAGTGGATGACGCCGAGCCGCTGAAGCTTCCCCGCGGCCTCGGTGACGCCCTCGCGCCGCACGCCCAGCATGTTGGCGATCAGTTCTTGGGTCATGTTCAACTGGTTTGACGATAGGCGATCGAGCGACATCAATAGCCAGCGGCAGAGCTGCTGGTCCACTGAGTGATGACGGTTGCAGACGGCAGTCTGCGCCATCTGGGTGATCAGAGCCTGTGTGTAGCGCAGAAGCAGATCATGGAGCGTGTCGTTGCGATGAAACTCGTCCTTGATCCGTTGACCCAGCAGACGATAGGCGCCGCCCGCGCTTTGCACGATCGCGCGGTTGGGGGTCGTTTCGCCGCCCATGAAAAGCGCAATGCCGATCAGCCCTTCGTTACCCACGATCGCAATCTCCGCGGAGGAGCCGTCCGCAAGCACATAAAGAAGCGAAACGATGCAATCAACCGGAAAGTAAACATGGCGCAGCACATCGCCTGGCTCATAAAGGACGTCGCCCAGCGGCATGTCGACGAACTCGAGATACGGTGACAGCCGCCCCAGCGCGTCGGCGGGCAGGCCTCCGATAAGGCGATTCTTGGTGGGATCGTGGATTTCAGCCATCAGCCACCCGGCGTCGCCTTCGTCCCACTGACCCCCATCAATCCGATCAGGTATCCTCCGCCTGCCAGATCCAGGCAGGCCGAGGCGTGCATGCAGCGGGTCTCCGCGTCCGGCGTCGACCGCAGGCCCAGGTCGGCGAATTCAGTAGAGGCGCCCTCCGCAACGCGCGCGAGCATCGCTCGCAGTGTCGATACGCCATCCGTGGTCAGGAAACTTTCCAGCGAACGGCCACGCAGGAAATCGCGCTCAAATCCAAGCAGGGTCGCCCCGGTTTGATTCAGTTCGCGCAGCACTGCGTTGCTGTCCACCGTGAACTGGCCAATCGGGGCGCAGTCATAGAGTTGAACCTGTCGATAGAGCGAGGTCTCGAGCTCAACGCGCGAGCGGCGCAACTCCTCGTCTTGGAGGTCCACTTCCACTTGATGGACCTGCAGTTCATGGAGCAAGGCGAGCGCGTCGGGAGCAGTCGACGGCGAGGAGGCCAGATCGTAGAGCACACCGAGGGCAACCGACGGGTCCGTTTTCGCGCCGGGACCTTTCAAGTGCTCGGTCGCCCGGGAACGAAGACCGGTCTTGCCGTTCGGGTTGTGAGAAGTCGTCGTCATCATGCCACCTCGTTGATCGTGTAATGCCGGCAGGTTTCCATGGCCTCCCAGTCTACTCCGTTATGCCTTGCGGAGTCGGGACTCCAACTGCTTGGCTGCGGTGATGTCGACGAAGGTGATAACGGCGCCCTGAATGACGTTGGCTACCGTGCGGTACGGCATGATGCGTACCTTGAACCAATGGTCATCGCTCGTCGAGATCTCCTTTTCGCTGAATGCGAGGGTGCGCAAGGTATCCTTCGCATCGGCGTCGAGTGTGGGATAATTCAACGTCGTGGTGAGATCACTGAGTGGGCGCCCGATATCGGCATCCCGCAGATTGATGATCCGCTTGATCTGCTCGGTGAAGCGTCGCACGTTGAGATCCTTGTCCAGAAAGAGCGTGGCGATGTCCGTGCTGTTGAGCAGATTCTGCATGTCGCTCTGGGCGAGCGCAAGGTCGTCGAGCTTGGATTGCAGTTCGACGTTGATCGTCTGCAATTCCTCGTTCATCGACTGGGCCTCCTCCTTCGAAGTCGTGAGTTCCTCGTTCGCCGACTGCAACTCCTCGTTCGTCGATTGCAGCTCCTCGATGGCCGCCTGCCGTTCCTCCTCCGAGGCGCGCACCGCCTCGCGCAGCGCCTTGAGTTCCTCCTGAGAACGCAGGAGATCGGCGGCGATTGCAGGGTCGATCGCGCCGCGATGCTTTTTGCTCCGCGACCTCTCGGCGAGCGGAGCCGCGACCTCGCGAAATACGACAATCACCATGCCCTCGAGCGCCTTCGGCTCGTCGATGGGCTCGACGGTTATTTCGAGTTGGTGTGTCGCATTGCCGTCCATGCGAAGGCCGTGCAACTCGACCGTCGTGCGCTCTTTGACGGCCCGCCGCAGCGCGACGGCGAGCTGTGTTCGTATGGCGGGCCGTGCCATGACATGGATATTCCAGTTCGCCTTGCCGGCCGCCGGTTCGAGATATTGTCCCGTGTGTCCGCTAATGTAGAGGATGTCCCCGAGTTCGTTCACCAGGACTGCCGTAGGGGAGAATTTCTGCAGCAGCAGATGATCTGCCAGCGCCTGCACGTTCGCGGTAGGGGGTGACTGCAGTGACATGGGCAACTCCGGCGCGGGCGTGCGCACTGAAAATCGTCGATAGACAGGGAAATCCACGGCACCAAACGCAGCCGCATCGGGGCTGCGCCGGTAAAGTCTCGATTTCGACGACAGAGGCGGAAAGAGATTCTGCGCCGCTCCCACGGTCTCCGATGCGCCGAGCATCAGAACGCCGCCGGGGAGGAGACTGTAGTGGAATAGAGGCAGGAGGCGTTTTTGGAGCGTGGCGTTGAAGTAAATCAGAACATTGCGACAGAAGAGCAGATCGAGCCGGGTGAACGGAGGGTCCATGATCAAATCGTGCTGGGCGAACAGCACCATGTCGCGAATACGCGGGTCAATCAGGTAGCCGGCGCCCTGCGTGCGAAAAAAGCGGGCCAGACGCTCCGCCGAGACATCCGCGGATATCGAGGCGGGGTAGCGTCCTCGCCGGGCCAACGCAATGGCGTCCGCATTGAGATCCGTGGCAAAGATCTGCAACGTGGATGAGGCCGGCCCCGCCAGCCGCTCTCGGGTCTCCGTGAAGGCCATCGCGAGTGAGAAGGCCTCCTCACCCGTGGAGCACCCGGCAACCCAGGCACGAAACCGCCTGCCGGGCCCGGCGCGAGCGAACAGCTCCGGGAGCACGACGGAATTGAGTTCTTCCCAAACGTCCGGATCCCGGAAGAAATTCGTCACCCCGATCAGCATCTCCTTGAAGAGGAGATCGAGTTCCGCGGGATTTGCGAGCAAGAAGGCCGCGTAGTCCTCCATCCTCTTGACGCCGTGTATGGCCATGCGCCGCTCGATGCGACGCCGCAGCGTGCTCGGCTTATACATCGTCAGATCGTGCTTGCTGCGCGCGCGCAGCAAATCGAGGATGGATTCCAACGCTCCGGCCGCGGCGTCCTCGGCGCCGTGCGCGGGCGCGGCTGCGTCAGGTTGCGCGCCTATGATGTGCAGAATGCGTTCCGGCAGATCGTAGGCGAGCCCAACCACATCGGCCGCTCCGGCCGCGATGGCGCTCTTCGGCATGGAATCAAACTGTGCCGAGGCGGGCTCCTGCGCAAGGGTCAAGCCGCCTTGCGTCTTGATCGCCTGCAGACCGAGCGTTCCGTCCGACCCCATGCCGGATAAGACGACCCCGATGGCGCGGGCTCCCTGATCCCCGGCGAGGGAGCAAAAGAGCACGTCGATGGGCAGGCGCATGCCGCGCGGCTCGCTTGGCTCGGCCAGCCGCAGGAGTCCGCCCTTCACGGTGAGTTCGGTGTTGGGAGAAATCACGTAGACGGAGTCGGGTTCCACCCGCAAGGACCTCACCACCTCGCGGACGGGCATGGGCGTCGCCCGTTGCAGCAGTTCGGTCAACATCGCCTTGTGCGTCGGGTCCAGATGCTGCACGACAATATATGCAAGCCCGCTGGGTACCGGCACATGCGCGAGGAACTGTTCCAGCGGCTCAAGACCGCCCGCGGAGGCGCCCAGTCCGACGATGCGCGCCGGAAGGCGGTCCTTTTCCGAGGGATTGTTCGTTGGCGTCGGCAGATTCATGGGCTTTCCAGGCGATATTGTCCCTCGAAACGGCCGCCGGCGGGCCGGAGAATTTTCGCCCGGGGGGGCGGGTTTGCAGCGACCATCCGCCGCCTGGCGCCCAGCGCCATACAGGCAGTCAGCAGCTCAGCCCATGGAAAAGTTCGCCCTAAGCGCCAGGTATCCGCCGCAGGGCCGGTCGGCGGCCCTTGGCGTACGTTAACGCTCGCCTCTGTGGTTCAGCGTACAGTCAAGTCAGCCATGGCCCGGCACAGTGCCCACTTTGGTGAAGGAGTTTTCATGTGAGCGATGGGTATCATGCAGTCGTCTGGCTCGACCACAGCGAGGCCAAGGTTTTTCGGTTTGATGGGGCTGAGAAGTCCGAAGCCGATATCCATTCTCACACCTCGCTGCAGCGGTTGCATCACCGCCGGACAGGCTGGGAGGCAGGCGGCAATCCGCCGGAGGATACCGAGTTCTTTGAACGCATTATTAGCGCCCTTGACCATCCTGGGGGCACCGTCATTACGGGACCGGGAAACGCCAAGTCAGCATTCAAGGCGTTCCTCGACCATGCAAGACCCAATATTGCATCGCATGTCGTTGCGGTGGTGGATCTCGATCATCCCACCGCCGATGCGTTGCTTGCGCTCGGGCGCCGATACTCCCTGGGGCTAGCGGATACGGCCAAGGCTACTTGAACGATTTGAGTAGCGCGTCGAAATCCGTGCGCAGCGACCTGTCGTGCGGCGTCACCGGCGGAACGGTCTTGTCCAGATGCAACAACTCATAAACGGCCATTTGGGCCGCGCGCACGGAGTACTCCACCGTGAACACGGTGTCATCCGGTATTTCGACGAACTGGCTGATAAAAGCCAGATTCTTCGAATTGGGCGGCACCGGCAAGGGTCGATCGCCATGCAGTCGCGGCATGAATTGGCTCGTGATGTAGGGCATTCGGCACGGGATGCACGTCGCGGACGTCATTATGTCGAGGTCGAAGCGCAGATGGCCGCACAGTTCCCGGAGGATCTCCGCGCCATTGCATTCCGCCATCGGCTTGGCCACGAAATTGCCGATCCGATCGCCGAACAGGGAGTACCCCCAGAAGACCTGTGTTCCCGGAGTTTGATTCAGGAAATGCGGCTGATGCGCCAGCACGACCGAGAGCAGCCAGTGGGAATCCTTGAATGTCACAAGGCCGCCGGTACCGGCGTCGTTCCCGGAGAAATCCGACATCGCATCGAAAAACGCCGTGTCCTGCAGGGTTACCGTGAACGAACCCCACCATGTCTGCGCGACACAACTGTTGAAGGCGCCGGGATCGCCGAACTGGGGATCGTCCTTCGCCAGCTTCTCCCAGAGCGCCCATCCGCCGCTCGATTTTCGCTTCAACTCGGCCGGCGCGGTAGTCATCGAGCCGATGCTAGACGAATCGGTCATCGAGCCGTTCTGCACAAAAACCAGGTCGGCGTCGCCGATCGGCAATTTTTCGCTTTTCCCGGACCGCAGGGACTCAATGGCCCGGACGACGAATTTCCCGTCCACGTACTCATGTTCGAGGTTGGTCACGTGGCAATCCATCCGGAACTCCACGCCGTGACCGTCCAGCCATGCCTTCAGAGGCAGCACCAGAGAATCGTATTGGTTGTAAATCGTGCGCTTGACGCCAGCAAGCGTGTCGATTCGTGAAAATTCGAGCATGAAGCGGTGCAAGTAGCGTCTGAATTCGACGGCGCTGTGCCACGGTTGAAAGGCGAAGGTCGTCGACCACATGAACCAGAAGTTGGTGTCGAAAAACGCCGGCGCCAACCAATCGGTGATTCGGGATTTTCCCAACGACGCCTCGGTTGCGCGCACAAGCTTGAGCAATTCCCCGCGGTCTCGCATCGAAAAGCCCATGGACTCAACCGGTATTATCGAGCGCTCGCGGCTGACGAGACGGGCGCGCGAATGGGACCTGTTTACCTCGTTGAATTCCACCGTTTCCTGGTATACCGATTTCCCCTTGTTGTGCAGCGACGGAATCGTCTTGAATAGGTCCCAAGTACACTCGTAGTTGTCGCTCGTAAACATTCGTCCGCCGCGCAGGGAGTAGCCTCTTGCGGAGTCCCCCGCGGCGTCCAGGCTTCCACCGAGCGCGTGGCCGCCCTCGAAGATGAGGATGTTTCGCCCGGGAATCGCGCCGTCGCGAATCATGAATGCGGCGGCAGCCAATGAACCGATGCCGCTCCCAACCAGGTAAGCCTTGACCGTCATACGGCGGATTCGACTCGCTCTCGCGGGTTGCCACCGGCATTCGGGCCGAAGTCCGACCCATCAAAAACAGGATAGTCGGTGTACCCGGCCGCGCCTCCGCCATAGAGCGTCGTCGCGTCCAGCGCCGCCAGCGGCTCGTCGAAGCGCAGACGGTTCACGAGATCCGGATTGCTGATGAACGGTCGACCGAAGGCCACCATGTCGGCGGCGTCACTGGCCACGGCGGAGATCGCCATCGATCGTGTATACCCATTATTGACGATCCATGCGCCTTGGGCGTCGTTGCGTTTGAAGAGGCTTTTCAGCGCCGCAAAATCGAAAGACATGAGATCGCGCGCAGCACCCGTAGCGCCTTCGATAACGTGGATGAACGCCAGGTGGAGCGGATTCAATCGATTCATGAAATGGTTGAACAGCCCTTGAGCGTCGCTATCTTGTTTGGCGTCGTTCACGGGGCTCACCGGGGAAAGACGAAGTCCGGTACGGCCCGCGCCGATTTCCTCGGTAATGGCGGTCATTATTTCCATCGGCAACCGAATTCGATTCTCCTGCGAACCTCCGTAGGCGTCGGTCCGATCGTTGATGCTGTCACGAAGAAACTGCTCCAGCAGGTACCCGTTGGCGCCATGGACCTCCACTCCGTCGAATCCGGAGTCGATGGCATTGCGCGCCGCTTGCCGAAACTGGCCGACGATCCCCGGGAGTTCATCCAATCGCAGGGCCCGCGGTTGCGACACATCTTCGAACCCTTTGGTCGTGAAGGTTTTCGCATCCGCGCGTCGTCCAGTGCTCGACACCGGAGCCTGACCGTGCGGTTGCAGAGACACGTGGGAGATGCGACCGACGTGCCACAATTGCGCGATGATCGACCCCCCTTTTGCGTGGACCGCCGAGGTTATTGAGCGCCATGCGCGGAGTTGAGCGGAACTATATATGCCTGGTGTGTCGAGGTAGCCCTGCGCTTCGGGAGCAATCTGTGTCGCTTCAGAGACGATGAGACCCGCCGACGAGCGCTGTTCATAGTAGAGCGCCATCAGATCGGTGGCTACTTGTCCAGGTCCGGCACGATTACGGGTCAATGGCGCCATCACGATGCGATTCCGGGCCGTCAGGCTTCCGAATCGAATGGGATCGAATAATGTGCTCATATCAGGGCGGCACAGTGCTGCAAGCTCGGCATTCGCGTCTGTTCGCTGTCGCACACCTCTCGAGATGTAACGCATGGAACCAGGTTCACGGCTGGTACGAAGAATCAATGGCCGAAGCCGTGTTGACCGCTGCAGTAGCGTTGCGGCACTTGATGCACTTTGGCATCGGTGATGCAATAATGCATCGATGGCGGCGGCCTCACCGGGCCAAACGCTCCGTAACTAGCGGATTTAGATGGATTTTCCAGTGACCGATGGCGTTGGCCGGGATCTTGCAGCAGCCGGGGTGCGTCCGGGGAAGGCTGGAGATTCATCGAGGTTTTCGTGATTGATGCTGCGACGGACCTGGCCGATGACGGATTGTTTTGCCTAGTCGTGGATTTCACGGGCGCTATCGTCTCCTGCAACCAGGCATTGGCCTCGGCCCTGGACCTGCCGATCGAGACCCTGGAGGATCTCACGCTTTGGGACCTGGTGGATCGGGGGAGCGTCGGGCCGCTCCTCGACCAGGGGCGCAAACTCGCCGCCGATAAAGGGTGCTGCACCGTCCGTCTGCAACTGACGGCCACCGGGCGCCGGATCGTGCGGATTGTCGCGCACATGAACACCTGGCAGGACGGCGGTTCCCGCGTGATCCGCCTGACCGGGTTCGACGATACCGAGAACTTCCTGCATCTGTCGCGGCTCGAGCACGCGACCGAGATGCTCAATGGGTTCACGGATGCATCGACCGAGGCCATGTGGTGCATCGAGTACACTGAAGCCGTGGATCTCTCCATCGGCGAGCAGGAAATCCTACGGCAGGTATTCGAAAACGAATGTCACTGGAACATGTGCAACCGCGCCATGGCCGAGATCTACAACCTGCCGGCGGGACTGGATTTGAATCAGCAGCGCGTATCACGTTACTTCCGCCGCAATCCGACCAATGAGGCGTTCGTTCGTCAGCTCATCGACTCGAGGTTTCACATCGACTCGGCACCCAGCGTCGATGTCCGACACGACGGCACCGTCGCCTATGTCGAAAACAGCGTTCGATGTCACATTGAGGACGGGAAGATGCGTCGGATGTGGGGCACCGTCAGGGACATGACCGAGTTTCGCGTGGCCCACAATCGATTGGCGCAGCGAGAGCGCGAAGTGCGCGAGGTGCTCTCGGCCATTCCGGATGCGGTCCTGGTCATCAACAAATCCCAGCAAGTTCTGGCGGTCAACCCGGCATTCGAGTCCTCATTTGGCTGGCGCACCGACAATGTTCTCGGCAAGAGCGCCTGTGCCATCATCAATGTGGACTCGAACACCGAGGACGACCACCGGTGGTTCGCCCGCGCCGAACGCCGCTGGACCACGGATGTCAATAAGGCGGACGGTACGAGTGTGTCATGCGACGTGCGAATGGCCCCCATTTCGGACGATGAGCTAAGCCGCTATGTCTTGTGCATTCGCCCGGCCACGCCAGCAAACGACATCGTCACGACGCCGAACGTGCCGCGCCGCCGCCGCGCCAGACAAGCGGCTCTGCCCCGATGAAATTCGCCGCTCCTGGCATTGGGGAATCCGGCGCTCCGGACGCGTTGAATCTCGATCACCTGTTGGCGGACGCGCGGTGGCAGCAACTCGTCGACCTCCTTCCCGACGGCATCGTTTTGGTCGACAAGACCGGCTTTGTCCGGTACCTCAACTCGGCAGCCGAAAGCATCAATGAACTACTGCGAGTAGAGGCGGTCGGGCAGCCGCTGACTCAACTCGTCAAGCGGTCGGCGCTCGACTGCGAGATGTTATTGGACGCGTTTTCCGACGGTGCGAAGGTCAATCAGGTCATTCCGGCCCGCAACCGGCAATCGTATATGGTGAACACCCGTTGTGTTCGCGATTGGAACGGGGAAGTTACCTGTTTTCTGATCATTTTTCGCGACATCGAGCAGCTGGCCAAACTGCAGGCGGAGGCGCACGTGAACCCGTTCGGCGGGGAGATGGATGCCGGCCCCATGGGGGATGGCGACGAGGGCATGGTGCTTTGCGAGCAGACGTCGCTGCAGGTGGACCAGGCCTTGAAGGCCGCGGCGCTCGGAAGCCGTCTACTATTGCTGGGTGAATCAGGCGTCGGAAAAACCGCATTCGCGCGCCTCCTGCACCGCCGGTCCGGTCCGGCTTCTCGCCCGTTCATCCATGTGAACTGCGGGAGTATCCCGGAGACCCTCTTCGAGTCCGAAATGTTCGGGTACGAGAGGGGTTCGTTTACCGGTGCATTGGCAAAGGGGAAGAGGGGCCTGGTGGAGGCGGCCGACGGGGGCATCCTCTTTCTCGACGAGGTGGGTGAGATACCGTTGTCTTCGCAAAGCAAAATGCTGCAGTTTCTCGAAGACAGCGCCATCCATCGAGTGGGTTCGACCCACGCAAAAAGACTGCGTGTGCAAATCATCGCAGCAACCAATCGCGATCTCAAGGCGATGGTCGCCGCCGGGACATTCCGCCGGGACCTGTTTTATCGATTGAGCGTGGTGCAGCTGACGCTTCCGCCCCTGAGGGAATGCCCCGACGTGGTCAATCGATTGATCGATCGATTCGTAACGCGAATCAATCGACGCCGTCCCGCGGCGCTGCGCTTTGACCCGCCTTCCCGGCGCCGACTGCTCGCGCACGACTATCCTGGCAATGTCCGTGAACTGCAAAATCTTGTGGAGCACCTTGCCGTAGTCTGCGATCGGGTGGTCGCCGTCGGCGACGTCCAAGAGGCGCTCTATGGCAGCCAGAACGCCGGCGAACTCGATGCCCGACCGTTGCCGCCCGCCGGCGAGCCCGAGGTCGGGGATCGGCGTCAACTCAAGGATGTGGTGCGGCGCTTCGAGTCCCACGTGGTTCAGGATGCCATTCGCCGCACGGGCAGCAAGCGCAAGGCGGCGGAACTGCTGGGTGTCGATATCGCCACCATCGTGCGAAAGAGCCGACCTTCTGCAGTTTGAACAAAGTACACCAGGCGGTGAGTGAGACCGCAAACCATCAGGAGCGAACCGGCAATGGCGCGAGATTCCAAATACGACATCCTCTTTGACAGCGTGAAGATTGGGTCGAGAACTGCGCGCAATCGCTTTTTCCAGACCGCGCACTGTGCAGGTCCCGGATCCGAGCGTCCCGGTGCGAATGCCGCCTTGCGCGGGACCAAGGCGGAAGGCGGCTGGGGCGTGGTGTTCACGGAGTATTGTTCGATCCATCCTGAAGCGGATGAATACCCGTACACCTCCGCGCGCATTTGGGACGAAGGCGATGTGCGCAATCTCGCCCACCTGTGCGACGAAGCCCATAAGCACAAGAGCCTTGCCGGCGTGCAACTCTGGTACAGCGGCGGCCACGCTCCCTGCTTGGAATCTCGTGAAATCGGCCGCTCGCCTTCGCAGTTCCAATCCGACATGTTTGCGACCCGCACGGTGTACGGATACGAGATGGACGAGGATGACATCAAGGCCGTCATCAACATGTACGTCGAAGCCGGCCGGCGTGCGGAGCAAGCCGGGTTCGATCTTCTCGAGGTCTCCGCGGGCGACGACACCGTACCCATTCAGTTCTTGGAGCCGCGGTACAACAAGAGAACCGACAAGTACGGCGGATCTTTCGAGAATCGGTCACGGTTCTACCTCGAGGTGCTGTCGGCGCTCAAGCGTGCGCTCGGCGATCGATGCGCCATCACGACCCGCTTCGAAATGGACACGCTGCATGGTGCGGATGGCGTGGAGTCCGGCGAGGATGGTCTGCGGGTGCTGGAACTGCTGCGCAAAGAGGGGGTCGTCGATCTCGTCTCGCTCAAGATCGGCAACTACGCCGAGTGGGGCGAAGACGCCGGCGCGTCACGCTTTCGCAAGTCCGGTTGGGTCACTCCGTTCATCAAGCAGGGAAAAGCCGTCCTCGGTCCCGATATCCCGGTGGTCGGGAACGGCCGCTTTACGAGCCCGGACGACATGGTCGCCTTGGTGAATTCCAAAACAGTCGACTTCATCGGAGCCGCTCGTCCGTCGATTGCCGATCCGTTTCTGCCGAACAAGATCCAGAGCGGCCGACTGGAGGACATTCGCGAGTGCATCGGCTGCAACATCTGCGTCTCGAAATTCAATCAGGTTGGGCAGATCATGTGCACCCAAAACCAGACATTGGGGGAGGAATACCGGCGCGGGTGGCACCCGGAGAAGTTCCAGAAGACCAGGAACACGTGGTCCGTACTGGTCGTTGGCGGAGGCCCGTCGGGCATGGAGTGTGCTCGCGTTCTCGGGGAGCGGGGTTACACGGTACATCTTCGCGATGCGGAGAAGGAACTCGGCGGTCACTGGAAATGGGTCTCGCGCCTGCCGCGCTTGAGCGAGTGGGGCCGCGTCGTCACCTACCGGCAGACCCAACTCGGCAAACTCAAGAATGTCGAAGTACACCTGGGCGTCGGCCGAATGACCGCGGACGACGTCCTGAACTACGGCGCCGATCGCGTCGTGGTCGCCACGGGGTCGCATTGGAGGGGCGACGGGGTCGGCCCTGGTTGTGGTCCCATAATCGGAGCCGACACCTCTCTGCCGCACTGTCTGACGCCGGAACAAATCATGGCGGGAAAGCCGCTCCCGGGTAGGCGCGTGCTGGTGCTGGATGCCGAAGGGCATTTCGTAGGCATCTCGCTCGCCGAGATGTTTGCCGATCAGGGCAGGGAAGTCACCTACGTTTGTGACGCATCCGAGATTGCAGAATACGGTGTGTTCACGCTCGAAGCGCCGAACAACAAGCGGATGATGTTCGAGAAAAAGATTCGAACCTATCGCAATCACTGGTTGTCCGCCATTCAGCCGGGAAAAGCAACCTTGAGCTATCTCTACAAGTTCAGCCACGATCTCACCGGACCGGGGACCGGGGAAGTGCCCCGGCGGGACAACGGGGGGGACTTCGATCTGGAAGTCGACGCGGTCGTTCTCGTCACTTCCCGCACATCCGACGACGCGTTGTATCGTGAACTCAAGGCACGACGCGCGGAGTGGAAGGCGAATGAGATTCAGGCCGTATTTCGCATCGGCGACTGCAAGGCCCCCATGCAGGTGGGTCAGGCAATGTGGGAGGGCCACCGGCTGGCCCGCGAGTTCGACGGCCCGCACCCGGCGCACCCGTTGCCCTGGATTCGGGAGCGCCAGCTCTGGGGCGCTGATACCGCACCCAGTCTTGGAGACCCGCGACCCCGGGTCGAAGTGGAATAAGGCGCGGCGAAGGCGGCGGAGCTGGCCTCCGCCGCTCGATATCGAGCCGATCTCTCATCAGCGGTGTCAGAATGAGCCGTGAACCTGCTCAATTGGCTTGATCGTTTGCTGCCCCAGTTGCCCCATTACGGTTTTGCGCTGGTGTTTCTCATGGTATTCCTCAGCAATATCGGCGCCCCATTCCCCGGGAAGGTCATGCTCTCCGGTGCCGGATTCGTATGGGCAAGGACCGCAGGCTCTCTCTGGGAACCCATGTTAGCCGGGACATTGGCAGCCTTCTTGGGAGGTATCTGCGCATTTTGGCTGGGCCGGCGCTTGGGTCACGAACGCCTGGAAAGAATTCATTGGCTGCATCTGACGCAGGCGCGGTTCGAATGGCCCGAGCGGCTTTTCAAGCGTCATGGCGACAAAACCGTGTTTCTCGCACGCTTCTTTCCCAAGGGACCCAGATAAGAAGGCGGGCATGTCGAAGACCAGGGTCGGAAAACCCCCGCTCGGCGGCGTCATTTTGCCGCACACTCGTCATTGGCAAATACATGCACCGTGTCACCGTCGCTCAGCCCAGGCATGTCGCGATGGCCACACTTGCGCATATCCCGTCCAACAGTAGTCGCGCTCCACGACAAATGGCCCCGTCCCGAGGCATCGGGATCTATCGCCACTGTGATCGATGCAAAGCCGTTGACGCTTTCGCTCGAAAGCAGCTTTTGGGCAGGAAGGGTGTTCATGTCGTATATAGTTACGAGAAGATCGCTTGTCGTGTTGTTGTTGATGGTAATGGTCATGCCGTCACCGCCGAGAGCCGAAGCGCTACCCAAGATGAGAAGCAGCTGGAGAAGCGACGCAATTGACCGAGTGTTGGCACGCATGGCGGTGTCCCTCAATTGAACCAGTGGGGATGGCCGGCGTCGCTTCTGCGACCTGCGGCCATCCCATCCCTCCGGGCTAGGCGACTGCGCGCTGTCGCTGGTCCTGCCAATAGCCGTCGCGGCCGTAGTGCTTGTAAATCCGGAGCTCCGCGTCCCGATCGAGAAGCGCGTGTTCATCATATTCCGGAGAGTTTTTGATCGTTTGGCGATCGAGATCGATCGAGACCTTCGAGTCCGACCAGCTGACGTCCTGGATCCATTCAGGAGAGATCAGAACTTCGTGTCCGACCCACCAATTGCTGGTGTTAACGATCAGATAGCGAACGGCCCACAGGTAATCGTCGACCAAAAAGCCCTTCACATGACCAATCTCACCGTCGCGGGCATGAATGTGATAACCCTTGACGGCGTTGCAACTGCGAAGGTGAGCGTCCTCGTCTCGGCCAGCCGACGGTGCTCGCAGGTAGCCACGAAAACCACTGGGCGTCATGTCGGCCGGGATCGTGCCGGGATAGTCGCCTCCGCCCCAAAGCCCGATTCCGCCCCAATAATACGGATAACCGTAGTAACCGAGGTAGCTGCTTTCGTATTGTCGCGATACCGGCTTGTCGGTGTCTATGCCCGGACTGTTCTTGACTTGTTCCTTGGTAATCGTGACGGGGATTGTCTTTGCTGCCCAGTCCACCCGACCCATCGAGTAAGGCGAAAGCAACACTTCACGGCCGAGCCAGGTCGTGTTGACGACCGCGTAGCGGATCACCCACGCTTCGTCGTCGAAATAGAAATCCTTTACCTTGCCGACTGTTCCGTCGGTGGCGCCGATTGAAAACCCCTCCAAACTCATTACGCTGCGTAGCATTGTCAGATCTCCTAAGAATTATTCCGTTGCTGATCGCGAGCTACAATACGTCATCGACTTGGGTGCGTCCGTTCGCTGACACACAGCGATGCACCAATTCGCCCTCGGCCTCGCCTCCTCGATCAAACAGTCTGCCTTCTTACACGAGCCGGGTCTTGGCGCATCCAATTGCGAGTCGTTTCTGAGCCTACTGCATTGCTATTGCTGCCCACGGCGCGCGCGGTGAGGTCAAATCGTGGCTCATCCTCCATCCGCGGGCGCTTGAATAAATCACGGCGCCGGCTTCTAAAGACGTCGACGATAGTGCTGTTCGAGTTCATGGTGAGCCTTTTACGCCATCCGGGGAATTTGGTCTGTGCGGTATCAGACATCGGCGGAATTGCGGGGACGTTCTCATCCTCGTCGAGGACCTCCATTGCGGTCTATTGAAGGGTCTCGATCGGTCGGCTTTTCACCGTCGTTGATGGAAGTGTCTCTCCATTCGGCGGAACCGATGCCGTAGAAGCGCGGTCCACCCGCGATCGTTCGTAGGCACTGGCCGCTATCCATTGGCCGAAGAACACCAGGCCAATGTAGATCGCGATAAGCAACCATCCGGAACGGGCGGGGGGCTGACCCAGCGGCGGTGCACCCAGGGACACGTCGCGCGATCCGACAGCCGAGGAGCTGCGGCCCGGCAATAGAGCGACCACACGATCGGCAACCGCCCTCAGTTCGGCGGTTGCTGAAGGCTGGTCAGATGATGCCGTGATCATCGAGACCAATTTTTGCCTCGCACAATCCCGAGGCAGCCGGCTCAAATCGGCCGCTTCCTCCCAGGGGTCCACATTCCGGCGCGCGAGCATGGAAAGAACGGTAAGGCAGGCGCCATTCCTATCCTCGCCGACAGGCGCATACAGAAAGTCGTCATAGGTCGATGGAAGCGAGGGATACGGCGGCGCGGAACGAACCATGTGTGACTCAATTTTCATTGTCCCAATCCTTTGCAGGGTCCCAAGTCACCGTAATTAGGCCCATAGTACGTAACGCGCAGGGAGTCGTCGGTGCGCTGCCGCGCTTAAGATCGGAGATATCAATACGGTTCCCTTGCTGCCGCATATCAGGGGTGCGCCAGCGTACAGAATGAGGGAATCTCTTCATGCTCTAATAGGGTTTCTTCTCGATGCGTTTGAGTTTAAGCAATAACGGACAGACGCCCCTTCCGCTACCGGGTGTAGGTGGATTCAACGAACCAGCGCGGAGGGGCTCCCTTGCCATTCAAGGTGTTATTGATTCAGGACGATGCCCACGGCGCCAGTGTGGTCCGCGATGCGCTTTCGCGTAACCAGCGTTATGAAATTGAGTGGGTGAGAACCTGCGCTCTCGGGCTGGATCGACTGCGTGCGGTGCGCCGGCAATCGAACGCCGGGATGGACGGCATCGCCGTCATTCTCGTCGATCTGTCCGTGCCCGAAGGGACGGGCACCGAGTTCGTGAATCGGCTCCATGCGGCCTCGCCGGCCATTCCCATCGTGATATTGAGTACCGCTCGGGACGAAGCGGTGGCGGAGGCGGCACTCCAGCATGGGGCCCAAGATTTTCTGCTGAAGGAACGGTTGGACGACTACGTATTGCCCAAGACACTGGCCGCGGTCATCGATCGAGCGGATGTTGCGGATGCCCTGTTCAACGAGAAGGAGCGGGCACAGATAACCCTCAATTCAATTGGCGACGCGGTTATTTGCACGGATGTGGGCGGCAACGTCTCGTATCTCAATGTCGTCGCGGAACGACTGACCGGCTGGCCCTCGGACGAGGCGGTCGGCCGCCCCTTCGAAGAGGTGCTCCGGATCATTGATACCGCAACCGGCGCGAAAGTGCTGAATCCGATGATGGCGGCCGCCCTTCATGACACCACAATTGGGCTGCCGAGCGCATGTATCCTGGTTCGACGCGACGGCGTGGAACTTCCCATCGAGGATTCTTCCGCGCCGATTCATGATCGGGGCGGCGCCGTCGTCGGTGCGGTCATGGTGTTTCATGACGTCACCACAACACGATCGCTCACGAATCGGCTGGCGCATTTCGCCCATCACGACAGCTTGACGGATCTGCCGAACAGGGTGCTGATGAACGATCTGTTCGCAAAGACATTGAGGACCGCCAAGCGGCACAATGCGGTGCTGGCCGTTCTCTACCTGGATCTCGACCGGTTCAAACACATCAACGATTCGCTGGGTCATGCGGTTGGCGATCGGCTGCTGCAGGCGGTTGCCCGGCGTCTGATCGAATGCGTCCGGGCATCCGACACGGTGTGCCGTCTCGGCGGGGACGAATTCGTGATCGTATTGTCGGAGGTGGCGCATGCCGAGGATGCGGCAGTGTGCGCGGACCAGGTCTTGGAGAGCCTGCGGGCCCCCCTCGTCATCGACGGACAGGAACTTCACATATCGTCGAGCATCGGAATCGCCATTTTTCCGAGCGACGGAACCGAGGTGGTAGACCTGTTGAAGAACGCCGATTCCGCGATGTATGAAGCCAAGGGCTTGGGTAGAGACAATTATCAATTCTATCGGCGAGAGTTGAACTCGGGTGCGAGCGAGCGCCAGCTGCTCGAGACCGGCCTTCGGTACGCGATCGAGCGCAACGAATTCGAGTTGAACTACCAACCGATCATGAATCTGGCCACCGGCGGTTGTTCGAGCGTCGAGGCTCTGCTCCGGTGGCACCACGCGACCCGTGGGCGGCTCCCGCCATCGGAGTTCATGGCCATCGCAGAGGATTCCAGATTGATCGTCCCGATCGGTCGATGGGTGCTGCGGGAGGCCTGCCGGCATGCCAAGGCATGGCAGCAATCAAGTGCGACGGAGTTCCGGCTGTGCGTCAATGTTTCGGCGGTTGAGTTGCGGTCGAAGGAATTCGTCGCCGGAGTGGAGGCAATTCTGGCGGAGACGGGCTTCAATCCGGCTCTTCTCGAGTTGGAACTGACCGAAACATTCCTCATGCAGGAGTCGAAGTCAACCGACGTCGTTCTGCAAGCCCTGAAGCGGCTCGGCGTCACGCTCGCACTGGACGACTTTGGGACCGGGTATTCGAGCTTGAGCTACATGCGGCGCTTCCCGGTCGATACTTTGAAAGTGGACAGATCCTTCGTGCGCGATCTCATCACGGATGCCGCCGACGCCGGGGTGGTCAGCGCGGTCATCCAAATGGGCAAGAGCTTGCAGATGCGCGTGGTGGCAGAAGGGGTTGAAACGAAGGATCAACTGTTGTGTCTGCGGGAAATGGCATGTGCCGAGGCGCAAGGTTACTACTTCAGTCGCCCCTTGAGCGCCGCCGCCATTTCTGACCTGATCCGCCATCCAAACCGTGTATAGGCGCTTCCGTCGCTCGACCTGGAACCATGAGCGGGCCGCGGCCGCGAGGCGCCTTTAGTGCCTCAGGCGCCCGGAAAACCCGGCGTCAGGATTTGGACGGCGCGTCATTGTGGCGGAAGCTGGGTTCCGGCGTCGTGGCATGCCGATGGCCCCGAATACCGAAGAAATGCCGTGCCATCGTGAGAATGGCGCTGTCCTTTGCATCGTCCAGGGTCTCCACCGCGGATATGCGCGAAGCGAGGTCCGGTTTGTGGCGCTCCATGTAGCTCTGCAACTCGAATTTCGAGTTGCCCGGGCCGGCAATCAGCGTGTGTCCAGTGTGATCGAGCGACCCGACGATGCGACTCAGAAAGTCGTCGTCCACCGCGTGCTTGGTGCTGTCCTCATGATCTGCCCGGTGATGGCGGCATCGAGATACTCGCTCTTGGATCATCTCCTGAAAACGCGAGCGGTTGCGGGGCCGAATGCCGCCCTCATATTGAGAATGTCGCACTGCGGCCGTCTGTACGTTGGCTCACACCCGCAGCGGCGGCAGCAGCCGATCCGTCTCCTTCTTGACCACGGCATAGCATTCACAGCATAGCGACTCGAGCATGGGTCGATCCAGCACGGTGATCTGGCCGCGCTGGTAGTGAATGGCGCCGAGTCTTTGCAGCTTTCCAGCCGCTTCAGTCACGCCTTCGCGACGCACACCGAGCATGTTGGCAATCAACTCCTGGGTCATCGTCAGCTGGTTCGATCGCAGCCGATCGAGCGACAGCAGCAGCCATCGGCACAACTGTTGATCGAGTGAATGATGGCGGTTGCAGACCGCGGTTTGCGCCATTTGTGTGATCAAGGACTGCGTGTAGCGCAGCAGCAGCTGCTGCATGTCGGCGTTGTTGTGGAATTCGTCCTTGAGGATTGGACCGGCGAGCTGGTAAGCGTGGCCGGCGCTCTGAACGATCGCGCGGCTGGGGGTGGTTTCGCCGCCCATAAATAGGGCGATGCCAATCAGCCCATCATTGCCGACCACGGATATCTCCGCGGATGCGCCATTTTCGAGCAGGTACAGCAATGAAACGATGCAGTCCGTCGGAAAATAGACGTGCCGCAGCGCAGCACCGGACTCATAGATCACCTTGCCGAGCGGCATCGGGACCCGCTTCAAGTGCAGGAAAACCCTAGCTTGCACGGCGGCCGGGAGCGCGGCCAACAGGTGGTTTTCATTCCGTGAATCGACCTGCAACCCAAGCATCGCAACAAACATCCTGGCGGCCGGAAGGAACCGGACAAGCCCATCATACACGAGGACGTGCGTTGGCGTACCGACGGCACGCACCGCAAGGCACACCATCTGCGGCTCTTACCATGAAGGAATTGATACCTTGAAAACAGATGCGCAGCTACAGCAGGACGTCATTGCGGAGCTTGGCTTTGAGCCCTCCGTCAACGCCTCTCAGATTGGCGTCGAAGTGATGGACGGTGTCGTCACCCTTGCCGGCCACGTGGGGAGTTTCGTTGAAAAGTGGGAGGCTGAACGCGCGGCGCGGCGTGTCAACGGCGTGAAGGCACTTGCCGTGGAGATGGACGTAACCCTTCCCGGGTCCAGCGCTCGGAACGATGTGGACATCGCGCGTTCCGCAAAGAATGTGTTGCTGTGGAGTACTTATTTCCCGCAGGACCAGATCAAGGTCATGGTCGAAGGGGGTTGGATAACGCTTTCCGGCGAGGTGCAGTGGGAATACCAGCGGGTGGCCGCCAGCGCTGCGGTTCGTCCTCTCATGGGCGTCGTCGGCGTCAGCGATCAGATCGTAGTAAAGCCGCCGCATTCCACGAAGCCCGCCAAGGCTCAAATCGAGGCCGCCCTGAAGCGCCGCATTCACTCGGATGCGCAGCGCATCTCAGTGGGCGTCGATGGCAGCGATGTGACGCTCTCCGGAACGGTTCATAGCTGGTCGGAGCGCGACGCAGCCTGCGATACCGCATGGAGCGCCCCCGGTGTCCACAGCGTGGCGGATAACTTGGTCGTGGCTTACTGAATTCCGAGCCGGCGCCGCGGCGTTCCGCCATCGGCTATGGGAATGCATCGGCGGGCGTGAGCACGGCCGCGCTGAGTGCCACGGCGAGTTCGCCCACCGCGCGGGCCATGGCTGCGACCACGGTGTCATCGCCCGAAGCAGAGAGGCTCCCGGGCGGTGTCGTGAACAGGCCGCGATCGGCGACGACAACGGCTCCGGTCTCGCGCTCGAGAATCGTCCAGCTCGCGCTGAGGGCGCAGTGCCCATCGCGCCAGACGTCGAAGGCCTCAACGTCGACGATGACCTGACGGGCGGCCTTGTCGCGAGGACGGCCGGGTTCGAGGCGATATCCCGGCAGTCGAAGTACCAATGCGGCGCTCAGGGAATGCGCGATGCCCGCGGAGAGGCGCTCGCCCCACCGCCCCGTTGCGCTCGCCTGCAGTTCGTGAAGTCCGTTCCGCACCAGAATCTCCTCCGTATCGAGGTAGTCGGGCAGCAAGACGGGCTGCACCTGCACGGCCGGCGCGGCCTGCGCCGGGACTGGATAGGTCTGTGGATCGAGGGCGGCACTCAGCACGAAGGTACGGACGGGGGGGCCCCCTGCGCAACCTGCGAGGGCGAGGAGAACGCCTGCGAAGACGCGCGGCGCTGGCGTCACGGCGATGACCGCTTCAACAGCGTTGCCGCCGGGTTGCGTTCGAGCTCATGCGAAAACGTCCGCAGCGAACTCGAGCTCGCTGCCAGATCGCGCAGTGCGGCCTCGAGATCCCCCCTCATGGCAGAGCGAGGCGACGTCATGTCGTTGAGGGACGCGGCGAGCGCCTCGGTCTGGGCGGTGGCGCGCTGCGCGGTCTGCAGCAGCTGATCGAGTTCCTCACCGTCCTTCTTAACCTGGACCCTGCTCGCTGTCGCCAGCCGGTCAATGCCGGCCAGCGTGCGGGTGGAGCGCAGTTCGAGCTCGTTCACCGCCGCAGTGCTCGCTTTCAGCGTTTCCTGAATGCCATCCGAGACCGGGCCAACTCTCTGGTCGAGCGTGTCGGCGATGTGCTGCAGGCTTCCGAGGGCGCGACGCGCCTCGTTGGCGATCTCCGGGAGATTCATGTTCCGCACCTGGTCCTTGAACTGTTGCAGGTCCGATGCGATCGACGGAATCTGCAGCGCGGAATCCGACGAGTCGATCGGTGCAGGCGGCGCGTGAGGGTAGTAATCGAGGTCGACGCCGAGTTCGCCGGTGATCAGGCTCTGGGCGCTGAGCTGCGCGCGCAGGCCCTCGGCGACCGCCGCCTTGAGCTCCGCTTGGATGCTGGGCTTCGTTCCGCTCGTCCACGAGAGCTGGTCCGGCTCGAGCGCGATGTAGACCTGGATGAAGGGCGCGTGGTCCGGTCCCTTCACTCGCACGCGGATCGACTCGACTTTTCCGATTGTGACGCCGCGGAACGTCACGGGTGAGCCGGTGGCGAGTCCCGCAACGGAGTTCCGAAACACCACCATGACGCGCACGGTCGACGTGAACCATTGCGTGCCGCCGAATATCAGGGCCGCCACCACGCCGATGAGCAGCGCACCGAGCACGAAGCCGCCCACGACGGCGGGTTTAGCCGGTGGCATGCGCCACTCCGACCGGCGAGGCTGGCCGGGTGCCATCCCCCTCGCCGTTCATGAACGCATGCACGATCGGTGCCGAGCACGTGTCGCGGAGCGCCGCGGGCGCCCCGTGTGCGATGGCCGTATGCGACTCGGCATCGAGAAATATGCCGTCGTCGCAGATGGCGAACAGGCTCGGCAATTCGTGGCTGACCATGACGACCGTCACACCGAACCCATCGCGCAGCTGACGAATGAGCGTGTCGAAGCGGCGAGCCGAGATTGGATCCAGCCCCCCCGATGGCTCATCGAGGAACAGGATCTCGGGATCCAGGGACAGCGCGCGAGCGAGTCCCACCCGCTTCTGCATCCCTCCGCTCAGCGCGGCGGGCAAGCTGTCTCTGCCGGTATCGAGGCCGACGAGCGAGAGCTTGATTTCGACCAATGCATCGACGGAGGCCGGGCGGCGCGTGGTGAACATCTGCAGCGGCAACGCCACGTTCTGCGCAGCCGTCAATGAAGTCCACAGCGCGCTTCCCTGGAACAGAACCCCGAAGCGGCGGCCGAGCTCGGCGCGCCGTGCGTCCGGCGCGGCCCAATAGTCCTCCCCTGCGAAAATGATCGTGCCCTCGCTTGGGCGCAGCAGGCCCATCAAGGCGCGAAGCAGCGTGCTCTTTCCGCAGCCCGAGGTCCCCATGATCGCGAAGATCGAGCCGCTCTTCACGTCGAAGGAGATTCCCTTCTGCACGGCGACCTCGCCGTAACCGACGGAGAGATTTCGCACCTCGAGCTTCGGCGGTTTGGCTGCGCCCTGCATGCCGTCAGACGCCCCAGGCATTGGCGCACGCCGCAAATACCGCGTCGAGGACGATCACGCCCGCGATGCCGGTGACCGCGGCACGGGTGGAGGCATCGCCGACGTCATTGGAACTGCGGCCGGACTTCAGGCCGATCCGACATCCCGTCATGCCGATCCACGCACCGAAGATCAGGCTTTTCGTCAGTCCGAACAGGATCTGGGTCCCGGTGACCGCCCCGCGCAACTCGGCGATGAACGCGTCCGGCGAGAGCTTCAGCATGATCACGGCGACTGCAAAGCCGCCGCCGATGCCGATTGCGCTCGCGTAGAGATAGAGGGCGGGCATCATTGCCGTGAGTGCGCTGACCCGCGGCAGGATGAGATAGTCATAGACGGGGATGCCGAAGGCCCGCAGCGCATCGGTCTGGTCGCTGCCCTGCATGGTGGCGAGTTCCGCCGCGTAGGCGCTGCCCGTGCGTCCTGACATCACGATCGCGGTCATCAAAGGCGCCATTTCACGGACCACGCCGACGCCGACCAAATCCGCGACGTAGACGGAAGCGCCGAACCGACGCAACTGCACGACCCCCACGAAGGCGAGGATGCCGCCCACCATCAGGTTGACCAGCGCCACCATCGGAAGAGCCGAGATGCCGGCCGCCCGCATGAACGTCAGGACGTCCACGGCGCGAATCTTGGCGCGGCCGCGGAGCCATGCAGCGGTTCGGAGCACCTGCTCGCCGATGAGCTCCGCGATGGCGCCCCACACCCCGGTCTGCGCGATGGCCCAGTCTCCGATCCGCTCGAGCATCGTGCCGCTTGGGGGTTTCCCCGCCGCTGCGGGCGGAGCGGCGGGCAAGAGCGCGAGCAGTCCGCGGGTCGCCGGCGGCAGTCCGGATGCGTCCACTCCGATGGCTCGTTGGCTCGCCGCCCGGCAGAGTCCCGAGATGAATACCAGCAGGGAGCTGTCCCACCGCGTCAAACCGGTTGTATCGAAGGTGATTGCGCGAAGACCCGGGCGATCCAGCAGCTTCATGACACCGGCTGTCTCGGCGGTGGCATCGATCGAAGTCCAGTCGCTTGTGAGTGTGAGCACAGTGGTGTCGCCGTCGGCTCGCCCAAGCCAGCCTGAATCGGTCAATGGCGCGGTCCTCGTTGAGAAAGGAGATGACTCTTCGGCAACTGTTTCAGCCCCCGGATCCGGTATTCAAGCAGATTCCGCGCCATCAGCACTGTGCGATTCCGTACATACCCGGCGAAACCAGGCCGCCTGCGCGCCTCCCTGCGGGGCGGCGGGGCGGCGGGGGCGGGGGCCGGGCGCGAGGGCGGGCGCTGGGGCTGGGGCTGGGGCTGAGGCTGGGGCTAGTGCTAGTGCTAGCGCTGCTGGGCGCCATTGGCCGTTCTGGGGCGCGTCAAGGTGAGCGCTCCCATGGACAGGGCGAGGAAGAATCCAAAACCGACGGCGACGTCATTGACGGGTACACCGATGAAAGAGACGGCGGCATATGCGCTCACCAGCGCGAGCATGCTCAAGTTCTCGAAGAAATTCTGGATCGCGATTGCGGAGCCCACTCCGTCGCCATCCCCGCCTTGCTTTTGCAGCAGGGCGTCCAGAGGCACCAAGAAAAACCCGCTGCAAATTCCGATCAGTGCCATAAGAAGGAAGGCATAAGGCAGGGTGTGAACGAAGGACAGCAAGTACACGCCCACTCCGATCAGGATGCCGGCGGGAAGCGCCCTATGCACGACCTCAAGGCGCACGTAACGGGCCGCCAGCGCGGCGCCGACCACGATACCGGCGGCCACCATCGCAGTCAGGAACGCGGGCAGTCGATTATTGGTCACCTTGAGCGCCACCGGCACCCACGCAATGACGAGGAAGCGCAGCGCGGCGCCCGCACCCCAGAAGAGCGCCGTGCCGGTCAGGGCAAGTCGACTGCGGGGCTTCTGCAGTAGCGCCCGGGTCTGCCCAGCAAACGTCTTGACGCTGTCGATGACCGAGAAACGAGCCATCGCGACCGCCCGCTTCACGCGCGGAATGCACACTGCGATCAATGCGGCGGCGGCATAGCAGCCGGTGATCGCCCTCAGGGCGCCATCAATGCTCCAATCCGTCAAGGCGCCACCCGCGATGGCCCCGAACAGAATCCCGGCCACGGTGGATCCCTCGATGAGGCCGTTGGCCTTGACCAGGTGCTTCGGCGCAGTGAGTTCGCCCAAGATGCCGTACTTGGCGGGCGAATACGCCGCCGCTCCGCATCCGACCAGGGCGTAGCCGATGAACGGATTCACATTGAGGCACATGCTCAACGCACCGGCGAATTTGACGAGGTTAGCCAGGAGCATCACCCGTCCTTTGGGCCACGCATCGGCAAGAGCGCCGACAAAAGGGGCGAGCAGGATGTAAGTGGCGACGAAGAAGGCTTGCAGAAGGGGCCCACTCCACGGTGGAAAGTGGTCCCTTCGTACGAGTGCGAGCGCGGCAAAGAGGAGCGCATTGTCGCCCAACGCCGAAAGAAACTGCACGCTCAAGGTCGCGTTCATGCCGGGCGACCAAAGGCCGGATGGCTTGGGCATGCTCCGCGCGCGCCTGGAGGCGCGGCCAGTACGGCCGTCAGCGCGGGATCGGCTGATCATTCATGTACGCCAGGGCCGCCATCCGAATCGCATCGGATTGGGTCGGATAGGTATGAAGGATCGTCGCCAATTGGCGCATTCCGATGTTGGCGGCCATGATGACGGACATTTCGTTGATGAGTTCGCTGGCGCGCGTGGCGACGATGGTCGCGCCGAGGATCGTGTCCGTTCCGTCCTGCACGAAGATCTTCACGAAGCCGTCGTCGTCGCCATCGGTGATGGCGCGATCCACATCCTGCATCATCACCGTGTAACAAGTGACCGGAGTGGCCTGGCGATGGCACTCGTGCATGTGCATGCCGATGTGGGCGATCTCGGGATCACAATAGGTGCACCAGGGGCCCAACATATGGCTCGGAGGCTCAAGCTGGGCGCCAAAGGCGTTGTGCACGGCCAATTGCGCACAGGCCGTGGCGATGTGGGTGAAGTGATGGTCCTGGCACACGTCGCCGGCGGCGTACACGTCGACATTGGTGGTGCGTAAATACTCATCGACCTCGATGCCGGCCAGCGGCTCGAATGCGATGCCCGCGGACTCGAGGCTCAGCTCCTCGACATTCGGCGTGCGGCCGGCACTGAGCAGGATTTCATCGACAGGGATGGAATACCGGGCATCGTCGCTGACCAGATCGAGCCACTTGGTATCGCCCTCCCGGCGGGCCCCTACCACCGTGGTGTTCAACCGTATTTCCACACCGTCACGCGCCATGGACATCGACAGCAGTTCGGCCGCGTCTCGCTCTTCGCGCGGCAGAAAGGCGGGTTCGTTCTGCACGATGCTCACCTGCGACCCCAGCCGGCAGAAAGCTTGGGCCAGTTCGCAACCCAGCGGTCCGCCGCCAATGACCCCCAAGCGCTTGGGCAATTCGGTGAGCTCGAAGATCGAGTCATTGGTGAGATACCCAACGCTCTCCAGCCCGGAAATCTCGGATGCACGAGGCCGCGCACCGGTGGCAATGAGGGCTTTGTTGAAATGGAGCCGGGTGTCGCCGGCCAGCACGGTGGATGAATCGAAGCGAGCATCGCCAAAGAAGAGATCGATACCGAGTGCCTGCAGCCGCTCGGCGGAGTGGTATTCCGCGATGCGGCTGCGAACTCGCCGCATCCGCGCCATTACGACTCCAAAATCGGTCGCGGGCCGCGCAAATGCCACGGCGCCATAGTCCTCGTCGTCGCGCATGGAGACCAGCCTGCCTGCGGCGCGAATGATGGCCTTGGAGGGGATGGAACCCACATTCAGGGAATTACCGCCGAGCTGGTGGCGTTCAACGAGCGCGACGCTCCGGCCGAGCCGTCTCGCGAGCTCAGCCGCGGCCACGCCGGCGGGACCGCCGCCCAAAACGACCAAGTCGTACCGCGCCTGCGGAACAGGATTCTTCCAATCGGGCGGGTGGACGCGGTGCAGCAATGCTTCGCGGGTCAAATGGTCGGACATTCGTTCAGCGGTGGATTCGGACATGGCTACAACCATCCTCCCGTGAATCCCGCCCCAAGCAGTCCGGCGCGGATCGCCGGACACTGGCGCGTGAGACTCCAGAGCAAGTCGCTGCGGTGATTCTCGATCATCATCACCAGCAATCCCTGATCCAAGCCATACCAACCGTTGGATAGCCAGCCGCCGCCGGAGATGTTCAATGTCGGGTTGAAGCCGCTTGAAAATCGATCGTCGGTGCAAACCTGCGGGTAGGCTTGCAGCAAGTCGCGTGTACCTCGCAGTGCGGCCGGCGCATCGAAGGGCAGTGTGGCCAGCATTGCCCAGGGGGCGATGGTGCCGTCGTCCGGTCCGTACGGCACGCCGCGCGACATGTATCCGAAGGAGCGCCGGTCACGGCTGTTTTTGCGCATTTCCCCGTTGCCGGGGCCATCGCCCGCCGTAACGCCCCAAAAATCCCGGCTGTATCCTTCGTACTCTCGCGGGTTGCGCGCCCCATATTCACGATGTATGGCGACCGTGCTTCGGGTGTTCTGAAAATAGTCGCTGCGCTTTTCACGCATGAACTCATCTTGAATGCCGCGGTAGTCGATCCAGGCGTGAGAGAACAAGTGCGTGAAGAGCGGGCCGGAGTACAACACGTTGTGGCCGAGCAAATTCTGCCATTGGTAGGTGGACGTCCAGCCTTTGAAGCTCGCCGCCGCAAGCGGATGCGTCGGGGAACCAATGCCCAGAACATAAACGAGGGTGGCTTCGTTGTAGCCCTCCCAGCCGTAATGCAGGAAGCCGCATTCCGGCTTCCAGCCCTGCGATACCGTCACAAGTCCATTCTGGGCCCATTGCCAGTCGACGCGCCGATACAGGGCGTCGCTCAAGCTGCGAATTTCGGATTCCCCGCCCGGGCCATCGAAATAACAACCCGCCGTGATGATCCCCGCCATCAGCAACGTGGTGTCGATGAGCGAAAGCTCGCATTGCCACACTCGTCGACCGGTCTGCATCTGCAGGAAGTGATAGTAGAAGCCCCTGTATCCGGTGGCGTCGGGCGCTTCGCTTTGGGAACTGCGCCAGAAGAAGCGCAGGGTCTTCAAGGCCCGCAGTGCCGCATCGCCGCGCGATATCCAGCCGTGCTCAACCGCCACGGGATAGCAGGAGAGGGCGAACCCCACCACCGCAATGCTGCATGGCGATCCAATTCGAGACGTATCGGCGGTAAGACCGTTCTCGGCGTTGGTATAGCGCGAAAAGTAGTCGAATGCGCCCCGCTGCAGGCGACCGACCAGCGCGTCGTCCGTCAATTCATGGAGTGCCGGCATGAGGTGTCCAGCTAAGCGAACGCTCCGCGGAGGGTCCGGGCGGCGAGAGCGGCCGCGATCAGCGGGATGCCGGTCAATAGCACAGAGCGCCATTGCGCAGCCACGATGGATGCAGGGGTGGACATCCTGATCCTTGTACCCGCGAAGGGATGCCTCGTCCGTGCGTTAACGCACCGAGAAACCCGCCGTACCTTCGTATCCTTGGGCTGCCGTTACATCAATGGGAGCGTTTCGATGCCACACCGATCGATGATGGAACTCGTCGCGGATTTGCATCTGGAACCCTTGTTCCAGGCCCACCTGGCGCGTAGGACCGTCATGGGCTGCCGCGCGCTTCCTCGCTATTCCTCCAAAAAACGGTCAACACGCTCAGTTGACAGCGTGCAAGAACTCACCGCCCTCCTGCAGCATTTGGGCGTGCGCGCCGATTCCGCTGCAATGCAGTGTTTTGCGCTGGTGGATGGCGCCACGGCACGGGCGGTGCGGACCATAGGCGATTGGATGAGTTACCTACCGGTGGATTGCGTCAGATCGATGGTCAGCGACGGGTGGCACTGGACCACCTAGGGAAGCTCTGCACAGGCGTCACTAAGTGACCGACACTGTGTGGTACGACATCGAGTCGATGCGACGATCATCGCCGCGGCCTCAACGCCGTCCATGGGTCCCCTGGTCTGGATGTCCATCAGCGTGCGCAGATTGTTGTTTCAGTGCAGGAGTGCGCGGGCCGCCCGCGTTTGCAGCTAGTGGTGGGTAGCGCACGGTATGTACATCGCGCATCTGCTAACCTGGAATGAGTCAGCGACGTCAGACGCCGCGCATCGATCCTCGGGCTGCTGGACCAACCGCGCGCTTAAGGACAACTTGTGCTGGTTAGAGACCCATTGCATCGCCGGTTGGCTCGGGCAACGGAGCCCCAGATCCTCTTCCCGCTCATTGCGGCGTGCTTGTTGGCGGCCCTTTGGGGAACCACCTTAAGCGTCATTAAGGTGCGGCAGGCCGATGCCGAACATGCGGCGGCGGCCTCGAGCCGAGAACTCCTCGGCACCTACGAGGCCGAAGTCGTTCGCGCCCTGCGCGAGATCGATCAGGCGTTGAAATTGGTGAAGTTTTGGCCCGGTCGGGCGGCCTCCAGCCACACAATTTCGGATCTCAAAGCCAAGGGTTTGCTGCCCCCTGACTTGCTCTTTGTCGTGAGCATTGCAGACGCCAAGGGCGTCATCGTGGAAAGCACTGGCGCGATGCCAGTGCGAAGCATCGCGGGGCAAGCCGCTTTCCGCGAGCAACGCGATGGAGACGTCTTCTTCATTGGACAGCTGCCCCGGGGTCCCACCGGTGAGGCCAAGCTTCAGTTCAGTCGGCGGTTGAGCGGCCCGAGTGGGCAGTTCGACGGCGTGGTGCTGGTAGAGATCGAGGCGGACTACTTCGTCAGCGGGTACGAACCTGCCAGGCTGGGCCAGCAAGGCGTTCTGGGCCTTTTGGGCACGGACGGCGTCTTTCGCGTCAGGCGAACGGGGGATGCTCTCTACTCCGGAGATGCGATCGACTATGCATCAACGGTGGCGGGCACGGACGACGATAGCACGGAGACCGCGGAGACGACCAACAGTTGGGACGGGGTGCTGCGTTGGACCAGTGCGCGCAAATTGTACGGCTTTCCGCTCGCTGTAGTCGTCGGGCTATCGGTAAATGAGCAGTTGACGGGCACCCGCGCCAAGAGGCAGGTAACCCTGGAATGGGCCGCCGTCGGCAGCGTCCTCGTGGTGCTCCTTGCTGTTCTGCTGGGCCGCATGAGCCGGCAGCTGGTCCAGGCACGCCTTCGTGAAGGGGAAGCTGAACTCGCGCACGCGCAAAGCGTGGAATATCTGGCCTACCATGATGGACTCACGGGGCTTCCCAACCGGAGCATGTTCAGCCAATCCTTGACCCAATGCATCAACGCGGCGCGGCGGTACGAGCGGCGGCTGGCGGTGGTGTTTCTTGACCTCGACCACTTCAAGCAAATCAACGACACCCTCGGGCATGAGGCGGGCGATCAACTGCTCAAGGAAGTCGCCGCCCGGCTGAAAGGCTGCGTCCGAGAGAGCGATACGGTCGCCCGGTTGGGCGGCGACGAGTTCGTGGTGTTGTTGCCGGAACTCGAGAATGAACAGTACGCTGCCGTCGTTGCCCAGAAGATACTCACAGCCACCGCCCGACCCTTTACCGTGATGGGGCAGGAATTTCGAGTGACGGCGAGCATCGGCATCAGCACCTATCCTCGCGACGGCCTCGATGAGCAGACGCTCACCAAGAACGCCGACATCGCCATGTATCAGGCAAAATCCGAAGGTAAGAATAATTTCCAATTCTATTCAGCGAAGCTCAACGCCAACTCCCTCGAACGGCTCGCGCTCGAATCGAGCCTGCGGCAAGCGCTCGAGCGCAACGAATTCCGACTCTTCTACCAGGCCAAGCGGGATATCAGCAGCGGCCGCATCACCGGCATGGAGGCACTCCTCCGCTGGCAGCATCCCGACCTGGGAATCGTGGCCCCGATGCAATTCATCCCGATCGCGGAGGAGACGGGGCTCATAGTGCCCATCGGCAAATGGATACTGAAGACCGTCTGCTTGCAAAGCATGGCTTGGCAAAGACAGGGCTTACCGCCCTTGTGTATCGCGGTCAACTTGACGGCCCGCCAGTTCCTGGACGAGCATCTGCTCGCCGATGTGACAGCCATCCTCGCCGCGACGGGCATGGACCCTCATCTCTTGGAAATCGAGCTTCACGAAGGCCTCCTGATCCAGAACATTGAGAACACGTTGCGGATTCTGACCGGCCTCAAGGCATTGGGAATTCGCATCGCCGTGGACGATTTCGGCATCGGGTACTCCTCGCTGGCCACCCTGCAGCAATTCCCTCTGGATACGGTCAAAATTGATCCGTCCTTCACGCCGGATTTCCTCGGCACGGCCAAGAAAACCAGCCTGGCCGACGCCATCATCAGCATCGGCAAGTCCTTGAGCCTGACGGTCGTTGCGCAGGGTGTGGAAACGAAGGAACAAGCGGAATTCCTGCGGCTGCACGCCTGCGATGAACTCCAGGGTTTCTATTTCAAGAGGCCCCTCCCCGTCGATGAATTTACGCAACTGTTGCGCGACCAGGCCGCGGAAATCACATACATAGGTCCGCGATCCGCTTCGCGTGCCCCCTGAGTTTGGTCATGACCCTGCAGCGGCTACCGCACCTCCAGTACCCTTACGCTGTCATCGACCTGCGTGGCGTCGAGATAGCCGATGGCAAGCGGATTCGTCAGCAGGAGCTTCTTCAGTTCAGCACTGCTCGACGCGATTGGCGGCGGCTGCCCCCGGCCCGTGAACAGGACCTTCGCCCAGTACGCCCTGAGTTGTTCGGGGGATTTGCCGGTCATCGTGATGTAAAACTTTCCGCGATCGATCGAAGCCTCGGGTTGATCGATCGGCATGGCTTGCGCTCCGTCGGGATAGCGATTCGACTTGCCCAGGAAAATATCAGCGACTTGAGTCTTGCTCAAGGCTGTGATCGGACTCTTGGCGGAGACCACGGTCACCACATTGGCTTCGGCCACGCCCAGGATAAGACTGACTGTCATGCCGATCAGGGGTAATCCATTGCGGTTCGCACGGAGCATGGATTCAGAACAGGAAATCGACGACGATGCTGATCAGATTCACGATCCCCCCGGGCCTGTAGCCGGGCTGTAGGTTGATCAACTCGTCCGACGATCCAGCGCCGATGCGCGTGTGGTCGACTTGCATCTTGAGGTCGGCATTCTTCAGAAAATCCCAGCGTAATCCGGCCGAAACGGTGCTTTGGACGCGCTTCGTGCTCAATATCGAGTTGAGTGCGCCATTGAGAGCCGTCGCCTCCCCGGCCAACGCCGGAGGCAGGCCCGATACGCTGAGACCGGGATCGGAGAGATTGTCCGCCGTCGACTTGCCATAGGTCAGATAAGGCGTGAATTTCCCCAACCGATAGCCGCCGCTGACATATCCACCGGAGGACCTGCCCAGCGCTGAATGCAAATCGCTGGTACCCCATTCCGCAGTCAAGAACCACCCGCCAGGGTCATACATTCCGCCAACCCCAAAGAACGTCGCCGGTTTGTTCGTTACGCCATATCTATCGGCGAGTGCAACACCCTGCGGGCCAAATTCGCGAAACGCATCGAACAGGGGGTCGAGGTGGGGAACGACCAGGATGGCCTTCTGATAGGCGATGTGCAAAGTCGCTGCGCCGAACTCGGCGGTGTCGGTGATGATCCAATTGTCATGGACTTTGAGGAGGCCGAACATTGGGGCATTCTGGTTCCGGTACCCATAGGAAGCCGTCAAGGTTTGAATGCCATTGCCAAATGGCGTTCTATAGCTCAAGTCCACGCCATCGATGTTGGTGATCGGGTTGAGTCCGTACAAGTCAACGGGCGCCCGCACCCACGGATTCGAGTATCCGATGTTGCGCGCCTCGGTGATCAGGAAGGTCGGCACTGCGGTCCGTCCCACCCGGATGTCGAGTTCCGGCGTGAGCTGATACTTGACGTCGGCCCACTCAACGTGCGGCCAATAAGTATTATTTTCGTTTTGCTGAGCCATGACTTGCAGAATCGCCGACAGCTGTGGGGTAAAACGAGCGGTAACCTGTGCCGCGACAAGGCTATCCACGTCGGCGCTCCAGTCGCGCGTATAGCCCGCACCATTGGGCTTAAAGGAGGTTGTCGTGAAGTCCGCTTCGTGCTCGCTCGAGTGAACCATACCCAGCGTTCCGAATCCGCCAAGCGAGAACATGGATTCGTCGAGGCCGGCGCCGCTGGCGGCGCCGCTGGCGGCGCCGCAGATCACCCATGCCGACCCCGCAATGACGCGGACGAA
>Ga0302278_10000726_pt1 | contig 41561 bp, 30 predicted proteins | sample III_Bog_N3_2_FD_194543 | JGI IMG/M metagenome (GOLD analysis project Ga0302278, IMG submission 194543) | Peat permafrost microbial communities from Stordalen Mire near Abisko, Sweden - III_Bog_N3_2 | ecosystem: Environmental > Terrestrial > Soil > Wetlands > Peat | place: Sweden: Abisko...
TGGCTGAAAATGTAAACTGCAATTTTGCGGTTGAAAACGAAAAACTGTCAGGGATGTGCCCGGTCTAAAGTGTCAGGGATGTGCCCGGCCGTACACAGGGATGTGCCCGGCCGTACACCGAAAATAGGGAATAAGAATGGCGGACGGGGCACTGCTTTTGCTTCATCGGAATCGTTTCCATCACTGATCCTTTCTCTTGGATAGTGTGCACGAACGGGCAATAATTCTCTGCATCCTGTTTGAAGAAAGAACCGCGGGGTGAGGTTTGTGGTTCCCAGGTCGGAAAATCAGGACTTGGGGCCAGTCCCCGCAGATGGTCAGGCCCGAGCCTTCTTCTCCGCCAACTGCGAGGGGATCAGCACCACCGGCTCTTGATCCGGGAAGGTGGCAATCAGCGTCAGGTGCCCGCCCATCGCCGCCACGGTGCGGGCCATCGTGGAGAGGCGCGGATCCTTGCGCTTCTCCAGCCGCGAAATCTGCATCTGCCCGATCCCCAGCGCCTCAGCCACTGTCGCTTGGCTGATCTTGCGCTCCTTGCGAAGAGCGGCCAGCGTCATGCGCCGCTCCAGCTTGGCCAGCAGCTCCGCGCCACGCTTGGCAAATCGCCTCTTGCTCATCCAACGGCAGGCGAGCAATCACTTCTTCAACCGGTATGGGTCTGTACAAATTCGTTACTCCTTGATCTCAAGCGTTTGGAGATGTTCTTTGTACCGTCGATCAGCCTTGTCGATCTGGCTCAATCCCTCGCCATCTATATAGAAGAATTATCAGGTTCAGGATTGTTTGGTAGCGAAAGGGCAATTGATCCAGAGTTAAAGGACGGACGCGGCAGATTCGGCGCGCCAATCATTGCGTTTGGTTCACCGTGATCCTCAGGATCAATATATTTCGAGGAGACTCCGAGCAGTTTCCGCAGCGACGTGATGGTTTCAACGTCTGCTTCGAAGTACGCTTTCGCGTAAGCTCGCACAAAGTCACTGACCGGAAAACTGCCCAATCTCCGTTGTAATCCCTCGTAGATGAATGGGATCATCTCCTCGGCCATAAAAGCATATTACATCTGATGCCATTTGATTCGAGCATAACAATCTACAATGGAACTCGTGATGAATTGGAAAGAACTGGCAGCGGAAGTGACGGCGGTGGGCGCGAGCGGCGACTCTTCGGAGGCGATCAGCGGCATCGAGTACGACTCACGCAAGGTGCGCCCCGGCGCGGTCTTTGTGGCGATGAAGGGCGGCTCGACCGACGGCAATCGCTACATTGAAAAGGCGCGAGCGGCGGGCGCACTGGGCATCATCACCGACTCGGCGCATAGCTTTGATCATCTGCTGGTCTTCGCGCCGGAGTTGCCGCTGCTTGAGGTCGAAGATGGCCGCACTGCGCTGGCGCAGGCCTCAGCCGCGTTCTTCGGCCATCCGGAGCGCAGGCTCGCGGCTACCGGAATTACCGGAACGAATGGCAAGACGACGACGGCCTTTCTGATCGAAGCGCTGCTGAACGCTGCTGCGCGCAATACGGTCCTTGTCGGAACGATCGAATATCATGTGGCCGGCGAGGTGAGGCCGTCGGTTCACACCACGCCCGAGTCGCGCGACCTGTATGAGCTGATGGCCGAGGGCGTCGGGCGCGGAGCAACTGAGCTGGTGACGGAGGTCTCCAGCCATGCGCTCGATCAGGGCCGGGCAGCTGGAATCAACTTTGATGTGGCCGTCTTTACCAACCTCACGCGCGACCACCTGGACTATCACCAGACGATGGAGAAGTACTTCGCCGCCAAGCGGCTGCTCTTCGACGGCACGCGCTACCCGGCGCCGCGCGTCGCGGTGATTAACGCGCACGACCCGCACGCGGCAGAGTTGGCCGAGGCTGCGCGCACGGCCGGAGCGGAGATTCGCAGCTACGGAATCGGCCAGGGCGATTGGCGCGTGGCCGCGCACACACTCACGCCGAGCGGCGCGGAGCTGGAGATTGAAACTCCCGCGGGCGCGGCCAAAGTGGAATCGCATTTGGCCGGCGAGGTAAACATTCTCAATTTGCTGGCCGCCCTGGCGACGGCGCACGCGCGCGGCGTAGCGTTTGCCGATCTTATCGAATTTATTCCGCTGCTCAAGCCCGTTCCCGGCCGCTTTCAATCGGTGGATGCGGGCCAGCCCTTCACCGTGATTGTGGATTACGCGCACACCGACGATGCACTTCAGAATCTGACCGCGCTTGCCCGTCAGATGACGGCGCAATCGGGCGGACGCGTGATCACGCTCTTCGGCTGCGGCGGCGACCGCGACCGCACCAAGCGGCCGAAGATGGGCCTGGCCGCGGGGCTGGGCAGCGACTTTGTTGTGGCCACCAGCGACAATCCGCGCAGCGAAGAACCGCTGGCGATTTTAGCCGAGATCGAACCGGGATTGAAGTCGAGCGGCACACGCTACACCATCGAGCCCGACCGCGCCACAGCGATTCGTCTGGCGCTCGCCGAAGCCAAGGCGGGCGACGTGGTTCTCTTAGCCGGCAAGGGCCACGAGAAGGAGCAGATCATCGGCTTCACGGCGATTCCCTTCGACGATGTTGCGATTGCGCTTTCCGCGCTCGGCGAAATCGGATATGGTGGTGAGCAATGAAACTCACAGTTGCGGAAGCGGCGATTGGCGCGGGCGCGGTGCTGGAAGCGCCATCGAGCGTGGAGAATGCCGGAGCGCTGATGGTGAGCGGCTACTCGATCGACTCGCGCACCGTTGCTCCCGGCGAGCTTTTTTTCGCCGTGCGCGGTGAGCGGCTCGACGGCCATGACTTTGTCGCCGCTGCCGCCGAGCGCGGAGCCGTGGGCGCTGTAGTGGCGCGCGCACGCGTGGCCGCGCTGCCCGATGCGGCGCTGGCACTACCGCTGCTGATCGCTGAAGATCCGCTGATGGCCCTGCAGGCACTGGCCGCGCACGTGCGCCGCCAGTGGGCGAAGCGCGTGGTTGCCGTCACCGGCTCGGCCGGCAAGACCACGACCAAAGAGGCGATTGCCACGGCGCTCGGCGCGCGCTTCAACGTCCTCAAGTCGCGCGGCAACAAGAACAACAACTTCGGCCTGCCTCTTGAACTGCTGCGTCTGGAGCCGGAGCACGAGATTGCCGTCATCGAGATGGGCATGAACCACACGGGCGAGATCGCAGCGCTAGCGCTGATTGCCTCGCCCGACTGGGGCGTCGTCACCAACGTGGGCACCGCGCATATCGAAAACTTTGCCGACGGACAGGCCGGCATTGCGCGCGCCAAATTCGAATTGGTGGACGCGCTGCCGGAGAACGGCGTCGTCTTCCTCAACATCGACGACCCGTACGTTTCGCAGTTTGGCCGCGACTTTCATGGGCGCGCGGTTTATTTCGGCTCTGGGCCTTGCGCCGATCCGCAACTGATCGAGGTAGCCGAAGACCTTGATGGATTGCACATTCGCTATCGCGCCGGAGAGCAGGAGGGCTCACTGACGCTCCATCTGCTAGGCGCGCACAACGCGCTGAATGCGCTGGCTGGGCTGGCCGTGGCTCTCGAAGCCGGTGTCGATGCGGAGGCCGCGGCCAAGGCTCTCGAAGCACTGACCACCTGCGACAAACGTGGTGAAGTGATCGAAGTAAACGGCGCGACGATTCTCAACGACAGCTACAACTCCAACCCCGAGGCGCTGCGCTCGATGATCCGCACGCTGGCCGCGCGCCCCGCCAAGCGCCGCATTCTCGTCGCCGGCGAGATGCTGGAGATGGGCGAGCATGGTCCGGCATTGCACACGGAGTGCGGACGCGCCGCCGCCGAAGCAGGGCTCGATCTGGTCGTCGGCGTCCAGGGCAACGCCGAGTATCTGGCCGCCGCCGCCTGCTCTGGCGGAGTGGCCGCGCTGTTTCTGCCCGACGCCGAAGCCGCGGGCCGCTGGCTCAAGAAAAATCTACGCAAGGGCGATGTGGCGCTGGTGAAAGGCTCGCGCGGCGTGCATCTGGAGCGAGCAATCGAGGCTCTCCAAAGTCGTACGAAAACGCATGAAAAATCCTGATTGTTTTCTGAAGGAACTCATGATCGTCGAACCGAGATGACGATAATACTGCATTGCCGGCGCGAGCGAGTTTTCGCAGCTGAGCTGTTACGGCAGCAGGCGTCAAAACAGTAACCCGGCTTCCACGCCCCGCCGCAACCTCGCCCTAGTAAAATCAAGGTGAATCCCGCCTCAAGCCGGCTCAGGAGGCCCCTTGCTTTACTGGCTGCTCTACGAAAAGCTCTTTCCGTTCTTTCACCCTTTTCGCGTCTTCCGCTATCTGACCTTCCGCACCGCCTTTGCCTCGGGCACGGCGCTGCTGATTGCGCTCTTCATCGGGCCGTGGGTGATTCAAAAGCTGCGCGAGTTTCAGATCGGCCAGTATGTGCGCGACGATGGGCCGCAATCGCATCTGAAAAAATCCGGCACGCCGACGATGGGCGGAGTGCTGATCGCCATCGCCATTCTGCTGCCGACGGTGTTGTGGTCCGACCCCACCAACCCCTTCGTCTGGATCGTGGTCTTCTCCACGCTCGCCTTCGGTGCGATCGGTTTTGCCGACGATTACATCAAAGTCGTGCAGAAGCGGAGCCTGGGCCTGACGGCGCGCGCCAAGCTGCTCTATCAGTTTCTTGCCGGAGCCATCGTCGCCTCGGCGCTTGTGGTGATGGAACAGTTCAAGCTCTTCTCCACGCAGTTGACCGTGCCCTTCATCAAGAATTGGCACCCCGATCTGCAGTGGCACTGGCTTGGATCTATTCCGCATCTAGGCCTGCTGGCCTTTCTGCCCTTCGTCCTCTTCGTGATGCTCTTCATCTCGCTCTCGTCGAATGCGGTCAACTTGACCGACGGCCTTGATGGGCTGGCCATCGGCTGCACCATCATCGCCGCCGGAGCACTGGCCGTGCTCACCTACGTCAGCGGCCACGTCGTCTTTGCCGACTACCTGGAACTCCAGCGCATGCCGATGGTCGGCGAGCTGACCGTCTTCTGCGGCTCGATGGTCGGCGCTTCGATCGGCTTTCTCTGGTACAACGCCCACCCGGCGGAGATCTTCATGGGCGACGTCGGCTCGCTCGCCCTGGGCGGAGCCATCGGCACGGTCGCCGTCATCATTCGCCAGGAGCTGCTGCTTCCCTTCATCGGCGGCATCTTCATCCTGGAGGCGGCTTCGGTGATTCTCCAGGTGGGCAGCTACAAGCTGCGCAACGGCAAGCGTATCTTCAAGATGGCCCCGCTGCATCACCACTTCGAGCAATTGGGCTGGCGCGAGTCCAAGGTCATCGTACGCTTCTGGATCGGCGCGCTGGTGTTTGCATTGTTTGCTCTCACCACGCTGAAACTGCGTTAAACCGGCGGCGATTGGCGCACAATGAAAATATCGCCGAAGCCTGGGGAAGTCTCTCGATGCTCGATCTAAAAGACAAAAAAGTTCTCGTCGTCGGTCTGGGAAAATCCGGCCGCGCGGCGGCGTTGTTTCTGCGGCGGCGCGGCGCTCAGGTCACCGTCTCCGATGTGCGCTCGGCAGACCAATTGGCCCAGCAGATTCCCTCGCTGCTCGAAGCCGGCATCATCGTCGAGGCCGGCGGCCACGGCATGCATACCTTCCACTCGCAAGATCTGATCGTCGTCTCGCCCGGCGTGCCGCTCAATACACCGGAGCTTGTACAAGCGAGCAACTTGGGCTTGCCCATCATCGGCGAGCTCGAACTCGCCGCGCACTTCCTCAAAGGCAAGATCCTGGCCGTCACCGGCTCCAACGGCAAAACCACCACCACCACGCTGCTGGGCGAAATCCTGGCGGCGGGCGGTCTGCAGACGCTCGTCGGCGGCAATATAGGTGTACCTGTAATCGAACTCATCGACGACAGCACCGACGCAAGCTGGTCGGTCCTCGAGGTCTCCAGCTTTCAGCTCGAAACCACCCAGCATTTTCATCCCGCAATCTCCGTCATTCTCAACATCACACCCGATCACCTCGACCGTCATGGCAGCTTTGAAAACTATGCCGCGGCCAAGGAGCGCATCTTCGCCGCGCAGAGCGCCGAAGACTCGCTCGTGCTGAATGCCGACAACACTCCCTGCGAGGAGGCAGCCGCGCGCTCGACCGCCCGAATCTATTGGTTTTCGATCGAGCATGCGGTTCCGCAAGGAGCATGGCTGCAGCAAGGAGCTGTCGTCTATCGCGCCGCCGAGAATGCCGCCACAGAATACGTGATGCCGCTCAGCGGAATTCCTCTCAAGGGCGCACACAACATTGAGAATGTGTTGGCAGCGGTCTGCGCCGCGCGGCTGGCCGGCGTTTCCGCGGAGTCCATTCGCTCCTCCGTCGAGAGCTTTCAGGCCGTCGAGCATCGTCTGGAGTATGTCGCCACGCGCCACGGCGTGGCCTTCTACAACGACTCGAAGGCCACCAACGTGGACGCCACAGCCAAGGCCATCGCGGCCTTCAGCGGCGGCATTCATCTGATCCTTGGCGGCAAGGACAAGGGCTCGCCCTACACTGTGCTCGGCGAGCTGCTGCGCGAGCGCGTCAGCGCCGTTTACACCATTGGCGCGGCCGCTGGAAAAATCGAGTCCGAGCTGCGCGGCGTGGTCTCACTCTACTCCTGCGAAACGCTGGAGAAGGCTGTGGCCGCGGCCTTCGCCGCCGCGCGCTCCGGCGAGGTGGTGCTGCTCGCCCCGGCCTGCGCCAGCTTCGATCAATTTGAAAGCTACGAGCATCGCGGACGAGTCTTCAAGCAGTTGGTGAAAGAGTTGAGGGACTAACGGCAATGGCCAAATTCTCCGGCGTCGACAAATGGCTCTTCTTCGCGACCGTGCTGCTGGTCGTCTTCGGCCTGGCGATGGTCTTCTCTGCCTCGGCCATTATCGCGCAGGAGAACCATCACTTCTTCTTCACCATGGCCGGCAAGCAATCCGGCTGGGCCGTCCTTGGCCTCGCGGTCATGATGCTTCTCTCCTTCATCGACTACAACCTTTATAAATCTCCGCTCTTTGTTTACTCCGCGCTGGTGGCAACCATCTCGCTGCTGGCGCTGGCATTGGTCTTGCCCGCCACCAAAAACACTCACCGCTGGATTCACATCGGCGGGTTGGTCACCTTTCAGCCATCGGAGATCGCCAAGCCTGTACTGGTGCTCTTCCTTGCCTGGTTTCTATCGACGCGCCTGGACCGGGTGCACGAGGGCCGCAAGACGCTGCTGCGCGCCGCGCTGATCCCGCTGGTCCTGTGCGCGCTCATTGTCCGCCAGCCCGATCTGGGCACCGCACTGGTGCTGGCCGGCGTCACCGGGCTGATGCTCTTCCTGGCCGGAATGCCGTGGAAGTATCTGCTCATCGGCATCGGCGCCGTATTGCCGCCGCTTATCGCGCTGCTCGTATTTGTTCCCTGGCGATTGCAGCGCGTGCTGGTCTTTCTTCATCCCAATTGCGATTCACGAGTGACCAGCGGCCCTGCCTATCACGTCTGTCAGTCGCTGATCGCCGTGGGCGCGGGCGGACTCTCCGGCCGCGGCTTCATGAACGGCCAGCAGAAGCTCTTCTTTCTTCCCGAAGCCTCGACCGACTTCATCTTCGCCAACATCGCCGAGGAGACGGGCCTGATCGGCTCGCTCATTCTGCTGGCGCTCTTCGCACTCTTCGCCTATCGCGGCCTGCGCACCGCCTTCCGCTCGCTCGATCCCTTCGCGCGGCTCGCGGCCTTCGGCATCACGATGACGATTTTGCTGCAAGCCTTCTTTAATATCAGCGTGGTGCTCGCGCTTGTGCCCACCAAAGGCATTCCGCTGCCGCTAATCTCATCGGGCGGCACATCGGTATTTTTCACGTTGGCGAGTATCGGCGTGCTGCTGAATATCAGCAGGAAAGCGGATTGATAGAGTATCTGAATCTGCATTGATGACAAGTAAATGCCAGCTAGATAACTTGCCAATCGCGAATAAAAGTGTTTCAATAAGAACATTGAAACAGGGGTGCTCCACGAGAGTGGGGCTGAGAGATACCCTCGAACCCGATCCGGATAATACCGGCGTGGGAAGCTTTCCAATTCTGGCAGTCTTCTTCGCATCCTCGCGTGAGTTCTCTTGTTTCATCCGATTTAGACAAGGGGAATTCATGTCTCGTTTCATTGCCGCACTGCCCTTCCGCGCCGTTTCCATCGCAGCCTTGCTCGCCTCTCTTGTTGCGCCATTGAGCGCCATCGCGCAAAGCTCCGCGCCCGCCGATAACTCCGCGCCTGCCGCCGCTACAGATGCAACCGCGCCCAAGCCGAAGATTGCGCCCTTGCACACATCAATTGAGGTGCATGGCGAAGTCGAGGACAATTATCTTCCGCAAGATCTGACAGTGGGCACGCTGGACGGCGCAACGCTGCTGGAGACGCCGCTCTCTGCCACTGTCGTCACGCGCGATCTGCTCAACGATCAAGGCGCGCGCCTGCTCTCCGACGTGGTGAAGAACGACGCCTCGATCGGCGACGATTACGTACCGGTGGGCTACTACGGCGTCTATGAGATTCGCGGCTTTTCCATCGATCTGGCCACGGGACTTGAGATCAACGGAATGACGATTGCGGGTGAGCAGGATGTGCCGCTGGAAAACAAAGAGCGCGTCGAGTTTCTGAAAGGCATTGCCGGCGTGGAGAGCGGCGTGGCCGCGGCGGGCGGGCTGATTGACTATGTGACCAAGCGCCCGGCAACGATCAAGGCCATCGATACTGCGACCGATCAGCGCGGAACCGCCTATGGCGCGGTCGATCTGGGCCATCTCTTCGGCAGCCGAAAGCAAGCGGGCGCGCGGGTGAATCTGGCCGGCGAACGAATCATGAGTTACATGCATGACACCAATGGATGGCGCGCGATGGGCGCGGGTGCAGCGGATTGGCGGATCAATTCGAAGGCGATTCTGAAGGGAGACTTCGAGTACCAGCACAAGACCGAACGCGATGGCAGCGGCTACCAGTTGCTGGGCGGGGAGACGGTGCCGAATCTGCACGCAACGGCATTGGACAACCGGCAGGTTTATACCTCGACGATGCCGGGCGACCAGCCCTGGGGCCCTCCAGACACCTACGACACCTTCAATACCGGTGCGCGGCTGGACTACACACTGACGAAAAACTGGAAGGCATTTGCCGCGACGAGTTACAGCCATTCGCTGATTCAGGACAATGTGATTTATGCGTATGGCACGCCGCTTGACGTAAATGGCAATGTTGCCTGCCCTGGCGCGCCCGATGCGCTCGCTTACTTCTTCTGCCCAGACGGAACGTATGGAATCTACGACTATCGCAATCCCGGCGAGTTGCGCATCGATGCGCAGGCAGAGGCGATGATCACAGGCCACATCAAGACAGGAGCCATTACACAGGATGTGACCGCAGGTGGCGAGTTATTCCTGCGCAGCGTGCAGCTGCCGGGTTATTACTCCTATGCAAATCCTTCCTATGGCACGATTCAGGACGGCTCGGTTTACAAGTATGTTGGCTCCGAAAACATCTACGATCCAATCACGCCCGTTCCTATCGAATCACCGCTGCTATCCGCCGGCCCGCGCAGATTATGGGTAAACAGCCATCAATCCGGCGCAATCATTCAAGACCGAATTCATCTGCCAGGACGCGTTCAGTTGCTCATCGGCGGACGCGAAGACTGGCTGAACGATCATAACTACTCGGTGGAGGCCACAACCCCTTGCACACCCACTCTCAACAATGTGCCAGGACCGGCGGGGGATCCTTGCCCGACAACGCTCGACCCGTTGAACAATCCGATTTATTCCGCACCCACATTGCCAAATCTTACGGATCGGTCAATCTGGCTGCCGCAGTACGCAGTTACCTTCAATCCGATAGCAAACCTTACGCTCTACAGCAATTATGGAGTCATGCTCTCGCTCGGTCCGCAGGCGCCGTGGTGGGTGGATAACTCAAACCAGTATCTGGATCCCTTCTTCACGCGTCAGGCTGAGATAGGCGCAAAGTATGAGCCCAACCAGCGCATTTTGCTCACGACTGCGTTGTTTCATATGCGCGCGCCGTTTATGTATCCAAAGACGCTCACCACCACACTGAACGCTTTCGAAAATGAATTTTGCAATGACTCAGCTGGCACCCCATGCTTTGAGTCCGATGGGCGCGAGACGCACAATGGAATCGAGTTGAATGCGGAGGGCAAGGCGGCGGACTGGCTGCACCTGACTGCCTCGGCGATGGGAATACGCGCAATTTCCAGCGATTCCAGCACGCCAAGTTACAACAACAAACAAATCATCAACGTGCCGCATCTGCATACCACCATGTTTGCCGATCTCACGCTGCCACGGGTGCGCGGGCTGCATCTGCTTCCCGGCTGGAGTTATACGGGCCGCAAGGAGGCGATACGCGACGACACTGTCAGCGTACCGGGTTACAATCTCTTTAACATGGGCCTGCGCTATACGCCGGGCGGGGATCAGGGGCGCATCACCTTCCGCCTCTACGCCAATAACATCACAGACAAGCGCTACTGGAGCGACACCGGGGCGAGTTATGGCGATACCTTCCTCTGGCTGGGCGCGCCTACTACGGTCAAGCTCTCCGCGCATTACACATTTTAGGATAAGAGCAGTTGATGAGTGAAGACACGATAAGCGCGACCGCGAAGACGCATGGCATGGATCGCACGCGCGTGGATGCCGACTGGCCGCCGCTCACGCTGGCCGAGGCGCGCGCACTGCTGGACGAATTTCTCGGCTGTGGCGAGGCCGTGCAAATTCTCTCGGTCAGTCCGCGTCCCTTTTCATCGGCCAGCGTGGTGGCCACGCGCACGGGACGCGTCTTCATCAAGCGGCATCATGGATCTGTGCGCGACCGCGAAGGCCTGCTTGAAGAGCATCGCTTCATGAATTATCTGCGCGAGCATGGCGCGCCGGTTCCGTTCATCTTCGCCGACGCCTCCGGCGAGACGGCCATCGAGCGCGGTGAATGGAGTTACGAGGTGCATGAAGCGCCGCCGGGCGTGGACCTCTACGAGGACGCGCTCTCCTGGACTCCCTTTCGTTCAACTACCCATGCGCATTCTGCGGGAGCTGCACTGGCGCGTCTGCATCTGGCCGCGCAAGGCAACGATGCGCCACGACGCAAAGCGCGCCCGCTCGTCGCCGGCTTTACGATCTTTGCCGATGATCATCCATCTGCGGCAATGGATCGCTATCTTGCAGAGCGGCCATCGCTGGCGGATTACTCGAATGTGCGTGCGCGCTGCAATGAAGCGCTTGAATTACTCGCGCCCTTTCACTCCGAGTTGAGAATGCAGTCGCCCGCGCTGGAGCCGTTGTGGACGCACAACGATCTGCACGGGTCGAATCTGCTTTGGAGCGCTGGCGGCGATCACGCGCAGGTTGCGGCTATCATCGACTTCGGGCTCGCAGACCGCACCAATGCCGTGCACGATCTGGCTCATGCCATTGAGCGCAGCATCGTCGAGTGGTTGGAGTTGAAGAAGACAGAAGACGTGCCGGTGCATCTCGATCAACTCAACTCACTACTGAGCGGCTATCAATCCGTACGGCCGCTTACAGAGGGTGAAGCCGAGGCTCTGGCGCCGATGACCGCGGTTTGCCACGCGGAGTTCGCGCTCACCGAGGCGGATTATTTTCTCGGCGTGCTGCACTCGGAGATGAACGCCCGCGTTTGTGTGGAAGACTATCTTGTGGGCCATGCGCGCTGGTATCGCAGAAATGGTGGAAATAAACTATTGAATGCAATTCGCGGCTGGGCCGGGACGCGAAAGAGAGTGGGAGAATAATGCACTGGATTTCGCTCGGTAATTACTTGATTGCGAATTGGATCGAGGTCGTGGGAGTTCTCACGACCTTGATAAGTACATGGCTCACGATGAAGCGCAAGATTGCCTGCTGGCCCATTGGATTGATTGCACTACTTGCCTATTTAGTAGTTTTTTATCGGGCCAGGTTATATGCGGATGCACTGCTACAGCTTGGCGGCTTGCCGCTGTTATTCTACGGCTGGTGGTATTGGGAGCGCGGTCTGCGCCAAGTCGGCGAGGTGCGCGTGGTTCGATTGTCCGGGCCCAGTCTAATCGCCGGAGTGGCTGCCGGAGCCGCGGGAAGCATTGCTTTAGGCGTCTGGATGAGACATGCTCACGCCGCGCTTCCTTATCTGGATTCTGCTTTGACGAGTTACAGCGTAATCGGCAGTTGGTGGGAGTCGCGCAAGCATATCGCCAGTTGGTGGCTGTGGATTGTGGTGAACGTGATCTATGTTGGCGAGTTTATCTACCAGAACTTGCTGGCGACCGCCCTGCTCTATGCGATCCTTGTAGTTTTGTCCGTCATGGGATTGCGCGAGTGGCAGCGAGCGATGCTGGCTTCGGAATCGCCAATAGAAGCGGCCGCTCCGGCCTGCTAGACGGCAGCTTGCACTACATTATGCAATGGCTCGCCGTTGATATAGCGGCGCAATTCATCGGCCGCAATCTTCAACGATCGCGGCGCAAACTGCGGAGTGGACCCGGCCACGTGGGGTGTAATCAGCAGATTCGGACAACGCCACAGCGGATGTCCTTCAGGCAATGGCTCCGGATCGGTCACGTCCAGAGCGGCGCGAATGCGGCCTGAGTTGAGCGCCTCCACCAATGCATCGGTGTCCACGACAGGCCCGCGCGCGGCGTTCACCAGCAGCGTGCCCTGTCTCATGAACGCTAGTTGGCGGCTACCGATCAGATGATGCGATTCGGCCGTCGCGGGAAGAATCAGTATTACAATCTCTGCTTGCGGCAAGAGGCTGTCGAGTTCGCTCACCGCACGAACTCCATCACGTGCGCTCCGCGCCACACGCGTCATTTCCACGCGGTACGGCGCAAGCATCCGCTCGATCTCCTTGCCGATTTCGCCGTAACCAATCAACAAAACACGCTTGCCGGTCAGCTCTTCCAGCATCACTGGGGGATAGAGCGGCCGCTGATCGCCGCTGATCTTCGCATACCGCGCAGGAGCCTCGAAGCGCCGCTTCCACATTCCGTCGCGCTGCACGTCGAGAAAAAATGGAATGTGTTTCAGCATGGCCAGAATCGCGCCCACGGTCCACTCGGCAGTCGATACATTGTGCGCGCCGCGCGCGTTGCAGATGGTCACGCGCGGACCCACCGTTGCAGGAATCCACTCCGTGCCGGCCATCAGCGACAAGACCAAGCGCACGCCGCGCAACCGCGGCCAGATGCGCACGGCCCGCATTGGATAGGGGTCGGGGATCCACACGTCGATCTCAACATCGTGGTCGAGACCATCGGGCAAGGCAATCAATTCGACTTCCGCGGGAAAATCTTTGAACAACTCTGCCGATAATATCGCTGGGTATCCGACACGCACCATAAGATCATGCTACACAATCGGCGCCAATTGGCAATGTGCCGGTTCAATACAAACAGGATCAATGATTGGTGAGAAGAATCACTGCGCCGCCCGCGGCAATGCTGCATCCTATCTGTATGAGCTTCGTGCATCGTGGATTGTATCCATGCGACTAAAGGCTGACAAAACTCGCGCCCAACAGCAGCTCGCCATCCAACTGCGCATGGAGAAGAGTGCGGATTGTGGGCTGCTCAATTGGGAGCGGCAACGGCTGCTGATTCATGCGGCAAAGACGGCGCTGGCCGCTGCGCTCTGCTGGTGGATCGCGATGCGCTTCGGTCTGACGGACGGCTATTGGGGAGCGATCAGCGCGATCATCGTGCTGCAATCCAACTTCGGCGCCACCGTTTCGGCCTCGCGCAACCGCATCTACGGAACGCTGATCGGCGCATTCTTCGGCTTCGTCTTTACACAGTTCGGCGCACTGCCGTGGAATTATCTTGCGGCTGTTCTTCTGGCGGTGATTGTCTGCGGCCTGCTGGGCCTGCGCAACAGTTCGCGGCTGGCGGGAGTGACCATCTCCATCATCATGCTGGTGAAGACAGGCTCGCATTGGACGCTGGCGCTGCATCGTGTGCTGGAGGTTCTTCTAGGAATTCTTGTGGCGCTGGCCATCTCCACTCTGGTCTTTCCCGACCGCGCGCGGCTGCGTCTGCGCGACGGACTGGCCAAGGAGTTTTTATTGCTGGGCGCATTCTTCGAGGCAATTTTTGAAGGCTTTCGCGGCGCGCCATCCGGGAATCTACAACAACTGCGCAACGATTATCTTGCGCAACGGCGCGCGAACAATCAATTGCAGGAGGCCGCGCGCAATGAGCCCTCCGGCGGACCAGGATGGCGCGAGGGACTGGGCATGCTCTCGCAGTTTGGGCGCTCGCAATTCGATGTCTTGATTGCACTGGAACTGGCGGTGAAAGACAGTCATGAGGATCACTATGCGCAGCAATTGGAGCCGGCTCTGGGACGGCTGGCCATCGATATTCGCGCGGGCTTTCAATATATCGCCGAGTGCACGCACGCCTGGCGCTTTCACATTCCTCCGTCGGGACTGCACCTGGAGGAAGACATTGCGCAAGTGGAGGCGCGCATGGCCGAGGTGCGGCACACGGGCTTCCAATTTTCGCAGGCTGAGATTCTGCGCGCCTATGCCGTGCAGCTTCATCTAAAACAAATTGCGCGCCTGCTGCGCGCCTCGCGCGTCGAGACCAGCCGCGCCATCGGCGAAGCACAGAAGCAGAATTAAACCTTCAGCAAATCCGTGTAGACGGCCATGCCCACCACCGCATCCGCGCCCAGCGCGTCCAGCGCATCCACCTCCTGCTGCGAGCGAATGCCGCCGGCGACGATGAGTTGCTTGGCTGTCAGCTTGCGCAGCCGCGCGGCCACTTCAATCGGAAAGCCGCCCAGCATCCCTTCGCCATCCACGTGCGTATAAAGGAATGCGCTGACGTGCGGATCGAGCTGCGGAATCGCATCGTCGGGCGTCAGTTCCACTTGCGCCTTCCAACCTTTTACTGCTATGCGTCCGCTCTTCGTGTCGATGCCGGCGACTACGCGCTCCGCACCAGCGCTGGCTGCAAGCGATGTTGCGAAGTCGGTGTTCACCGCGCCCTCTGCGGAAAAAAGTGCCGAGCCGATAATCACGCGCTGCGCTCCCGCATCCAGAACCTGCTGCGCGCGTTCAATCGTAGCTATGCCGCCGCCCGCCTGCACCGGCAGCCGCTTGGCAATCTGCGCCACCAGCGCTGAGTTGTCGCCCTGCCGCATCGCCGCGTCCAAATCAATCAACTGCACCAGCGGAAAGCGCGAGAACTTTTCAATCCAGTATTCAAAGTCGTCAAAGGCTAGTCGCAGTTTTTCGCCCTGCACAAGCTGAACAATCTGTCCGCCCAGCAAATCAATCGAAGGAATCAGCATGGAAGCCTCACCGAGACGCCCGCCTTGGCGAGCTCTTCTTTGAGCGATCGCGCGCTCGAAATGCCAAAATGAAAAATACTCGCGGCCAGCGCCGCATCAGCTTTGCCGCGCCCAAAGACATCGACAAAATGCTCCACTGTTCCCGCGCCGCCCGAGGCAATCACCGGAATGCCAACCGCCTCGCTCACCGCCGCGGTCAGCTCGCAATCAAAGCCCGTGCGCATTCCGTCAGAATTCATCGAGGTTAACAGAATCTCGCCCGCGCCGCGCTCTTCGGCCTCGCGCGCCCACTCCACCACGCGCCTTCCGGCCAACTTGCGCCCGCCCTGGACATAAACTTGGGCTTCGCGCACCGGATCGGCTGCCTGCGGATCGCGCCGCGCATCGATGGCCACAACCACGGCCTGCGCGCCAAAGCTGCGGCCTATGTCGTCGATGAGCTGCGGATTCTTCAGCGCGGCCGAGTTCACGCTGACCTTGTCCGCGCCCGCCTCGAAGACCTGCGCCGCGTCATCCGCCGTACGAATGCCGCCGCCCACACAGAAGGGAACGAACAGCTCACGCGCCGTTCTGCGCACCGTGTCGAGCAGCGTCTGCCGGCCCTCGTGCGTTGCGGTAATATCCAGCAGCACAATCTCGTCCGCGCCCTCGCGCGCATGACGCGCCGCCTGCGTAGCCGGATCGCCCGCGTCAATCAGATCGACAAACTGCACGCCCTTCACGACGCGCCCATCATGCACGTCCAGGCAGGCGATGATGCGTTTGGTTATCATTTTGGCTTGTCCAAAATTCCAAGTATCTTATATGTTTCCGACTGCATTTTCTTGCCATCTAGACTGACTGGCCAAATTAGCTTAGCATTGGCACCTTTGAAGTCAGCTTGAATGCTATCCACTACTGGCATACGACAACTACGCCGATTACCTGCTGGACCAGCCATGTGTTCAGCAAATTTGCTTTCGCAGTTAACTATTGCTAGTCTGCCATCAGGAAGTTGTAACGTAAATGTGGCACCATGAACCTTGAAGGTTCTTCCTACTGCGACATTGTCGTAAACGGCAGCATAGTCATACGAATCCTCTCTGTCCTGCCTGTCAATTATCTTGACGTTGAGCATTTGCGCTGACACAGAAGCAGAGCAAATACACATTAGAAGTATTCCAAAAACGACAACTATCGGCTTCATAAAAGCCTCCTTTTTGGATTTCCTATACGATAACACCGTTTCCTTCATTGATTCCAAATTCCAGGAAGTTCTTGAGAATCTTCAACCCGGTTGCGCCGGACTTTTCTGGATGAAACTGCGTGCCCATTACGTTCGCGCGCTCCACCGCCGCCGCAAAGGGTTCTATGTAGAATGTGGTAGCCGCGGTATCGGCGGTGACAGGCGCTCGAAACGAGTGCGTAAAATAGACGTGCTCGCCCGCCTGAACCCCCGCAAGCAATCGCGAATCGGCGCGCACTTCCAGAGAATTCCAGCCAACGTGCGGAACTTTTTCCGGACTTTCCGAAAAATGTTCGCATGATTCCGCGAAGGCTCCAAGCCCCGGCTGCGCGGGCGCTTCGCTCGATCCCGCATAGAGCCACTGCATCCCCACGCAAATCCCCAGGAACGGCACGCCGCGCGCAATCGCCGCGCGAATCGCTCCGGTGAGGCCCGTCGCATCCAGCCGCTCCGTCGCTTGAAAATGGCCGACGCCAGGCAGCACAATGCGCTCCGCCGTCTCCACAAGCGCAAGGTCGCCATCCGTCACGAGCGTCTCCGCGCCCACGTGGCGCAGCGCCTTGAGCACCGAAGTCAGGTTGCCCGCCTTGTAATCAATCACCGTTACGCGCATCACAATAATCCCTTCGTAGACGGCAGCATCTCACCCAACTGTTTATCCCGCGAGCAAGCCACGCGCATCGCCCGCGCAAAGGCCTTGAAGATAGCCTCGATCTTGTGATGATTCGAGCGCCCATACATCGTCTTCACATGCACGTTGGCGCGCGCCCCGCGTGCAAAGCCCTCAAAGAAATCCGTCACCAATTCCGTTTGCAGATCGCCGACCAGCCGCGTGCGTACCTTGGTGTCCACGGCGAAGGCCGCGCGCCCGCTCAGGTCAACAGCCGCAATCGCCAGCGTCTCATCCATCGGCATGAGAAAGTAACCGGCGCGCAGGATGCCGCGCTTGTCGCCCAGCGCGCGGTCAAAGCACTCGCCCAGCGCGATGCCCACATCTTCGACCGTGTGGTGCTGATCGACATCCAGATCGCCCTCGCACTTCAAATCCAGATCGAATGCGCCGTGGCGCGTGAAGAGTTCCAGCATGTGATCGAAGAAGCGGATGCCGGTGAAGATTTCATAATGCCCGCCGCCCTCAATCGTCAGCTTGATCGCAATCTTCGTTTCGGTGGTGTTGCGTTCAAAGCTTGAGGTGCGCGGTCCAGGTTTCGAGATTACATCCGTGGTCATTGAAGATTCCCTCAGGGGCTAAAGCCCCACTTCAGACTTCTCGTTCAATGTACGGGCTGAAGCCCGTACCCTTCTACTACACAATCCAAGCATTCACTTACCTAAGAGTTGCCAGTACTTCCTTCAGCGCCACAGCCGCCTGGCGCATCTGCTCACGCGTTCCAATCGTAATACGCACGCGGCCATCGCAGCCGGGATCGCTCGACCGGTCGCGCACCAGCACGCCTGCCGCACTCATCAACCGCGTGAACTCCTTGTGTTCGGCGCCGATCTCGACGAGAACAAAATTGGCGCGGCTGGGCCAGCGGCGAACTTTACACTCATCAAGCGCCGCCTCAAACTCCGCGCGCGCGGCCTGCACCTCGCCCACATACCAATCGAGATAAGTGGAATCCTCGAGCGCGGGTGGAAGGCAGGCCAGAGCCAGCGAGTTCACGCTATACGGTGATAGCACGCGCCTCACCCAGCGCATTAGCTCGACCGGACCGGCCAGCAATCCAAGACGCAATCCGGCCAGCCCATAGGCCTTGGAAAAGGTGCGCGCCATCATCAGATTGGGAATGACACCGAGCAGATCGATCACCGTTTCGTTGTGAAAATGGAAGTACGCTTCATCGACCAGCACCACGGCCTGCGGCGCGCGATGGGCAATCTCCACGAGCTGCGCGCGCGTGGCCACGGAGCCGGAGGGGCTGTTGGGATTGGCGATGGCGATGATCTTGGTGCGCGGCGTGATGGCCGCGAGCAGCCGCTCGAAGGGAAATTGCAAGTCATCGGCGGCCTCGACTGCGACCGCTCGTGCATCCGTAGCCGATGAATAAATCTCATACATCGTATAGGTCGGCACCGGCAACAGCAACTCATCGCCCGCTCCGAGAAAAGCCTCGAAGAGCACATGAATCGCCTCATCGACGCCGTTGGTGAGCGCGACCTGCGCAGGCGCAAGGCCGAGATGCGCGGCCACGATGGCCTCGACCGGCGCGCGCTCCGGATAGCGCGTCAGGCTGCCCGCGCTGATGCGGCCCAGCACCTCGCGCACTTTCGGCGAGCAGGCCACGGTGTTCTCATTGAAGTCCAGGCGCATGGCGTCGCGGCCGCCGAGCGGAGGATGATACTCCGGCATCGCCTGCACGCGCGCGCGCGGCGCGGGATAAACTGCTCGGACGGCTTCAGCCACGTGGTCTTCTCCTTTGAATGCGCGTGCGGATAGCCTCAGCATGGCCGATGAGTCCCTCTGCCTCGGCCAGCAGCGCAGCCGGCGGACCGAGCACGCGCATCGCTTGCGACGAGTATTGCTGCACAGTAATCAGCTTGACGAAGTCGTTGACGCTCAAGCCGCCGCGTACGCGCGCCATGCCACCGGTGGGCAGCGTGTGATTGGGCCCCGAGATGTAATCGCCCATCGGCTGCGCGCTCCAGCGACCGATGAAAACAGATCCGGCATTTTCGACCCAATCGAGATCGCTCGCAGCATCCACGGTGAGATGCTCGGCGGCAAGGCAGTTGGTGATGGCGCGCGCTTCATCAACGCTCGACGCAAGGATGACCAGGCCGTTCTTATCGAGTGCCTCACGCGCGATTGGATTGTTTCGGCAGCGCACTTTTACTTTTTGGACGGTCTCTTTCGCCAATTCTGCGCGCGTGGTGATAAAGATGGCCAGTGCCTCGGGATCGTGTTCGGCCTGCGCAACAAGGTCGGATGCAATCTCGTTTGCATTGCCGCGCTCGCTGGTGACGACGATCTCCGTGGGCCCGGCGAGCATATCGATGGCGCAATCAAAAGCCACAAGCCGCTTGGCCGCTGTGACGTAGAGATTGCCCGGACCGACGATCTTGTCCACTCTCTTGACGCTTGCGGCTCCATAAGCCAGCGCGGCTATTGCGTGCGCGCCGCCCAAGCGATAGAACTCGGTGATGCCCAGTAGATGCGCAGCTGCGAGCGTCTCCGGCGCGGGCTTGGGCGAGACCACCGCGATGCGCGCAACGCCCGCCACCTGCGCGGGAATCGCCGTCATCAGCAACGTGGAAGGCAGCGGATGACGGCCGCTGGGAACATAACATCCCACAGCGCCAAGCGGACGCACGAGCTGGCCGGTCATCAGGCCAGGGACGGTTTCTTCACTGAAGGATGCCGGCAGTTGTGCGACCGCGAAGTTGCGAATCTGTTCCGCTGCGGTTGTGAGTGCGTGTTGCATTGAAGGCGCAATGGACTTCCATGCAGCGGCCATCTCTTCAGGCGCAACGCGTAATGCATTCGCGCCTGCAAGGCCGTCGAATTGCGCAGCGTAGCGCAACAGAGCGCGATCGCCCTGCTTGCGCACGTCATTCACAATCTTCTTGACGGCGGGCAGCACGGCATCGAGCGCCTCGCCGCCGCGAACTTCGAGCGCGGCAATTAATTCTGCCGTTTGCCGCGCTCCGCGTCCCATTGTGCGGACGATCTTCATCCACTGCTCCTGTGTGTTTATCGATTCGAATTGATAGATTTGTTATGCAAAGAAACATCCTCTGCGCTGGATCACAAAAGCGGAGATGCACCCAGTCGAGCGAGCCATATGAACTTCTTCTCTTTCAGAAGAGCGGTCACATTCAACGGATGCACAGCATCGTCGAGCGAGTCCAGAACCTCGTATTCAAATGCCTTCTCGCTCTGTGCGTTCCATTCCATCTGGAGAGACTTATCCTGATGACTGCCATTGCGCAGCATGAACCAGCATCCGTTTTTGGTTGCATCCAGATTTCTGGAAGCTCCAACCCAAACCCGGCCTGTTGCCGTGCATCGCACCGCGTACGTACCGACAGGCGGTTTTTGCTCTTTGAACTGTCGGATCGCTTCCTTCTTCGATTCTTTGCACGGCATACAGGCTCCTGTTACAGCACGACTTTGTTGAGCGGATACTCGACGATGCCTGCCGCCCTGGCCGCCTTCAGCCGCGGAATCACATCGCGCGCCACGCGCTCTTCGACGATGGTATTCACCGCGACCCATTCGGAGTTTGAGAGCTGCGAGACGGTCGGAGAATTGAGCGCGGGCAGAACGGCAAGCACTGTGTCCAAGTCTTCGCGCTTGACGTTGAGCATCAGGCCCACCTGCGATTGCGCATCGATGGCGCCGCGCAGCATCAGAGAAATCTGCGCGATCTTCTCGCGCTTCCACTCATCGGCCATTGCCTTCTTGCCGGCGATCAGGTGAGTCTCGCTCTCCATGATCGTGTCGATAATCTTCAGGCGGTTGGCCTTCAGCGAGCTGCCGGTCTCGGTCACTTCGACGATGGCATCGGCCAGCGTGGGCGGTTTCACTTCCGTCGCGCCCCAACTGAACTCGACCTTCACGTTGACGCCCTTCGAGGCGAAGTAGCGCTTGCTGACCTCGACCAACTCCGTCGCAACGATCTTGCCTTCCAGGTCTTCGGCCTTTTCAAAGCCCGAGTTTTCCGGAACAGCCAGCACCCAGCGCACCTTGCGCCGGCTCTGCTTGGAGTAAGTCAGCGAGGTGATGCTGGTCAGATCGAGACCGCTTTCGACGACCCAATCGATGCCGGTCAGCCCCGCGTCCAGAACGCCGTGATCGACGTAGCGCGCCATCTCCTGCGCGCGAATCAGCATGCACTCGATCTCCGGATCGTCGATCGAGGGAAAGTAGGAGCGGCCGTCGGCATAGATATTCCAGCCGGCGCGCTTGAACAGTGCGATGGTTGCATCCTGCAGGCTTCCCTTGGGAATGCCGAGTCTGAGCTTGTTAGCCACGTGTAACCTCTTTCTGGTTGGCTTGCGATGAAGTTGTGCTGACGGCAATTGGCTTAGTGAAGCAACTGACGGTGCCTTCATGGCAGACCAGCCCGTCGCCCTCGACCACCACGCGAAAGAGCAGTGTATCGTTGTCGCAGTCGGTTGCAGCGGAGACGACGCGCAGGCGGTTGCCACTGGTCTCGCCCTTCATCCACAGCTTCTGGCGGGTGCGGCTCCAAAAGGTGACGAAGCCGGATTCAAGGGTTTTGGCATAGCTGGTGGCGTTCAAAAAGCCCAGCATCAGCATCTCGCCAGTCTGGGCATCCTGGACGATGCCGGGGACGAGGCCGTCCATCTTTTCAAAATCAATTGTTGGGTTGCTCATTTTCTTCCTTCTTGTGGGGAATTTTGGGTTTCGATCGGCGCCGCGCATGAAAAAACCCGCTCAGCGTGGTCGCCGGCGGGCTTGGGTTTCCTTGATCTCTCTGGCCGTTTACATCAGGCCATGACAGTCCGCCGACATGGAGGCTCCATGATGATGGGGGTGGCCGAGATGGCGGTGGCTTTGCATCTGATTCAAACCATAAGGCAGGAGGGGCATCCGTGTCAAATATTCTCCTTGCGTGCAACGAGCACAAGAGTGGAGAATGGAGCCGTGCGCAGATGGATGCGATCGACGGTGGTGGCGGCTGCGCTGATCTTGGTCTGCCTGGCCGCGGGGGCGCAGTATCAGGATCGCGACACGCGCGGCCTTCCCAAGACCTCGGCAAAAGCTCCGCCGCCGGAGTCGCGCATTGACATCAATCATGCAAGTGTGGAGGAGTTGCTGCAGATTCCCGGCATGACGCGCGTTTGGGCCGGGCGCATCGTCCGCTTCCGCCCCTACCGCACAAAACAGGATTTGCTTGAGCACGGCATCGTCTCCGGCGAAGTCTATGACCGGATCAAGGATTACGTGATCGCGCATCAGAAGGCGCAGTGAACATTGAGCTTTTGAAGCGCATGAAAGACAAAGTCACTCCAGAACCAGCAAGTGTTTGCTGTACCGCTCCCCGGCCAAAAATTTCATTGCTTTATCCAAGGTGACCAATACGCCATGTTCTTTTACGGCGAGTCCCAGTAAATAGGCATCCGTTACTTGTTGATGGCCGAATACCCTGTCGCGGAACGGTTCGGTAAGGTCCGACCAACCGGCGGTAATCGGCCAATACCGATAGCCGGGATGGTTGACCAATCCCTTCAACACAGCAGTCGCATCCTCTACGGTGTACGACCCGGCCTTTGGATTCGCCGAAACTCGGAGAAAGCCGGCTTCGGAAAAAGCGCAAATCCCCCAGTCGAGACCGGGAGTATTAAACCACTTCATGACCAAGCGGTGATGAATGTGCGTAGGCTCCGCGAGGGCGATCAAGAGATTCACGTCAAGCAGATACCTCTGCCTACTCAATCTCGTCCTCCTGAAATTCCTTTACCATCTCGGGGGTGATGGTTCTGCCTGTTCCGGCAAAGATAAGCAGGCCGTTAGGGGCTCGTTTGAGTCGCGGCGATGGACTGGTTGATTGCATCGCCTCAACCCCTTTGCGCGCCATTTCGCTGATTGCGGTGCTCAGCGTGACGCCCCGCCCCTTGGCATAAAGCGTTGCGTGCTGGTAGACATCTTCGTCGAGTGTGATGCTGGTTCTCATAGAGCTATTATGCACCAATAAGTATTTTGATGCAATAGTAAAATATGGTGCAGTTACCAACAAATGCACCGTGTCACATTGTATGTGTTTGACTATTGAGGGGTCTTCCGAATATTTCGTCAATGAACGGCATCTCAGTATTGAGAAACAGAGATGCCGTTCACTTCCGATAGCTTATGCCTCAATCGTTTCCGGTTCGGAAGGATCGGTTGGCGCAGCCGCATCGCCGCGGCCCAGCAGGCGGCTCAGAATCACGTAGAGCACGGGAATGAAGATCAGGTTCAGCACTGTCGACAGTAACATTCCGCCAACAATTGTGGTGCCCACCGAGCGCCTGCCCAGCGCGCCCGCGCCGGTGGCGAAGACCAGCGGCAGCACGCCCAGAATAAACGCGAAGGAGGTCATCAGGATCGGCCGCAGACGCAGCGCGCCTGCCTCGGCCGCGGCATCGGCGATCGAGCGGCCCTTGCGCCGCAACTGCTCGGCAAACTCGACGATCAGAATCGCGTTCTTGGCCGAGAGGCCGATCAGCATCACCAGGCCGATCTGGCAATAGACATCGTTGGCATAACCGCGCAGCGCCACCAGCCCCAGCGCGCCCAGCACAGCCATCGGCACGGCCAGCAGAATGATGAAGGGCAGCGCGAAGCTCTCATACTGCGCCGAAAGCGTCAGATAAACGACCAGCAGGCCCAGGCCGAAGATCATGAGCGCCTTGCCGCCGGATTCCAACTCGTCCAGCGTCAGGCCGGTCCACTCGAACTTCATGCCCGGCATCATCGTCTTCTTGGCCAGCGCCTCCATCGACGCCAATCCCTGGCCGGAGCTGCGTCCAGGGGCGGGCGAGCCTGAAATATCGACCGAGCGGAAGAGGTTATAGTGCGAGATGACCGGCGGGCCAGCGCTCTCCGCCACGTTGACGATATTGTCTAGCGGCACCATCTGGCCGGAGTCAGAGCGCACGTAAAAGCTGTGCAGATCGCGCGCCTTCATGCGGAAGGGCTGATCGGCCTGCACAAACACGCGATAGGTGCGGTTGTTGAAGTCGAAGTCGTTGATGTACTCCGAGCCCATGAAGACGCTCAGTGTGGTGTTGATCTGCGAGAGCGGAATGTTCATCGCCTTGGCCTTCTCGCGATCGATCGTCACCAGCACCTGCGGATCGTTGGCCGAAAACGAGGTGTACAGGCTGCTCAGCTCATGGCCCTGACGACTTGCGCCCACCATCTGATGCGCCACGCGATCCAGATCGCTCAGCGTATTCATACCCGTATCCTGCAGCACGAAATCGAATCCGCCAAAGCTGCCCACGCCATTGACGGCCGGCGGCTCCACAATCATTACCAGGCCGCCATTGGGCGCGAACATCAGACTCATCAGCTTTGGCGAGAGGTCGGCCACAATGTCCGCCGCCGAATGGCCCTTGCTGCGCCGCTCGTCGGCGGGCTTGGTGGCAATAAACATCATGCCCGCATTGGATGCGCCGCCGCTGAAGCTGAAGCCCATAATGGAGAAGGCTCCCGCAATGTCGGAATTTGTTTGGATGATGGCCTCTGCGCGCGCGGCCAGATTGCCGGTATAGGCCAGCGACGAGCCCGGCGGCGCTTGCACAATCACCATCAGATAGCCCTGATCTTCCTGCGGGATGAAGCCGGTGGGCACGTGGTTGTAGACCCAAGCGGTGGCTCCCAGCCCGGCGAAGAAGAGGAGCAGCAGAGCAAAGCGCAGCTTCAATGCCGAGTGAATCACCTTGCCGTAGGTGTTGGAAAGCCAGCTGATCTGCGCGTCGGTCGAGTGAATGAAGCGGGCAAAGAGCCGCGAGAGCGGCTCGATGTGCAAAAAGTCCAACTGCTTGGGCCGATCCACTTCGCCGCGCAGAAACATCGCCGACAATGCCGGCGAGAGCGTCAGTGCGTTGAAGGCCGAGATGGCGATGGCAAAGGCGATCGTCAGCGAAAATTGACGGTACAAGATTCCGGTTGTGCCGGGGAAGAAAGAGACCGGCACAAAGACCGCGATCAGCACCAGCGAAGTGGCGATCACGGCGCTGGTCACCTCGCCCATTGCGCGCGAGGTCGCGGCGTGCGGGTCCGAGTGTTCCAGATGAATGTGCCGCTGCACATTTTCGATCACCACGATCGCATCGTCCACCACCAGGCCCGTCGCCAGCGTAATGCCGAACAGCGTCAGCGAGTTGATGGAGAAACCGAAGATCTTGATGAAGGCAAAGGTGCCGATGAGCGAAACCGGAATGGTGACGGCGGGGATGATTGTCGCGCGCCAATCGAGCAGGAAGAGGAAGATGACGGTGATGACGATGATCACGGCGATCGCCAGCGTCCAAAGCACCTCGCGAATCGAGTCGCCCACCACCGTCGTCGAGTCGAAGGCGATGGCGTACTTCAGCCCCGGCGGAAAGCTCTTTGACAATTCGACAAGCGCGGCCTTGGCAGCACGATCCACCTCCAGCGCATTGGCGTTCGACAACTGCTCGACGCCGATGCCGTTCGCGTCCAGTCCCATGTACTTCAGCGAGGAACTGTAATCCTCCGCACCCACCTCGGAGTGGCCCACATCCTTCAGCAGCACCAGACCGTTGGCGGAGTTTTTAACGATGATCTTGTCGAACTCCTGCGGGCTCGTCAATCGGCCCATCACGCGCACCGGAACCTGGAAGGCCTGCTTCTGATCTGAAGGCGGCTGGCCAAGCTGCCCGGCGGGGATCTCCACATTCTGCTCGACGAGCGCATTCACCACGTCGGTGGCCGTCAGATTGCGCGCCGCCAGGCGCACCGGGTCCAGCCAGACGCGCATCGCATACTTACGCTCGCCGAAGATGATTACGTCGCCTACGCCGGGCACGCGCTTCAGTGCATCCTTTACATAAACGTCCAGGTAGTTGGAGATGAACTCCGGCGAATAGCGTCCGTCCAGCGTGTAAAAGCCCGCGCCGAAGACGAAGTTGCTGTTGCTTTTGGTAATGCTGATGCCGGTCGAGTTCACCGCCGCCGGCAATCGCCCCTCGGCGCTGGCCACGCGGTTCTGCACATCCACGGCGGCAATGTCCAGGTCGTAGCCCGTCTGGAAGGTTACGGTAATCGCGCTGGTGCCGCTGTTGGTGCTGGACGAGCTGATGTAGCGCATTCCCTCCACGCCATTGATCGCCTCTTCCAGCGGAATCGTTACCGCCTTCTCCACCGTCTCGGCATTCGCGCCTACATAATTGCAGCTAACCGAGACCTGCGGCGGCGCCAGATTGGGATACATGGCCACTGGAAGATTGGGAATGCAGACCGCGCCCGCCAGAATAATCAGCAGCGCGCAGACGGTGGCGAAGACCGGCCGGTGAATGAAGAAATCGACAAACAAGAGTTATTTCCTTTCCAATGAATGCGGCTATTCGCTGACTGGCTGACCCACCGACTGGCTGACTCGCTTCCTCAGCCGCCCATCGCCATGACCGGCATTCCATTCACCAGGAACTGCGTGCTCGATACAATCACCTTGTCGCCCGGATTCAGTCCCGAGGTGACCGCGTAGCTATTGCCCACTGTATCGCCCAGCACGACCGAGGTCTGCATCGCCATCGTCATCGGCCCTTGCTGGCGCACTACATATACAAAGCTCTGCCCGCCCTGGCGGACCACCGCCAGCACCGGCACCACCGCCATCGGAGAGGTGCTCCAGATCACCCGCGCCTTGATCATCTGCGCCGTGCGCAGCAGCTCGGGCGAGGCGCTCACCGGCGCCTTCAGCAGAATTCCCTGGAGCGTGCTGTCCACCTGCGGCGAGACGAAATTAATCTTCGTCTTATCCAGCAGCCTGCCTTCGTTGTCCGTCAGTTCTACATCCAGCCCCGAGCGCGCCTGCCCGGCCCGCTCGGTGGGAATGTAGATATAGGCCTCCAGATCCTTGCCCTCATCCACCGTCGTCAGCAGCGTCGAGGCCGAGACATAATCGCCCACGTGCACCGGAATATCGCCCACTACGCCATCAAACGGCGCGCGAATCATGTAATAGGCCAGTTGCGCCTCTTGCGTCTTGCGCAGTTCCACCGCCGACTCGTAATCCGCCTTGGTGTTCTCGAAGCTCTGCCGCGCCTGGTCGTAGGCGTCGCGGCTAGTCACTCCCGCGTCGAACAGCTTGTGCTGCCGCTCGACTTCCACCTCGTTGTAATCGAAAAGCGCCTTCTTCTGCCGCTCGGTCGCGCGCGCCGATTCCACCGTCGCCTTCTGTAGCCGCGGATCGATCGTCATCAGCAGTTGGCCCGCCTTCACATGATCGCCGGAACGCGCCAGAATCTCCGTCAACGCACCGCTCACCTGCGGTTGCAGCGTCGCCGAGCGCCGCGACTTGATCGTCGCCACATACTCGCTCGACTGCGCCACCGGCTCCAGGGTCACCGTCGCCGTCTGCACCGGCATCGCTTGCATCCCGGCCTTGGCCGCGCCCGCCGGATGCTTCTCGCAGCCCGCCACGGCCAGCCCAAGAAGCACAACACTGCCCATTCTCAGAATCTCTTTCAAAGTGCTCTTCCTCGCTTCTGATTTATTACGCAATTGCCCGGCTGAAGTTCATCGATAGAATCGATCCATTTCTATAGTGACGCCTCGCGACCGGCGATTGTCGCAAAATATTGTGGTCGAGCCACTGTTTCCCGAATGGGAAGAAGAGTGTAACGTCTTTCCTTTCTTGCGAAAATAAAGAATCAATTAACAAAATTGATCTTAGTTTGAGGGGTGCCTCACGGCGCGCTTTAAAAACTGATTTCACGCTCTCCGCCGCGGCATACTCATCTCTCCAGTGCCTTACTCCCCCACTCCCAAAGCGCATACTTCCACACCCGCCGACACTCGCCCATCGGCATCTGCTTGCCCACGGCCTCCATTGCTCCCAATTCAATCGCATTCTTTGACACCGCCCCCGTGAGTTGGTAGCCTGATGAAGGCGCCTCCGGCCAATCAAGACCAGGAAATCACGCCCCATCAGCGTCCCCGTCGTCTAGCCCGGCCTAGGACACCGCCCTTTCACGGCGATAACACGGGTTCAAATCCCGTCGGGGACGCCAATCATTTCAGCAACTTACGCGCTTCGATGATTTTTTCGTACGTCCGTATTGTTCCAATAGCAGCGGTGCTCTCGTTGTGAGGGTTGTCGTCGAGCAACATGCTCACCAGGCGGCTCTGCGCTTTACGCTTCACTTCCGTTACTGCCTGCGCGTAAAGATTCATCGTCACCAAGCTATTTGCGTGCCGCAATAATTCCTGCACAGTCTTGACATCCTCCCCATTCGCTTTGAGAAGAGTCGCGTATGTGCGCCGGAATGTGTGCCAGCCGATCCGTCCATCGATTCCGGCGGCCTTCACTGCTGGTTGCAAGTGCCAGCGGTTGAGCGTCCCCGGCCAGTACGGCTGTGTGCCTTTGACGTGTGGACTGGCAAAGACCCAATCCTCCGGTTGCGGATAAGCACAAAGGGTCCGCCAGCGCCACAATGCTTCCGCCAGACGCGAATCCAATGGAACAGGCTTGCGCGATGCCTCCGTCTTGCATTCGCCCACGTGCTGAAGGGAAATGGACCGCGTGACGCTGATCTCGAACTTCTCGAAATCAATGTCCTGCCATTTGAGTGCCAGCAGTTCACTCACCCGCAGCCCGGTCATCACATCGACCAGAACGGCGGTGTGCGTCGGCTCTTCTAGATAGAGAAGCAATTCCTCGACCTCGGCGAGCGTCAACACGGTAGGAATCTCTTTGCGCTTGGAACTCTGGCGCACATGCGTAATGGGATTCCGGTCGTGCCACTCCCAGCGAACTGCGTGATTGAAGACCGCGTGCATGATGTTCCGGATTTTTGCCTTGCTGCCGTTGGAGAGATCGAGCGAACGCAGCCACTCTTCGACGGCAACCGATTTGACATCCTTCAGCCGGTAGTTTCCCCAGCGAGGCAGAATCCACTTCCTGAAGTAGCCCTGGTACGTTTCGCAGGTTGCGAAGGTTTTGTTCGAGTCTTTGCCCAGTTCCTTTTCACGGTAGTGTTCGACAAGCGTTTGAACACTAACCGCTTCGAGGCTGAAGCGCGGACTCTCAGCGTTGATGTTGACCAAAAGCGACGCAACAGCCCGTTTCGCCGCTGCCTCGTTCGGATACTGTTCCACACTTCCGACAACCAGACTGCGGCGTTTGCGGCTTCCGTCGGCAAGGGATTCGTACCAGCGATACTCCCATGCACGTGGACCGCGCTTGCGCTCCGCAAGCTTGAGGTTGCCTTGTTGATAGCGTGTCCGTCTCATTTCTTCCCCATTTCAAGAGTGGTGAGGCGGCACGGATAGCTGTTCCGAGTTTACCGCGTGAGGCGGACAGTGGCCGAGATTGGAAGCCAGATATCGACACTGCTTGCCTGCCTTCAAACCAGCCACAAGGCTGTTGTGGGCATACTGCGGGAGGGCTTTGCGAGGCACCTTCGCGAGGGCCGCAGCCTGGTCGCTGTCGAGTAGGGGTTCAAGAACCTGGCGGGAATCGAACATCGTTCGTACACTCCTATTTACCACGATGCATTGGATCGTCGAACGTGTCTATGTTGCGCAGAGGAGCAATTTGCGCCTCATGGACAATCTTTAAGGCATTATTGGAAACCGGAGTTACATCAGGGCGCAGGAGGGAATTGTAGGCTCTTTGAGGAACCATTGGCGCAGAGAATATTTGATTTTATGAAATCGAATTTGATTGTCATCTGGGAAAATCTTCTGGGATATTGCCCGTATGGCGAGAGCGTAGCTGAGGCGCGGTCTGTGCTGAATACAATCAATTCCGCCACCCTCGGCGTTTACCCCTGATCCTGATGCCGGAAGAATGTGCAAAGCATCATCCAAGCGTAGGCGTGCAATGCGCGGTCGGGAGGCAGAACCACGTCAAGGGATCGGGCGTAGGAGAATATGGTGCGGTTTGCCAACAGCTCGGAAGCCGTGCCGTTTCGGGCTACAAAGGCGTTTGTCAGGACAAACCTTTATAAAATCCACCTGCTTAACGAAGTGCTAATTCGCAGAAGACGTAGGACACTCACCTCTCAGCCCAACCGGTAGGCACATTAATCTGAGACTAGGTAGTCAAGCAGAATCTTGCGATCAAGAAGCCCTGCTTCGAAGTCAGTCTGACTTTGCGAGTCCAACAAACACCGTAGACAAGCCTCACGGCAATGCTTGGCGTGTATGGCATTGCCTTCAAGGAGTTCTCGCGTGCTGCGCAGCCAGCGCTCATGATCGGCCAAGAGGGACTGTATATGCCCTGAACCACCGGCAGCGCTATCGAAGATGTGGACGCCATAAATGGCACTGGGACTTGTGCCCGAGGCGACCGTCCTCGCGGAAATCTCCCGTGGATCAACTTCAAGCAGCAGAGCTCCGGACAAGCGCAACGCATGGCTCAGCGTGGTGGCAATCTTCCTTGCATTCTCATTAGCGTGGAAAGGTGACATCGCAGTTAGCACATCCAGTTGCAGAACATCTGTGTTAGTTTCCGCTCCGAGCGACTGGTTGCGCAGTACACCCTCGCCGTTCGACCAGCAAGTAGCACTCGCCTTTTCCGACCAGAGTGGCGCATGGGTTTCGAATCCAGCTGGTAGGTTTACACGAGCCTGTCCAATCTTGTGCTCACGTGTGGCATAGCCACAGCGCGTGCAGATGGCGAAGCCTAAACCGGTGGGGCCTGCATTGGCTGCAAACAGGCGTGCGCCTTCGCAGAAATGACCCTGGAGACGTGAATTCCCGCCGAAATTTGCGATGGAAACCGCGTTTGGCTGACGAATCATGTCTAAATCGGCGACGGCCTCAACCTCACCGACGCGTGCTGGATCACCAGACCAACTCGGCGGGTCCCAAGCAGCGCAAAGATAGCCGAATCGTGGAACGATGGTGGAGGTGCCCAATGGCCGCTCTGTGGGTGCGGTGCAGATCCGGCACTCCTTCAACTCAGAACGAGTGTCGTAAAAAACATGACCTTGTACACATTGAAAACGATAATGTCTAACGCCGAAACCGCCGCCATCAGGCTCAAAGCTGCGCACCAGTCCGCGAGACTGATAGATGCGGCCCCCAGCCAGCAGGCGCGAGCCGGGCACATACTCATTGAGCGCCATAGTCCCATCCCGCTGTAGCTTCACAACATCTGTTTCCCGCTGATAGTAGCGGTCGGACGGAAGCCGTAGCGCCTGGAGTCCGATTGGGAATCCATACCTTGGGAGGAAGCGTAATGTGGCTAGTTGCTCGATGACCGTGATGTTGAATAGCTCACGGGTTTGGTGGGCAATGGCATTCAACATGGATTTGTCCGCGCCTTCGCCTTTACCCTTCTCCCACGCGCTGATTAGGTAATCGTAGGCAGCGACCCACGGTTCGATCACTTCTCTGAAGCAATTTCGTGCCTCCGCGAGCAATAGGGGCAAGGGCACTTGACCACATTCGAGTGGAGTGCCTTGCAGGAGTTCGTGCGCTTGTCCGAGCGTGGTTGCTGGGTTGGTTTCGCAGAAGAGCAGGAAATCGATGAAGTGCTCGTGTAGTCCTCGCCCGTTTCCTATCCACCAATCGGGCGGCTGTGCAGGAATTCCCGTGTACTCGCCGAGGGTTTCTCTGGAAGCGAAATGAGCGTCTCCGATGGGCAGTTTCGGTCGCCTACAAAACCAGCCCATCTTGCCAAATGCTTCCATTGCTCCCACTGAGCGCGAAGGGAACAGTCCGCGAAAGAATTCGCCAAGAACGAAAGCATGGAAATGCAGTCGGGAAAAGCGCTCCCGTTCCAAAAAGATTTTTGGCGGACGAAGATCACGGCTGAACAGGTCGCCGAAGTCGCGAAATACTGCCTGCTCATAGCCGATTGCCCTGGCAAAAAGTGCAACTAATGTGGAACCATCGTTGCGGCGGCCTGCGCGCCCACCCCGCTGCTGATAGTTGGCCCGTCCGGGAGGAACATTCGCCAGTAGCACACCAGACAACCCACCGATATCGATACCTACCTCCAACGTAGTTGTCGCGCTGAGAAGATTACGCGCACCCTTCTTGAACAGGTCCTGGAGTCGGCGGTTCTCTTCCGGCTTTAGCTGGGCGGAGTGCTCTTCAGCCCATAGTCCCATATTGCTTTCGGCAGAGCGGAGAAAGTCAACCCTCTCACGTCTGAGCGCTGGATCGCTGTCCAACTCTTCACGAGTGACCGGTTCGAGCGTTCGCTCCGGCTTTTCCTCAGGGGCGAAGCCAAGAACAACTCGCGGCCACACTGCGCCTGTCACAATGGAACGGAACAACATCTGCGGCTTTCGAAGGTAGAGTTCAGCAAACACTAGGCGCAGCGCATCCGTGGAACCGCTTCGAACAGGCATGCTCTTGTGCTGCAAAAACGGCAGGCGATTCGCGCGAACACCGACGATGAGTGAGTCGAATGCAGCCCTGAGGATGAGTGGCAACATCATAGAATGGCGGGACTTTTCCACTCCGAGACGCTCCAGGACGCCCGTTAGGAAGCGTGTGCGCGCATTGCCGGAGGATTCCGGTTTCCATAACGGCTCCACACGGTATCCTGTTCCGTCAAATGAAAACCACCGCCCGATTGGAAACCGCAAGATATCTGCATCTCCAGGCTGGTCGCCCTTTGGTTGTTCGTTGAACGTTACGTACCCGCGGTCGCGCAAAAGGTCGCACAAACAGGCGAGCAAATCAGGCCAAGCGGGCGCAAGTCGATCCTGTTCTTCACGCCGGAACTGGTCAAGTGGTGGTAATGTGCAGGTATCGAGTCCAGGGTAAACGACCTCTGCCAAACCGAGCGTTTCCATGGAGTGTGGACGGTGCAACAGAAATTCGCGGGCAAACAGCACGTTTGTTCCAGTAACGACAGCATTCCTATTCGCTTCCCAGAAGCCATGCCAACGCATCGGCCAGGTCTCGTTGTTGTCTTTAGGCACGCAATTCTGTTTGCCTGCCTGAGACCGGGCAAAGAACTGTGCGAGTTGTACGTTACTCCGCATACGCTCGGCCCACGCAGCCATTGAGCGACCAGTCTGCGTGGCGACAAGTTCCTTTCGTTTGGTAGCCAGATCGGCGTCAACAGCAGCCCTGACGGCTGCTGGCAAACTCGCCGGCGTACTTGTCAGCTCTGCAATTGCCGTTTGTAGAGCAACAACATCGGGCTCCTCATCCAACAGCCTGGTCATTACGACTCGCCCCAACAGTAGCTCATGCTGATATGTAAGATGGGGTCCTAGACGCGCCGCCTGCCGGCGGCTGTCACTAAAGGCAAGTAACTGGCGACCGCCTGCTGGAAGCATAGATCTAAGCAATGGATCGCTCTGCGGCGGCATGGCAGCAAGTACGCTTTCGGCTACGGCCGGCAGAGTCAGAGTGTCCGGGAGTTGCATGGGCTCAAAGATATCTTGGTCTGCTTCGCAGTTCGGACAAACCTCACAACGTGTAAGGAATGCACTGCGAGTTTTACTTTCGAAAACACTGCGAGAATCAAGATCCAAGGTGAAATCCGCGGCGGATGCGTCGCGGCTAGGCTTCACAAAAACATTCTGTTTACTTGCCGTGGATTCTCCGTCTGTTCGCAAGACTGGCCAGCGGGATCGTAAGCGCAAAGTTTCTTCGCTGAGCACACCCGCAAGCATCCACTCGTTGCAACGACCACAGAGTGCTAAGGTCAACGTCGCGGCTCCGCACTCTGGGCACATATCGGCCAGATCTGGGATCAGGAGCCCAGCTCCTTCAACACACAGTGTCCGATCCGCTGTGCAATTAAAGTTGACGCACACACTGAAGTGACCTGGCGCTCGCACTTGGAGATGGAGCTTATGTGGGATCAACGGCAATGCATCGTAGTGTTCCCGGGCGCGAGCGCACATCTGTAGCAGAGAAATTGTCGCTCGTTCTGCTTCACCTCTACTATTTTCCGGAAATATGTGCTCGGCTATCTGTTGGAGTGGTAACACAGTCTGGTGATGCTGAACTCGCCGTGTCCAAAAGAACGCATCCAAGCGATGAACAAGCTCTGACCTACTGAGAAGTCGATGCAGCAATCGCGCTGGCATCGCTTCATCAGCGTATTGCGTCAATGTAGCTGTAGAGACAAGCGGGCGCACGCAATCTAAAACGGCAGCGACGCCTTCTGAATCGATCCGCAACTTTGCATTCTCTGTGTCGACAAAGACAAGGGGTTCGAGCACTGCTGCATTTACCTGGTCTGCACGCGCATACACTGCCGCATCGACAATCGGAAGATCGCGTTTGTGCGGCTCACCGATTATGGGGGAACAAACTAGGGTATCGCTCTTGGAGAACAGCTTTGCGATGAAGTCATGAAGCTGCTGCGTTGTACCACCCAGAGTGGCAGATGTCGCAATATGCAAAACCTCGTTTGGATGAACTCCGCATCTCAGAAGGACGCGCCGCAGTAGCATACAAATGTCAGCTGCAAGTGTTCCGCTGTACAAGTGAGCTTCGTCCAATACGACCGAGCGTAAAGCCGAGCCGAAAAACGGCGCATCTTGTGGACGGCATAGCATGTATTCCAACATGGAATAGTTGGTCACAAGTATGTCAGGCGGTGTTTCCCGACCTTGTTCACGTGTAAGAAGGCGGGACGCATTTGGCTTCTCATTGGCTAGGGAGGACCATTTGAGCGCCTTCTGATCTTCCGGCGTTTCCGACGTAAAGTGGAGAAAAGTCACTGTATCTGAATCTCCCTTTTGAGAACGCAACCAAGCTTGCAACCTGTCTACTTGGTCGTTGATCAGCGCATTCATGGGATAAAGCAGGAGCGCGCGAATCCCGGTTTCTCCTGGTTGACGAGGATGGAGAAAAAGGTCGTTCAATACCGGCAGCAGAAACGACTCAGTCTTACCGGCGCCTGTACCTGCTGTAACCACAATTGCAGGCCGATCCTTGGGCTGCGCACCAGGTATGCTGCGCACTGCTGTTCGAACAGCCGCTTCCTGATGCGTATACAGCGTCCGCTCCTTTGGGTGAGCCGCGAGATTGTCGAGGATATGTAGTAGCCGCTGGTCGAACACACCGCTTTCAGCCAACATGCTGAGCGTTGTGCCATTCGTCTTGCTCGGAAACAAACACTCCACCCACAACCGGCCAACAACACCGCCAGACTTCTCATCATCTTGCCAAGCGTTCTGGCAGAGTTCAAGCAGGTGTCTATCTCGGAGCGGGCGGTAGCTCGTAGCAAGTTCCACTATCCGCTTTCGGACATCAGATTGTGTCTGGAGCGCATCCAACTGAAGTGTCTCGTTCATAGGGATCCGTCCTTGAGTTCGCGATAAAGATGGTTGCATATTAGATGCGCGGCAAGAAATGCGCAACAAACAGCCGAGCGCGCGATGGCCAGCCGCAGCCACTTGACCTCGGCTTGTTCACCACGGAATAGCAGTTCTGCCGGTTCGGTTATGCAACTAGTGAAGAACATGCTGTCTACTGGGGAGCTGTCCACCCAACTGCGAAGATCGTTAAGGGCGGCTTCTTGGAGGGAGGATAGATCATCTGGCCTGGTGGACGGTGGGGGTACGCCAGCGAAAGAATGAAGACGATAAACCATAACCTTGACGACCAACTCCGTGCTCTTCCGAAGATCCGCAATCTGCTTGGGGTCGCGTTCTTTGTGAAAGAAATTATTTACGGGAATAAAGTTCACCAGTTCCTCGCGGCGAGTGAACTCCTCTTTCACATATGTGACCAGTAGTTGTGCCAGAAGCACAGGCTGAGCGCGCAGGAGAGATGCTGCTGGCTCATAGAAGTTATTCTGCCAGTCCATTGCTAGTACTGCGGCGGCATGCTTTTCGAGAAAGTCTTGCACCACTGTGTTAGTAGGGCGGAAAGAGAATAGCAGGTCGCGCAGTGGTGCTACATAATCAAAAAGGCTCCCATCTATATGCGCACCACAGAGGTCTTCCAGCAGCGGTCCCGTTCTCGTCCATGCGTCAACAGTAGAGATCGGGTGTTGTGCAGTCCTTCTCCGCACACAGCCGCAAAAGGGCTGCATCAGCACTGGAAAGCGCCAGGCACGAAGCGCTTTAGCTGTGGCTATCCAGTCCTGTGTGTGGTCAAGAATATGGCACCATCCTTCAGCCACACTCTGCCAAGCCGAAGTTCTCGGTTCTCCCTGAAAGCGTGCTCCACGCCACATGCCTTGCCACGATAGAAGCCAGCCAAGAGGTTCCGCCACGCTCTCTCCGAGGACATACAAGGTTGTCTCATCAATCAGTTGGACCTCAAGAGGATCGAGACACCGTGGTGTAGTCCTATCCCGTTCCCATACCCAAACACGAAACTCATTTGCTCGCTGAATACACCCACGCAATCGCAGTAGGAAACTACTCTGGTCAAACTCTATGCCAGCCAAAAAGCCTGTCGCGTATACAGCGGACGCGAGCGTGATACGGCTCGTGCGGTCTTCGTGCATGAGTCCGAATCGGATATAAAGCGGCTCGCCACAACAAGGTATCTGCTGCCGCCGTACCAGATCAGGCTCAGCAAACAGAGGCTGATCGCCTAGCATTAACCAGGCTTCCTGCTCGGCACTGGATTGCCAGCGGCAAGCCAGTGCTCTACCCTCCAAGGCACCGGAGTCCAACGGACGCGCTGCGTACAAATCATGCCATTGCCCGTCTTCACTCTGATACGCCGCACCTGGCACCGCAGGCCCGGCGGGTTCCGCAACTAGCGTCATAAAAGTGCGCTCTATGCCACGCCGAGCTTCAATAAGTGCGGACGCTCGCCTGTAACGATAATTTGGTGCGACGCTAATGTTCGCAAATGCTCCATTGTACTTCTGTCCGCCAAATCGGAACCACTGACAGGCCCAGCCATCTTCTAGCTCAACCCGAACACTCAGGCGACTTGGTGAGAGTTCTTCTGCAACCAGCCTTCCGTGAGCGACAAACTGGCGCTCATCCGATGAGTCATTTTCGGGCACCCAGAGCAGTTGCTCCCCCGCAAAAACAGCTATCTGCTTTGTAAGGCCTTCTGGAAATCTATAAAGCGCCCAGCTTTCCGAGCACAGCTCGTAGGAGAGGATGTCGGAGCCGCTCCGCACCTGAAGGTCAGCGCGCACAATAAGTGAGCATATACGTCGGGGGTTCTTCTGCATCTCGCTTTTGTCCAGCACACGTCGTCCCTGCGTGCCTGCAAATAAGATGACATCCTCAGAATCATCCCAAAAAGCGAACCGTTCTTTGTATAAGCCGACATGAGGTAAAATAATCTTCACTTCTCGCTCGGGTTGCTTCAGTACGTCGCGGATAGACACGCGCAAGGGTCCTCCATCGAAGACAAGATGCCCTTCAGCGTCGCCTACGATGAAAGTTAGTGGGAGGCCTTGCATGGCCAACGTCAATCGCTGGGCGTCTGCTGTAGTAAGCTCTTTTGGCAGGTTACGTGAAAGTGGAAGGGTGAACTCACTATCTCCGAGTCGCGGTAGGCCAAAGAGTGTTGGATTTCTATCCTCATCCTCAATGCGTCCCGAGGAACTTGCGGGTTTACTCAGACGTGTCTGCTGCAAGCTAGCCAAGAACAGGGTTCTGCTTTCCTCAGGGCACCATGGAGAGTGTATTAGTTGGAATTCAACTTCGGTTGTTGTCGAATTCAGAGCCGCCTTTCCTAAAGCTGCCCAAAACTGCTGAAAGGTGACGGAGCTGTTCTCTTCTTCTGGATTCAGAAGAGTGCGCACTGTCTCGGGTACTACATATCCGGCCAACCAGGTTGGAAGCTGATGCTGGGCCACCTGTGAATTAAACCCAAACTGCAACATCACTGTCCGCCAGTAGTGCATCTTGCCGCGCAGATGTAATTGATTTCGCAAAGCTAAAATGTGACAGGCATCGCGTAGAGATTCACGACACTCTGATATGGGGTACTCGGCGTACCCAAACCAGCTTTGCTTTAGAGCGCTACTACAATGGGATGCGACAGGAGCCCACAAGACATCGTTTTCCCTGTTACGGGCAACTGCGGTGCTGACCGCGAGCAAGAGAATACCTGCTTCTAAGCTCTGCGGAGAGGGGACATGTTCAGCTGAGCATTGATGAGCCCACTGGAGAAGATTAGACCAGTCTTTGGACTGCAAGCCGCACTCCACCAGGGACCAGCGCGGCTCTGATGAATTTTCTTTGAACCATCGGCTAAAAGTCAGAAAGCGCTTTGTGCACAGGTCCGTGAAACGAGAATCGCTAGGGGCGAGGTCATCCAAAGAGACGAGATATTCGGGTGGGACTAGCATGGGGTCGTTCGCTAAGCAAAATCAGAGTCTTCAGTTCGTAAAACTGCTGAAGAGATCGTCCAAGTATCGCACGGTGGATCATCCTAAGGCCATAGATATTTGACCACTCGGCGGTTCAGTTTTCGGAGGAACCCTCAGACCTGCGAGCGAAAGACGGTCAGACCTGACTTTCGGCCAATTGCCTCGACGGGTTCGCCATGCCTCCGAGCAATGACCACTCTGCTTCCAGATCAAGCAGCATCCATCCAAAAGGAACATGAAACGGCCGGCCTGTCGCACGGAACGACTATACGGTTGACACGGAAGCTGCAAGGAAGAGCCGCATTGTTCCAGCGGATTGTCCGATGATTGACTGGAATCACCGGCTCATTCCCAGATCGTGCCGATGGCGATCTTTTTTCCGCAGCACCGACGGTTCAATGGTCTGCGAAGGCGACTGCGCCTGAACACGCTTTAGCACGGGTTGAGGCGATGTCTGCTCTCTTGCCAGTTCAGTTACCGATGGCCGCGCAGTGGAGATGCCGAGCATATTGCGCAGTTGTTCGCGGTCACTGGTGACCACGACAATTTCCTGTCGGCCACGCGAGGCCCCGACGTAGAACAACTCCTGCTTCATCGCATCGGCGGAGAGGATTACCGCGTCCACCGTCTTTCCCTGGCTGCGATGCGCGGTGACAGCATAGCCATGATCGAACTCGTGGTAATTGGCCGGCAACGTCCGGCCATCTTCAAGGTGAATGCGGCCGCCATCGACATCGCGCACTTTCACCAGTTCGCCATTGGTGGCTCGGAAGTCCGCTGCGCCGCGATTGCCCGTCAGCAGAAGCCTGTCGCCGGGAGCCACTTCGATCTGTTGGCATTCATATACAGAAAATGAGCGCGCCTGTGATGGACTCACCATGCACTCCATGCCATGCTGGTCCCTGGCGACGATGCTCGACTTTTCTGTCCGCTCGACGGTAAGCGCCTCATGTTTTTCGATCCCACGCGAAGAGCGATGGAAGAGCAGAACTTGCCCTGACTTGTAGTTCACCAAATCTTTCTTTTGCGCCTCGGTCCATTGCAGCGGAACATAACGCTCGGCGACAATGCTGCGATGCAGTTCGCCGCGCTGCTTCATATCCTCACGAATGGCATCGGTAATCTTGCCAATCTCATCATGCGTACCGGCAACAACAAGAACCGAACGGTTTGCATCCGAGGTGAGTGTCAGATATGCAGATGCTACCGCTTGCGCGCGCTCCAGATACGGAACCTCACGAACAGCGCCAAGGTGCTCCAGCTTTTCAAATCCTTGCTCCGGCGATTGCCGCAACGTCTGTATTGCATCCCGATATTGAGCCTGCGTTTGCCGTTGCACAGCCGTCAGTGAAACACTCTTCATCCGCGATTCCTGTTCCAGAATGCGCAGTGCATCCGATGCTTCGACGCTCTGAAGCTGGCGCGTGTCACCAGAGAACAGAATCCGCGCCTCTTCGCGCTCCGCCAGTTTGAGAAGTCCCTCCATCTGGCGGCCTGAGACCATGCCTGCTTCATCCACAATTAGAACTCTGCCGTGCAACGCGGCCTGCGCCTTTGGGTCATCCAGCAATCGCGAGATCGTCATCGCGTCGCGGAAGCCGACCTTCTGCAACTCCTCGACCGCGCCGCGTGTTGGTGCAACTGCCAGAATTTCACGACCGGCCTCCCGTAAACCGCGGGCGATTTCCGTGAGCGTAGCGGTTTTGCCGGTCCCGGCGGCTCCGCGCAGATTGACGGCAAAATCCCGCGAATCCAGTATCTGATGAACAGCCCGCAGTTGTTCCTCTCGCAGCCTTTCCGAAGCGCTGAACTCGCGCTTCCCGCCCAGACGTTCATAGTGCCCTATTCCGCCATCCACCGCTGCAATCATGCGCTGTTCGCGTTCAAGACTTTCGCGCGTGGCCAGATTGTTCCCGGCCCGGATAAGTGAACCCTGCGACTGTTCCAACTCCAGAGCACCGCGCAGTTGATGGCGATCAATCTTCCCGCGCCCGTGCCGCAGGGCCTCGGTCATCAACTCGTGCTCGCGCACAACCGAACTGCGCTCAAAGAGATGCTCTTTCGCGTGTTGAAGCGACTCCGCTGCTTGTAAGAGTTCATGCGGAATCACTTCGGCACGATCAATAGACTCTTCATGCAGATGCTTCAGCGCGTGGCGTTCTTCAGGCAACAACCTCGCCTGCTGCTGTGTCCGCAATCTCTCCGTGGAGATTTCCGCCAGTTTGTCGGCGCGGGATTCACGGACCAGCACGGCAACCTCGTTATTAGTCGGCTTGCGGCCATGCTCCAGGGTGAATCGTTCGATAGCGGCATCCCGCTGCGCGCTGCGTACGCTGTACTTTTCGAGTAATACATCGGAGACGCCGCGAATCTCAAAGCCGTGGTCTCTGCCTTTGGAATCGCGGCGCGTCTCAATCTCATATCCCAAGCCACATACTTCGCGCGCCAGGGCGTTCCGGTAAATCTCCGTCAGATACGCACGGCGCTCATACAATCCCGATGCTTGCAATGCCTTCCAGCGTCCCTCCACCCCATCAAAGGTCAAATTGGCTGTAACGGCGTGGGTGTGCAGTTGCGGATCGAGTTCACGGCTGGTGTCGTGCCGGTATGCAGCCACAATCCAGTTTGCCGTTGCCCTGTCCTCGTTCGCACCATTCAGCCGGACGCGAGCGGCAGCATAATTCTCTGCCTCAGCCAGTGCCTCCCGGACAGCTTTGTCGTGGGCGGCAATCAAACGCTCATCCCCGCCGACGAGTGCCTGAATCGAAACCGACTTCGGCGCGGAGAAGGTCAGATCGTACAGTGACCGCCCTTTGCTTTGTTCGCTTCCATTTGCATCAATGCGGTCAGCACTGTGGCGAGGCCGGAGGAATTCTCCCGTCTCCGGATGCAACCCCTCTCGAACTGCTTCAAATTGCTCCCGCGTTACCTCTCCACGCAGACCCAGCAACTCCGCGCCCTCGCCATGCCATTCACCTTGAACACGACGGCCTTCATCGTAATAGTCGCTGTGTTCCAGATGCCGTTGAGCATATCCAGCACCACCCGTCATGGCCCGCAAAGTCAGCACAACCAAACG
>Ga0302278_10000728_pt1 | contig 41477 bp, 33 predicted proteins | sample III_Bog_N3_2_FD_194543 | JGI IMG/M metagenome (GOLD analysis project Ga0302278, IMG submission 194543) | Peat permafrost microbial communities from Stordalen Mire near Abisko, Sweden - III_Bog_N3_2 | ecosystem: Environmental > Terrestrial > Soil > Wetlands > Peat | place: Sweden: Abisko...
AACACCATCCATGGCGATTGCCGCGCCGAAACCGCTGACTCCTGAGACCGTTCATGCGCGCTTGCTGAAGGCAGGGCTGGGAAACTGGGCGGCCGTGCAATTACAGAACGGGACCGAGTTCGGCGGCAGAATCGTGAGCGTCGACGACCAGTCGTTCAGCCTGCAATTACACAACGATCCTGAGGTCACTGCCGTGTTCTACAGCGATGTGGTGCTACTTAACACGGGAATCTCGCACCGAGCTTTCTGGACCCTGATGGGGGTCGGCGTTGGTGGAGTTGCCACAATGGCAGCTGTGGGGTTTTATGAGGTAAATAAACACTCGCAATTGCCGACGCTGCCCACGCTTCCCAATCAGCCTACGTTTCCGGTAATTCGATAGAACGCGCTTAACGTTGCGCAAAATGGCGATTGCATTTCATTGCGGGATGGGTGGATGACCTGTCCCGCTTTTTTGTGGCTGTTTGCAAGCAGCGCTCACACCAAGGCACATTTGACCCAAGATACATACTTATGAAGCAGTCGGAGCGTACATTACCCAGCATTCCGCGATACGGCACGGTCTTTGCCACGCTCTATTCCTACATTGCCGGAGTATGGAAGCCGATGGTCTACACATACAAAGCTTCAACCGCACCGGGAGCAATAACAACTCCCACCCCGGGTTCCAAGCTCATGAGCTCCAGTGCTGCATTCATGTGGTCGCCCGGCCCCGGGGTTACTGAGTACTGGTTCAACCTGGGCACGGAACACGGTGGATATGATTCGAAGAACATCTACTCCGGTTCTCCGACTACGGCCACGTCGGTAACCGTCGGCAATTTGCCCTTCAAGCCCCTCGGCGAGACGATCTACGCCACTCTCTACTCCTACATTGCAGGGGCTTGGCAGCCAACCGTTTACACCTACACTTCTTACGGACCGCAGACGGCCGCAACGCTGACCACTCCAACGCCCGGCAGCACGCTGACAGGCTCTTCGCAAACCTTCTCGTGGACGCCGGGCACCAATGTCGGATATTACTGGCTCAACCTCGGCGCCGCAGCCTCGGGTGCAGATGCGAAGAACATCGACTCCGTCGGTGTAAATGGGGCGACCTCAGTAACACTGACCGGCCTTCCCACCAACGGAGAAACCATCTACGCCACGCTCTACTCGTACATTGCAGGAGCCTGGGTGCCCACGGTCTACACCTATACGGCTCAGTAGGAAACACGGACGTGCCCTCGCGACGCGCAAAACAAAGTCGCCGCGAGGGTGAAGTAATAGAGGCTCTCCCGTTGCTGTAGAATGAGGTCGTTGCAGGCGAGTTTCTTTTTCGCTTTCATTGTCCTCAACGGCGGAGATTCGCCGTGTGGGAAGGTGGAAGGAAAAGCCGTCTCCTTCGCTGCTGGACCCGCTAAGCAAGGCGGAGAGCCAATCTAGAATTCTTATATGACTCTGGGACATAGCCCGGTCTACCGGTTCGGCGAGTTTGAGGTGGACCCTCTTGCGCGAACCTTGAAGCACAAGGAAGCGATCGTCGGCCTCAGCAGACGGTCCTTCGACCTGCTTCTCTACTTCGTGCAGAACTCCGGAAAGATACTGAGCAAGGACGAATTGCTGAAGCAGATTTGGCCGGATACTTTTGTTGACGAAAACTCGCTGGCCAAAAGCATCTCCGTGCTGCGCAAGGCGCTCGCAGACACATCCGGAGAAAATACTTTCGTTTTGACCCTACCCGGCCGGGGATATCAATTTGCCGTGCCGGTCGAGATCGTCGGCTCCTCCCTGACGCTGACCGGCGATGGCGAAATGATGATAGAGCCCGAAATCTCCGCCCCGGCCATCGGAATCCTGCGCCATCAACGCACCGTCACAACCAGCATTCAGGAGGTGAAGGAGGAGCGGGTGCGCGTTACTCCTCTGGGGTGGATTGCGTTCGGCCTGCTGGCTTTGGTCGGGGTGGCGGCGGCAGGCGCCGGAGGATTGCTGCTGTGGAAGCGTCTCCATCCGGCCGCACAGTCGGCGTCCGTGGTGCTGGCCGACTTTGAAAACACCACCGGAGATAAGGACTTCGACTTCGCGCTGAATCGCGGTTTGCAGATCGAGTTGGAGCAATCGCCGTTTCTGGATATTCTGTCTCATCCCACCGTTCGGGAGACGCTTGTCCAGATGCAGCGCCAGGCAAACGAGCAACTGACGCCGGAACTGGCGCGCGAGGTTTGCGAACGCAACAATTCCCAGGCCGTGCTGGATGGATCGATTTCAAGGTTTGGCGACAAGTATCTGCTAATTGTGAACGCAACCAGTTGTGTTACTGGCAAGAATGTGGCTGGATTCAAGCAGCAGGTTTCTTCCAAGGCCGAGGTATTGCCGGCTCTGGATGCGGCAGCCGGGCGTATCCGCAAGCAATTGGGTGAGTCGGGGGCATCGCTGGAGAAGTTTCGGACTCCGATCGCCCAGGCCACCACCAGTTCTCTTGACGCGCTGCGGGCATACACCCAGGCGCTGGATGCCTCGGATCGCGGCGAAGTTGCAGCAGCGCAGACGCTGTTTGAAAGGGCCATTGCATTGGACCCAAACTTCGCATCCGCGTACAGGGGCCTGAGCATCGTGTATCACAGCAGGCAGGACTATGTGCAGGGCGTGGAATTCGCTCAGAAGGCCTACGATTTGCGTGCCCACACCACGGAACGCGAACGGCTGGCCATCGAGATCGACTATAACTCCCACGGATCCTGGGACTGGGAAGCGGCCATTGCCAGCATGAGACTTTACGACGAGATATATCCCAACGATGCAACAAACTGGTATAGCCTCTGCGCGATGTATACCAGGCTCGGCGAATACCAGCAGGCCATCGATGCTGGAGAACACGCGTACCGGCTGGAGCCTCACTCCGGCTCGGGCGCGGAAATGCTTGCACGCGCCTATATGCGGGCCAACCGTTTCTCCGACGCGAAGCGGGTAGCCGAAGCCGCGATAGCCGAGGGGAAGGATCGTTGGGGCTTGCACAGGGTTTTCTATCAGATTGCATACGTGGAACATGACGCGGCGCGCATGAAGACCGAGGGAGAGTGGGGATTCAGCCATGGGCAAATGGGCCAGTCGCTCACCGATCTGGGTTTTGTGGCCGCCAGCGAAGGGAAACTCCGCGAGGCCGTGAGCGATTTTACCCGCGCCCGGCAGGAAGCCGTTAGGAGCGGCGATGCCGATTTTGCCGACGATGCCTCGATGTTTCTGGCCGGGATTCAGATGGAATACGGCTATCCTCGCGAGGCCGCGGCTACCCTGAAGCAGATGGAAAGCGACGCGATCGACCCCGGCACAACGGCGGATTTCAAGATAGACCTGGGAGACATTGGGCCGGCGCAGCGCGAGATTGCGAGGATGACGAGCACCAAGACCAGGAATACGCTGAGTCTTTACTTCGACCTGCCGATGATGCGCGCCCTGCTGGATCTCAAGGCTCATAAGCCGGCACAGGCCCTGCAAGATATCGAGCCGGCCCGCAAGTACCAAATGCGCGACTACGGTGTGCCTTACCTGCGCGCGCGGGCCGAGGTTCAGGCCGGGATGCTGGACCAGGCTGTTGAGGATTACCGGCTTATCCTCGCCAACCCAGGGCTCGATTCCATCTGGCCGGGCCACACGCTTGTGCATTTTCGTCTGGCAAATGCACTGGCCCTCCAGAAAAAGTCTGCCGAGGCCCGCGCGGAATACGAGGCATTCCTCAACATTTGGAAGGATGCCGACCCGCAATTGCCTCTCTTGCTTCAGGCTAAAGGTGAGCTCTCAAAACTACCGCCGCGCTAGGCGGCGGCCCGTCGCGGCCGGTTGCACCGAGTGGCTCCCGCGTTGACGTGCAAAATAGAAACTGACGTAACGTGTTGTTTTTAGAATTCTTAATTTCGCCAACACATCTTTCATAACTTGTCAGAACTGGTCACTTGCCATCGCTTCGCGTTGCCGCGAAACTCGGTTGCGATGACAAACGAGGGCACGAAAAACCGGCTGATTCAGTGGGTTCGTCAACGGACAGGCTTGCTGCGCACTGTAACTCTCGATCAGGGAGTTCAGCGTACCGTCCGCACCGTCGAAACCGTTGAATGCCAGGAACACACCGTCCTTATTGGAAACATGCAACACGGAGCCATGGATGCTTGTCCGCTGTGCGGCAGCAAACTGATTTCGTCGCCAAGAGAAAAGACCCTCCCCCAGCTTCATGATTGACCTTGGTTTCCCTTCAGCACCGGTCCTGCCCTTGTGGCGCAACAGGCCCACCAGGCAAGTCCGGCAATGTAACAGAACAAGGCCGCAGACCCCGGTCTTCCCCAGCTACGGCTCAAATTCGTTTGAGCAAGGCATAGGAGTTCAGGACATGTTGACGATAGGTCACAGATTTGCTTCCCAAATCGCTTCAGGAACCGCGCGGCGGCTCCTGCTTCCCCTCGCGGCGGTTCTCCTCTCTGCCGCGCTGCCGGCCCAGACGGCTTCCGCCCCCGCGGCCTACACTGGCGCCAACAATGCGGTTGACGCCCACCTACTCAAGAAGGCTGCCGTGCCTGCGCGCGAGCCTTTCGTGCCCAGCCTGCCATTGTTCTTCGAAAAGAATGGCGGTCAGTTTGACCGCCGCGCCGGCTTTCTGGCCCGCACGCCGGGCGCCACGCTTTACTTGACCGGCTCCGACGCAGTCCTGGTCCACTCAGAGAAAGGAAAGGACCGGGCATCGGCTGTTCGCATGCACTGGGCTGGCTCCAGCAGCGCGACGGCTCCCGAAGGCGAGGCCGAGATGGCTGCGAAAAGCAACTACTTTATCGGCAATGATCAGTCACGCTGGCATACGAACGTCGCGAACTTCCAGCGTGTCCGGCAGAGCAATCTCTATCCGGGCGTCGACCTGGTTTATTACGGCAACCAGCAGCAACTGGAATACGACCTGACCGTTCAGCCCGGCGCCAGTCCATCCACCATCCGCCTACAGATTGAAGGCGCCAACTGCGTCAAGCTCGACAAGGCAACCGGAGATCTTATTCTTGTGGATGCCATTGGAAGCCCTCTGCGCCTGCTCAAGCCCGTTGTCTACCAGCTCGGCGACAACAAGGCCCAGACCTCCATCTCCGGCGCGTACGTTCTCTCCGCACAGAATACTGTTTCCTTTGTTCTGGGTGACTATGACCACAGCCGGCCACTGGTTATCGACCCCGAGGTACTGTATTCCACTATGTTTGGAGGCACGACGCCACCGTCCGGCGGAGGCTACAGCCAGTCCAACGTGTACACCGGCATGACCGTCGACTCGAACGGCGACGTCTACCTAAGCGGAATCACTTCCAACACCGTCCTGCCCACCACCGCGGGCGCTTTCCAATCCAATTGCAATCTCTATGACAGCGGGCAACTCTGCTCCAACTTCTTTGTGGCCAAGTTCGATCCCACCCAATCCGGCGCGGCATCCCTCATTTACGCCACTTACATTGGCGGAAACGCGCAGGACTACGTTTACCAGGAGGACGCGGCCAAGTACAGCATTGCCGTTGATGCGGAATTCGATGCGTACATTGTGGGCACCGCTGTACAGGGCATGTACGGAAGCGGCTATCCCACCACGTCGAATGCGTATGTTCAAACCTGCACCGTTCCCATTACCGGCCCAACTTGCTCCGGCGTCCTCACCAAGCTGAATCCCACCGGCAGCGCGCTCCTTTACTCCACCTGGCTGGCGAACGCTTACAGCCTGGCGGAGCCTGGAATGGTGGCCGTGGACAGCAACCAGATAGCCTATATCGCCGGTTCCAACGGTAGTGGGTCACCGGGAAATTTCCTTGCTGCCTTTAATACAACCCAGAGCGGAGCCGGCTCGTTCGTCTATTCCGTAGGGCTGCCCTTCGGCGTGATGGCCATCGCTGCGGATCCAACCGGGAATGCGTATGTGGGAGGAGAATCCTTCCACGGAACGGAAAACGGAGCGACCGGGTATCAGTTGATCAATTTCAACGGAGCGGTCACCGCACTCGGATCGGGCGACTTTCCCGGCGTCCTCGTCAAATACAACCCCACCGGGCAAAACGTCTACGCAACCTTCTTCGGGGATGGCTCCTTCAATGGTGCCAACGCTGTTTGGGGGGTAGCCGCCGACCCGGACGGAATTGCCTATGTGACCGGCGACGATGCGAACGTGGTTCAGGTGAATGGCCTGCCCTCGGGAGTCGGTGGTACGTTCGGCGCCTATGTGGCCCAGGTCGACACTACCCAAACCGGACCCGCATCCCTCCTTTACTCCACCTACATTTACGCGGGCGACGTCAATAACGAGACCTGGGCGGTGGCCAGCAACGGCTCAGGCCAGTTCGCATTTTCAGGCATTGCCAACAGTGTCTCCGGCTACCCGGTAACCAATCCGCTCACGCAGCCTGTCCCGTCCCCTACTGCAAGTCCGTCGGATCCGGAGTTTATAGGAATGATCGATCCATCCAAGTCCGGACAAGACGCGCTAATCTTCCTGTCTTTCGTGGATGGAGTGGATGAAGGCCTGACCTTGTTTCTCGACCAGGGCGGAAACGACGGCGGCGGAGGCACTTTCTCACGCCCGGCAAGCCGCGCAAAGACAGAGGTTGAGGGGTTTGGCGGCCCGCCGAGCTACAACCTGTATGTGGCCGGATATGGGCTTTCGGGCCTTACCGCGAATCCATTCCTTACCGGGCCCGTCCTCGAATCCTACTCAACCTCCATTGGGGGCATGGAGATTGCGCCCTTCTTCTACAAGATTGCATTGGGCCCCATCGACTGCCTCACTGTCTCGCCGTATGGTCTCGCCTTCCCGAGCCAGGAACTGACCACAACCAGTCCGTCTTTGCCTTTCACCGTGACCAATACGTGCGCGTCGCCGGTTCCCATCTCCGCCATCGAACCCAGCCCTCAATTCAATGAAAGCGACAATTGCATTCCCTCTCTGCCTGGGGGCCAATCCTGCACCGTCAACGTGACGTTTGAGCCCACTTCTCTGAGCGCCTTCAACGGCGTCACTTACACCTCAACCACCGGCTTGATTTCCGTCGTTGTTACCAATTCCAACGCGCCCCTGACTGTGGCAGTCTCTGGCATTGGCGTAAGCGCAACCACCGCAACCGGATGGGTCTCCCCGCAGAACATTGCCTTCGGCGGGCCGCCTCAGCCGGATGGAACCGTCAGCGCTCCTGTCACGGTCACGTTAACGAACACAGGGTCCGTGAAGCTCGGCAATGGCGTGAACCCTTTGATCGTTACCAGTACGAACTTCGCAGCTTTCACCGTAAATACCGCTATCCCCCACGGCTGCGGCACAACCGTCCTGGTAGGAGCGTACTGCCAATTCCAGGTCAACTTCGCTCCCACCACAACAACTGCTGAAATCCACCCCAGCCAAAACTACACACAGACCGTGACTGTAAACGGCCCCAATCCGACGATCAGCATGACGCTGACCGGAACCGGCGGCCCGGCTGCACCCATTGCTACCCTGAGCGCCACCACGCTCACCTTCCCAAGCACCGCCCAAGGAGGCTCGAACGGACCGCAATCCGTAACGCTGACCAACACAGGCAGTGCGACGATGACGGGAATTTCGGTGGGCGCAACCGCCGGAACTGATCCAAGCTCCTACTCCGTGGGCGGCAGTTGCATTACCACAACCAGTCTGGCCGTGGGCGCGCCTTGCACCCTCTCGGTCACGTTCAATCCCATGGCCACAGGCACGCTGACGGCCTCGGTCACCATCACAGACAATGCGGCTCCTTCAACGCAGACTGTAAGCTTCACCGGTACAGGGACGCCAGCAGTGGTTCCGGCGGCGCTGACGACACCCACGCCCACCACCACACTATCCGGAACAAGCGTCACCTTCGACTGGACAGCGGGCACCAATGTGCCCAAGTACTGGTTCAACCTGGGCACTGCGGCCTCCGGCGCAAATGCGAAGAACATCTACTCCGGTAGTTCAACCACGCAGACCTCGGTTACGATCTCCGGCCTGCCGAATAATGGCGAGACAATCTATGCCACGCTGTACTCGTACATCGCCGGAACCTTCCAACCCATCGTCTACACCTATACGGCTTACGGTGCGCCCACACCGGCTGTTCTGACCACGCCCTCTCCCAGTTCCACACTGACGAACTCCACCGTAACCTTCAGCTGGACGACCGGTATCAATGTCCAGCATTACTGGTTCAATCTGGGCACCGCGTCCTCCGGAGCAAATTCGAAGAACCTCTATTCCGGCAGTTCAACCACGTCCACATCGGTCCAGGTCTCCGGCCTGCCCACCAATGGAGAAACCATCTACGCCACGCTGTACTCGTACATCGGCGGAACCTGGCAGCCCACCGTTTACACCTACGCCGCATCCGGATCACCCACGCCGGCGGCGCTAACCACCCCCTCGCCCAGTTCCACACTCACGAGTTCCACCGTCACCTTCACATGGACCGCCGGCAGCAATGTTCAGCATTACTGGTTCAACCTGGGCACTGCGGCCTCCGGCACAAATGCGAAGAACCTCTACTCCGGCGCATCAACCACGGCCACATCGGTCCAGGTCTCCGGCCTGCCCACCAACGGCGAGACGATCTACGCCACTCTCTACTCGTACATAGCGGGAACCTGGCAGCCGATTGTTTACACGTATACCGCATCCGGATCGCCCACGCCGGCCGCGCTAACCACACCAACACCCAGCACCACGCTGCCTAACGCCACCACGGTCACTTTCTCGTGGTCGACCGGCAGCAATGTCCAGCATTACTGGTTCAACCTGGGCACTTCGGCATCTGGAGCAAATTCGAAGAACATTTACTCCGGAAGCTCAACCACTGCAACCTCGGTAACCGTGAATAACGTGCCAACCAATGGCGAGACGATCTATGCCACGCTGTATTCGTACATCGGCGGAGCATGGCAGCCGACGATCTACACCTACACGACGTTCTAGCCAACCCAACAGCCTCCCGCCCCGCAAACCCAGCGCGGCGGGAGGCCAAGACCCAGATACACCATGCCCCGATGTTCTAGACTCAAATCTGGAACACTCCATGATCAAGTTCTTCGGCGGCAAGAAAGACCCACCCGAGACTCCCAATTCCGGCCTCTTCAGCCGCATGAAGCAGGCGGTGACCCGTACCCGCGAATCGCTCTCGTCGAAGATTGAAGGCATCGTCGCGCTTACCCGGCCCGTTGACGAGTCCACTCTGGAAGATCTTGAAACGGCATTGCTTACAAGCGACATCGGGGTCCAGACTACCGCTGACATTCTGGCCGCTTTGCGCGACCGTGCGCGCCGACAGGCCATCGAGGGCGGGGACGAGTTGCGCACACTGCTAAAGGCGCAATTACGTGTCATTCTGGAGGCGCCGCAACACACAGTTCCCACTCCCGAAACTCGTCCCAAAGTCACGTTCTTGGTCGGCGTAAACGGCACCGGTAAGACAACTTCCGCAGGCAAACTGGCCGCGTGGTACCGTGCCCGGAAACTCACCGTGCTGCTTTGCGCTGCGGACACGTTCCGCGCCGCGGCCATTGAGCAGCTTGAAGTCTGGGCCTCACGCAGCGGTGTGGAGATGATCAAGACCCGCCAGGGAGGCGATCCTTCCGCCGCCCTTTACGATGCTTGCGCCGCCGCCAAGGCCCGTAATATCAACGAGTTGATTGTGGACACAGCTGGTCGCCTCCACACAAAAACGGGCCTGATGGACGAACTCGACAAGATGCGCCGCACGGCTGCTCGCCTTGTTCCCGGAGCGCCGCATGAGGTTCTTTTGGTGATGGACGCCACGACCGGCCAGAATGGCCTGCAGCAGGCGCGCCTCTTTACCCAGGCCGCCGGCGTAACGGGAATTATACTCACCAAGCTGGATGGCACGGCGAAGGGGGGCATCGCGGTGGCCATCGCGCGCGAACTGAATCTCCCGGTTCGCTTTGCCGGCGTGGGCGAGCAGATGACAGACCTGCTGGAGTTCTCACCGGCTGAGTTTGTGGATTCGCTACTGGAATAGAATGAACGCCCTGGAGCCAAACTTGGAGCCAAACCTGGATCGCGATCACTACTGGATGCAGCGCGCCCTTGATCTGGCCCGGCGCGGCATTGGGGTGAGTTCGCCCAACCCGGCCGTCGGCTGTGTCATCCTTGATCGGGCTGGTCAGGTAGCCGGTGAGGGATGGCACGAGCATGACCTGCTGGACCACGCCGAGGTTGTCGCTCTCAAAGTCGCCATCCAGCACGCAGGCGAGCGGCTCCGGGGGGGAACGGCCTACGTGACGCTGGAGCCATGCAACCACACCGGACGCACCGGCCCCTGCACTGAGGCGCTGATCGCAGGGGGTTTAGGGCGCGTGGTTGCTGCCACCATCGACCCCAACCCCGCCGTCGCCGGCCACGGAGCCGACCGGCTGCGGGAAGCAGGGATTGAGGTTACGCTGGGCGTTTGCCAGGCCGAGGCGCACCGGCTCAACGAGGGGTTTGCGCGCTGGAGCCAGCACAAGCGCCCTTTGGTGCTGATGAAGGTGGCGATGACGCTGGATGGACGCATCGCTCCGCCGGCCGGACAGCATCCCAAGGGTGTGCCCTATTGGATCACTTGCGAGGCCGCTCGCGCTGCCGTGCAGCCCCTGCGCTGGCAGGCAGACGCTGTACTAACCGGTGTAGATACAGTACTTTCCGACGACCCAATGCTGACTGACCGCAGCGGTTTGCGCCGCCGCCGCCCACTGCTGCGCGTCGTGCTGGACTCGGCGCTGCGGATGCCATTGGATTCGAAAATGGTTGCTTCGGCTCACAGCGATGTGGTTGTTTTCACGGTCTCCAAAGACCAGGCCCGCATCGACGAGCTTCGCAAACACGGCGTCCGGGTTGAAGTTCTGCCGGCGGAGGCGGGACGAGTTCCGCTGGTTAAAGTATTGAATCGATTAGGGGAAGAGGGAATTCTGACCCTGCTGACCGAGACCGGGACGCGGCTGAATACGGCGCTGCTGGCTGGCGGGCTGGTGGACCGCGTGCATCTTTTCGTTTCGCCACAGATCATGGGTTCCGACGCCGTGCCGGCCTTTCGCGGAATGGCGCATCCGCTTCCTATGGCAGAGGTTGAAGTGGAGCGCTATGGCAAAGACCTGGGACTGTGTTCGCTGCTCAGGGACCCGTGGGAAAAGCAGGGAATAGGGATCACGGATCACGGGTCAGAGTAAGCCCGCCCTGGCAAGCGAGGCAGTCTTGTGGAAGGCGCGCCACCGTGAGTGGCGTTATATGCGCACGCTACGGTGTGAAAAGTGCAGCGTAGCCGGTGCTGATGTGTTCCGGCAAACGCGTGAAGAATAGTGCATTTTGGCATGTTTTAAGGCCGTTTTAGTGTCTAAAACAGGGCAAAAACGTGCATTTTCGATGCACTTTTACGCACCAAAATGCTGGTTTGGGGTGAGAAAGTGCTAGCATTGATATCAAAGCAACATTGTCACAGTGCAATCTGACGAACGATCCACAATCTCGCCGCCAAGGGAGCGTTTTGGCGCGTTTTAACATACCTCTTGTGCGCGGTTTTCAGCTTTCGGCAATGTCATGGGGCCCTGGACCCCAACCACGCGCCAGAGGCTAGCGGTCAGTTGTCAGTCCCCGCTAAGTCTTAACTGAAAACTGACCACTGACCGCTGCTTCTCGTAAAATAGAACCATGTTCACAGGAATCATCGAACAGACCGGCACGCTGGTGAGCCTGAAGGATACGGGCGGAGTGCGGCGGCTCACTGTCGAGGCTCCTGGACTTGCCGGACGCCTGCGCGAGGGGGATTCGCTGGCCGTTTCCGGCGTATGCCTTACTGCGCTCGACGTGGACCCGAACCTGTTTCACGCTGACCTCGCCCAAGAAACTCTGGATCGCACTTCGCTCGGCTCGCTCAAGCCCGGCGCCAAGGTTAACCTGGAACTGCCGACAGCGGCCGGAAGCCCGCTTGGCGGTCACATTGTGCAGGGGCACGTGGATGGAACCGGCATTCTCACTTCGCTCGATCCGGTGGTCTCGCGGTCCAGCCCGCACTTCGATTCCCAGACCACCGACTGGACGCTCAAGGTCGTGGTTCCGGAGAGCATGCGGCCATGGATGGTCCACAAAGGCTCGGTGGCCGTGGAGGGGATCAGCCTGACCATCGCCGGCTTCGACGGCGAGTCGATTATGATAGCCATTCTCCCATTGACCTATTGGCGAACCAACCTTCACACGCTCTCGGCCGGCGCACCGCTAAACGTGGAAGCCGATGTGCTGGTGAAGCTGGCTCATGCGCAACTGCTGGCGGAGAAGCAGCCGGAGTTGAAGCTCACCGAGGCCTGGCTGGTAGCTCAAGGTTACTGATGAGTTAGCGGCGAGTTATGCCGTTTCCGGGCAACAGTTATATAGCTTGCCTCAATATGCTTGTAACTGTTCGAGCGGGAGCCGGACGCGGAAACAGGTTGAGCCGGGCTCAGACTTTACGCCGATGTGGCCGCGATGCTTTCGCACAATGCGCATGGCATTGTCGAGTCCCAGTCCGAGGCCGAGGCCGGGCGGCTTGGTGGTGAAGAATGGCTCGAAGATGCGGTCCTGCAATGCGGGTGGGATTCCGGGACCGGTATCCCAGATTTCAACCAGGAGCATCTCGGCTTCAAGGCGGCATGTGAGGCGCAGTTGGCCGTGGTTTCCGAGCGCGTCGAGCGCGTTTTCCATGAGGGCCGTCCACACCTGGTTGAGTTCGCTGCCATAGGCGCTGATGTGAGGCAAATCCGGTTGATAGTCGCGGACCACCTGGACATTGGTCATGCGCGATTGAAGCATCTGCACGGTTGCGTCAAGGCCAGCCGGCACATCGATTTCGAGAATCGGGGCGCGATCCATGTAGGAGTAGGCCTTGATGGCGCTGATCAGGTCGAAGATGCGGGCTGTGGAGTTGACCAGCGTTTCGGCCGATCGCGCCGAGCGGAGATAGCGGGCAAAGAACTGGAGCGAAACAATGGCCTCGTTGGGACTGAGGATGGTGCGCAGTTCGTCCAAGTCCGCAATGGTAACGCCCTGCTCGGTCAACTGGGGCGCCACCTCCCACGCATTTTCGCAGCCAAGTGTGCCGAGCCAGGCGCGGATGGCCTCCTCATGGGAAATTAAAGTCGTTGCGGATTCTTCGGGCCGGCTAATCCGGTTGAGAATGTTCAGTTCCCAGTTCTCAATTTGTTGGCCTTGTTGCAGGGTCAGGCACAGGTTGATGAAATTGAGCCGGTTCTTGCGCGTGTCGCGGAGTTCGGTTAACAGGCTTGAGGCTGCGCGCTGGGCGGCGGATGCGGGATTGTTTAGCTCATGGGCGAGGTTGCCTGCAAGCTTGCCCAGGGCTGTCAGTTTTTCGGCCTGCTGTTCGATGCGCGTAACCTCGCGCACGCGGTCTAGCAGCGTAGACACCACCCGCTGCGCCATGGACGGTATTGCCGCGAGCATCTCAGGGAAGAGCGATTTATGAATCAGCAGCGCCCACACCGGCGTTACGGCAAAGCCCTGTCCGCCGGAGGTTTTCATCCTGGAGAAGGGCAAGTAGCCGGTCATTTGCCCGGCGCGGCCAATGAACAGCTCCATTGGGCCGCCGCTATGTCGGCGCACGTGAATTTCGCCCTTGAGGATGAGGATCATCCGGTCGGCGATCGTTCCCTCCTCGAAGAGAATTCCGCCCGGCTCAGCCACAACTTCGTGGCCGTGGCGCGCGAGCCAGAGACGGTCTTCGAGGGGTAGGCCGTTGAGCGGCGTGATTCGATCGAGGGCGGCAGCAATGGTTTCAGCGGGCGTGGGACAGGCTGGCGGTGTGAGTACGGGAGAGGCCATCGGCGGAACCTCCGGGGTGCAGATTCAGGATAGCCGATTGCAGGGCTTGCAAATGGCCTTCCTTCGGGCGGCACGGCTATGATGAAAAACGTGAGCCCAGAGGACACAAGGTGAGTGAGTCGATTCGCGGACGGTTGCGCGCGGTCCCGGTGCTGGTATGGATGGTATTGATTGCGCTGGCCCTGCGGCTGGCGGTGATTCCGTTCGATACGATTGAAGACCTGATGGATGCCGACCACATCCACGCATGGGAGCAGGGAAATGTTGCGCGGGCTTTGGTGGCAGGCCATGGCTTTGGCAGCCCATTCTGGTCCAACCAGCCCTCGGCGATCATGCCGCCTGTGTATCCGCTGATTGTGGCTGCCATTTTCCTGGTCTTCGGCGTTCACACCGCGCAATCCATCTTTGCGGTTCATGCTTTAGACTGCCTCGTCAACTCGCTGGCCTGCATTCCCATCGTTCTGGTTGCCGGGCGCAGCTTTGGCGAGCGGGTGGGCAGGTGGGCTGGCTGGGTTTGGGTGTTCTTTCCGTATGGAATCTACTTTGCGGCGGCCTGGGCCTGGTCGACGCATTTGCTGCTGCTGAGCCTTCTTTGGCTGCTCTATCTGGCGCAGGATATGGAGCGTTCTCCCCGGCTGGGATTGTGGGCCGGCTTTGGCCTGCTGGCTGGATTTGCCGGACTGACCGAGCCATCGGTCCTGGTGGTGGTGCCGTTTCTTATGGTGCTGGCCGCGTGGAGGCTTGCCGGTTCGGGGCAGCGCTGGATGGCGCCCGGCGTGGCTGCTGGATTGATGCTGGCCTTTACAATCTCGCCCTGGATGATTCGCGACGCGCTGGTCTTCCATCGCTTTATTCCCATGCGCGACGGCCTGGGCCTGGAATTATGGATGGGCAATAACGGCCGCTCCCTTCACTGGACGAACAACAATATCCACCCGCTGCACGACGCCAAGGAACACGTCGAGTATGACGCCGGCGAGCTGGCCTACATGGACCACAAAGCGCAACAGGCCCGCACCTATATCCACGATCATCCGGGCTGGTATGCGTGGATGTGCGTCCGGCGCGCGCTCTATTTGTGGACCGGATATTGGAGCTTCGACAAGGATTATCTGGCCATGGAGCCGACCGACCCGGAGAACGTTCCGTTCGCCACATGCGTCACGCTCCTCGGGGTTGTCGGACTCTTTTTTGCTTGGCGGCGGAGGCCCTTCGAGGCCATTCGATACGGCGGAGTCCTGTTTCTGTTTCCTCTGATGTACTACTTCATCCATCCGGAAGCATACCGGATGCGGCCCCTCGATCCGCTGCTGGTGATTCTTGGCTGCTACGCGATTGGGATATGGCGTGGGAAAGCCGTTGAAGGCGCGGAACCCGCCGCGGATGCGCCTGCAGCGCGGCTAATAGCGTAGCGCGTCCACGAAGAGATAACCTTCCATGGGCGACTCCGGTTCGAGCGCGCGCTCTTCGCCGATCCATTGGTGATCGCGCGGAGTGGGATAGCCTGAGTGTACCTGCCTCAGCGGGAACAAGCCGGCAATGGCCAAGACCAGAATGGCGGGCTCAATGGGCTGTCGAAAACCAATGATCGAATGCGAAAAGTAGTAGGCAACGGGAAAGACGCCGACGAGCGCCAGATAGGGCAGTCCGGCCGAGGGGTTCATGCGCGAGAAGCGCCGGATGCCCCGCAACATGAGCAGCGTGATGGAGCCTACGAAGACGATGCCTGAGATATTCACGGTTCCGCGTTGCATGTAATCCCGGGAGAAACTCCAGAAGCCGGACCAGAAATAGACGGCGCGCCGGAGCGCGGCGCTTGCAAAGGAAAACGGGTGGCGGCGGACCCATTCGGCAGCGAGTGTGTGCTTCTGAGCCAGGTAGGCTGGTTCGCCCATTTGGAGGAACGCCTGCATTTCAACGGGGTTTGAAGCGGGGCTAGCCGAGGCAGGGTCGGGGCCGGAGCTATCGCCGAAGTTGCCCGCGTAAAACCCTTGCCAGGAGTTGTCCTGAACCGGGCAGAAGGTTCCGACGGCGAGGTAATTGCGGATGGTCCACGGCGCGATGACGGCGGCCGCGGCAGCCAGAGTGAGCGCCCCGTTGAGCAGCCAGAGGCTGCCATAGCGATGCATCTTCCACAGCGCGATTGCGATGAGAAACGGCAGCACGGAGAGCACTGCGGGGTTGGAGAGCGCAGTAAGCCCGTAGAGCAGGCCCCATCCCATCCACGCTGCGGGGTTGGGAGCGTTATGAATACGCTGCGCTATGCAAAAGCAGGTGGTGAAAAGCAGCGCGGTCAACGAATAATCTCCAACGTGGCCGGCGGAAAAATAAATGGAGAGTGGATAAAATGCCCAAGCGGATGCGGCAACCCTTGCTCCCCTCATGCCCAGGGAGTGCTTGGCGCCGAAGTAGATTGGGATGCAGGTGAGCGCCGACAGCAGGCTATTGATGGAGAGAATGGCGAAAGCCGATGTGGATGAATAAATGCCGAAGAGCCAGAAGACGCCTGCGAGAAGGAAGGTATAAAGCGGCGGGGCCATGGCGGTGTGGCCGCTCCATGGAGAAAATGGCGAGGAGAACCCGCGGCCGCTGGCTAGGGAGCGCGCCACATTGCCAACCTCTCCGCCTAAATGCTGAAAGTGCATGTCCGAGCCGGCTATTCCCCGAAAGAGGTAGAAGACAACTGCGAGACGAACGGCGAACGCCACCAGAAACACGAAAGGTACCAGCCAGCGCGAAACTTCCAGTTGCTGAGGATACGCGATTGGAGCAGTGCGAGTGGCCATGTTTTCCGTCTCAAAACAGGGGAGAATTGAGGACAGTCTCGATTGAATCACAAACCGGGGCGAATTTGGGAGAGGTAATGTTTCGGCTAACACGAAAGTAACGTTTCTTATGCAAGCATTTGTGCAAAGTGTGGCGGAATTGGTTGGGATACTGGCTTCGAGACCTGAAGCGCGAATACTCCGGAAGGAAGGAATGAATGGCTGACCAAGCCGGCAGAGGATTCCCTGGGCAATCCCCGGCCAAGTGTTCCGGCAGGCCAGGTTTCTGGGAACTGCGGGACAATTCCAAGAATTGGTAGAGATATTGAGCCGCAATGGGAACGGCTCAGGGGAAGATAGGCAGCCTCCAACCAGGTGCTAACAGCTACTGGCTGGAGGCTGATTTGTTACCGGTTCTTAGCCACTTCCTCAACAGTCACAGGATCGAGGAACGGCATGGCGGCGCGGAGTTCCTTGCCGACAATTTCCACTGGGTGCTTGGCTTCGGCTTCGCGGAAAGCGAGAAACTCTTTGCGGCCGGAGTTCTGGTCGGCCAGGAAGCGCTTGGCGAATGATCCGTCCTGAATCTCCGCGAGAATCTGCTTCATGGCCTTGCGGCTTTCGTCGTTGATGACGCGGGGGCCTGAGACGTAGTCGCCCCACTCGGCGGTGTCGGAGATGGAGTAGCGCATGTAGGCGAGGCCGCCGCGATAGATCAGATCGACGATCAACTTTAACTCGTGCAGGCACTCGAAGTAAGCGCTCTCGGGCTGATAGCCGGCCTCGACCAGAGTCTCAAAGCCAGCCTTTATAAGGGCGCTGACCCCGCCGCAGAGCACGGATTGCTCGCCGAAGAGATCGGTTTCCGTTTCTTCTTTGAATGTGGTTTCAAGCACGCCGGCGCGGGCGCCTCCGATAGCTTTAAGATAGCTGAGATTCAGGGCGTGGGCCGTGCCGGTTGCGTCCTGGTGAATGGCGATTAGGCAAGGGACGCCGCCGCCTTCCACGAAGACTTCGCGAACACGATGACCGGGAGCCTTGGGCGCGGCCATGCCCACGTCGATGCCTTCCGCAGGAACAATGGTCTTGTAATGGATGTTGAATCCGTGCGCGAACAGGAGCAGCTTGCCGGCGGAGAGATTGGGTCCGATCTCTTCGGCATAGAGCTTGGCCGCAGTTTGATCGGGCACCAGAACCATTACCACGTCGGCCCATTTTGTGGCTTCGGCAACGGTAGTTACTTCAAGGCCAGCTTTCTGGGCTTTGGCAATGGACTTGGAGTTGGCGGCCAGGCCAACCTTCACCTCGACGCCGGAGTCCTTGAGGTTGAGGGCGTGGGCGTGGCCCTGTGAGCCGTAGCCGATGATGGCTACCTTCTTTGCCTGAATGAGGGCGAGGTCGGCGTCGTGATCGTAGTAAGTCTTTGCCATGATTTTCTTTTCTTTTCCTTTACGTGGTGAGTTAGTGGTTGATTCAAATTGGTTGAGGCGGCGAAAGTCGGAGGCAGAGTTATTCCGGCTCGACAGCGGCGTCTTGCAACACATACGCAGGCTCGCTGTCCAACTCCGGGTGCTCGGCTGCGCCGGCGTCCATGGCCTTGAGCACGCTGCTGGTGTGGTGACCGCGGCGCATGGTCATCTTTCCGCTGCGGCAGATTTCGAGAATACGTCCGTCGTCTTCGCGCAGCACCTCGATGAGGCCTTCGATCTTGCTTTCGACGCCGGTCATTTCTATCATGAGCGACTCCGACGTCAGGTCGACGATGCGGGCGCGGAAGACCTCGACCAGGTCGAAGATCTGCGAGCGGTTCCTGGGAGTTGCGGCCACCTTGATGAGCGCCAGTTCGCGCGTCACGGCGGGCGCTTTCGCGATGTCGTCCACATCGACAACATTCTCAAGCTTGAACAAACTGGCGCGGACGCGGTTACCGGCCTCAGCGGAGGCATCGCAGACCAGGGTGAGACGCGACAGGCCGGGGCGTTCGCTGCGGCCGACAGTAAGGGAGTTGATATTGATGTTAAGGCGGCGGAAAAGCGAGGCGACGCGGGTAAGCACGCCGGGCAGGTCCTCAACGTAAGCGACGAATGTGTGCAGCATAATGAGCCTCAAGTTCTCAGTTGTAAGTTTTCAGTTGTAAGTTGTCAGTTAACTGCTTTCATTGATCCGCTTCCGAGTCTGAATGCTTTCGGTAACTGACAACTGATCACTTACAACTGACAACTGTCCTACTACTTATCTTCTGGCGTTTCCAGCAGCGGATCATGCTCTGGCCGCCGGATCATTTCGTGGAGCGATGCGCCGACAGGGATCATCGGGTACACCGACTCTTCCTTTTCGACCATGAAGTTGAGCAGGAACGCACCCTTTGCCGAGCGGGCTTGCTCGACTGCGCCTGCCACTTCGGCGCGCGTGCGGACAGCGAGCCCGCGAATGCCGTGAGCGTCGGCCAGCTTTACAAAATCGGGGCTCACCAGCGGAGTGGCTTCGTAGTTGCGCTCGTAAAAAAACTCCTGCCACTGACGAACCATTCCCAGATAACCGTTGTTGATGATGGCAATGTTGATCTTGATGTCTTCCTGCACGATGGTGGAAAGCTCGGCGGCGGTCATTTGAAAGCCGCCATCGCCGGCGACCACCCAGACTTCCTCGTTGGGCCGCGCAAATTTTGCGCCAATGGCCGCGGGCAAAGCAAAGCCCATGGTGCCGAGTCCGCCTGAAGTGATGAGCGTGCGGGGATGCTCGTGGCGAAAATACTGCGCTTCCCACATCTGGTGCTGGCCCACGTCGGTAACCACGATGGCGTTGCCGCCCGTGATGCGCCACAGGTCGTGCATGACGTGAGCCGCGTACAGGTGGCCCAGGTCGGGCAGGTTCTTGATATCGCGCACTGCCGCCGCGCCCTTGATGTTGTCGAGGGCCTTGAGCCAGGCTGCGCCGTCGCGGCCTGCAATGCGGGGCAGCAACTGCTCCAGCACCTCGCGCAGATCGCCGACTAAAGCAACATCGACCTTGACGTTTTTATTGATCTCGGCTGGGTCCACTTCGATGTGAATCTTCTTTGCCTTGGTTGCGTAGGTGGCCAGCGTGCCGGTGACGCGGTCGTCGAAGCGCATGCCGCAGGCGATAAGCAAATCGGCTTCCTGAATAGCATGATTGACCCAGGCCTCGCCGTGCATGCCCATCATGCCGAGGTTGAGCGGGTGCGAAGCAGGAAATGCGCCAAGGCCAAGCAGGGTGAGGCCAACGGGGATTTGCGCGCGCTCAGCAAGCGTGCGCACCTGCTCCATTGCTCCGGACTCCGAAACGCCGTGGCCGGCTAGGATGACGGGCCGCTTGGCGTTACGAATGAGTTCGGCAGCTTGCGCAAGGTCGGGCTCGTCCACGTGAAGCATGGGGTGAGGACGATATGGGCGCGGCTTGGCGGCGGCAAAGTCGAAAATGGCAGTGCCTTGTTGCGCGTCTTTCGTGATGTCGACGAGCACGGGCCCGGGACGGCCCGCTTGTGCAATTTTGAAGGCGCTGCGGATGGCGGCGGCAATGTCTTCGGTGCGGTTGACGAGGAAGTTGTGCTTGGTCACGGGCAGGGTGATGCCGGTGATGTCCACTTCCTGAAACGCATCGGTGCCGAGAATTTTCGACGAGACGTTGCCGGTGATGCACACGATGGGAATGGAGTCCAGCATGGCGGTGGCAATGCCGGTGACGAGATTTGTTGCGCCGGGGCCGCTGGTGGCAATGGCAACGCCGACCTTGCCGGAGGCGCGCGCGTAGCCGTCGGCCATGTGCGATGCGCCCTGCTCGTGGCGAACCAATACGTGATGAATTGGAAACTTGCGCAGCGCGTCATAGACCGGCAGGATGGCTCCGCCGGGATAGCCGAATACGGTCGATACTCCCTCGCCTACCAGCGTGGCCCACACGATTTCCGCGCCAGTGAGGCGGGTGGGTGTAGTGAGGTGGGCATTCGCGGCTTGCGTACTTTCAGTGGTTCCCATGGATAACTCCTTTGAGCTTCTAGTTTTTAGCTCCTAGCTTGTTCCCCGATAACTTCAATCCTCTTCAGTCGCTTCACGTTCTTGGCTCTTAGCTAGAGGCTATAAGCTAAGAGCTATTGGCTGCCTTTTACGTTGTTGCACCCTCGGATGCGCTGGTTACGCGGTCAACATATTTGCGGAAGACGCCTTTGGGCCAACGGAGAGCCGGAGGTGTGAAACCCTTGAGGCGCGCGGCGATTTCTTCCTCGCTGACTTCGAGCGTGAGCTTGCGGTTTGGAATGTCGAAGTGGATGATGTCGCCTTCGCGGACAGCCGCGATGGGTCCTCCGACGAAAGCTTCGGGCGCGACATGTCCGGCGGTGAAACCTCGTGTTGCGCCACTGAAACGGCCGTCGGTGAGCAGAGCCACGTGTGCGCTCAGTTCCGCATTCGACGAGACGGCCGCGGTGACTTGCAGCATCTCTCTCATGCCGGGACCGCCCTTGGGGCCTTCATAGCGGATCACAAGCACGTCGCCCGGCTTGATCTGTGCGGATTGGACAGCGGCAAAACAGTCTTCCTCGCATTCGAAGACGCGGGCGGGGCCGCGATGGTCGACACGATTGGCTGCGGCTATCTTCATCACGCAGCCATCCGGAGCCAGGTTGCCTTTGAGGATGACCAGGCCGCCGGTGGGCTTGATGGGATCTTCAAAGGTGCGAATGACGACCTGGCCCGGGGTTTCATTAGCGAGAGCGGCTTCTTCGGCGAGTGTTTTGCCGCTGATGGTGAGAGTGCTTCCATCGGCGTGACCTGCTTCGATAAGGCGCTTGGCCAGCAGACGAGAGCCGCCGGCAGCCTGGTAGTCGGATGCGACATACTTGCCGGCTGGAGTTAGATCGCAGATGAAGGGCGTGCGCCTGGAGATAACATCGAAGTCGTCAATGGATAACTCGATGCCCATCTCGCGCGCGATAGCCAGCATGTGGAGAACGGCGTTGGTTGAACCGCCGCTTGCGGCCACGCTGGCGATAGTATTCTCGATTGATTTGCGAGTGATGATCTGCGAGGGTCGGCGGTTGGCGCGGACGGCGTCCATGAGAATGTGGCCGGCTTCTCGCGTTGCCGCGGGCTTGTCTTTGGATGTGGCGGGGACGCCGGAAAGATAGATGGGTGAGATGCCGAGAATTTCTCCCGACATGGCCATGGTGTTGGCGGTGAATTGGCCGCCGCAAGCGCCCGCGCCAGGACATGCGTTGGCTTCGAGCGCTTCAAGGCTCGCGTCGTCGATGCGGCCTGCGGCGTGCGAGCCAATGCCCTCGAAAACATTCTGAATGGTGATGTCGATTCCATTCAGTTTGCCGGGAGCGATTGATCCTCCGTAGAGCATCATGCCAGGAATGTCAAGACGGCAAAGGGCCATGATGATGCCGGGCATGTTCTTGTCGCATCCGCCGATGCCGACGAGGCCGTCAAAGAGATTGCCGCGGGCGACTAACTCAATGCTGTCGGCGATGACTTCGCGGCTGACCAGCGAGGCCTTCATGCCCTGCGTGCCCATGGTGATGCCGTCGTGGATGGTGATAGTGTTGAACTCCATGGGCGTGCCGCCGGCTTCGCGGATGCCTTGCTTGAGGGCTTCGGCGATGTCGCGAAGATGCACGTTGCAGGTGCCGATCTCGGTCCATGTGTTGGCGACGCCGATGATGGGCTTGTGCAGGTCGTCCTTTAGGAAGCCGGCGCCGCGCAGGTACGAACGCGCGGCTGCACGGCTTGGTCCTTCAGTCAACGGGATACTTTGACGCTTGCCTTCGATGGTCATTTGCTCTCTTTGTTCGCTAGTGGTCAGTTGTCAGTGGTCAGAGATCAGCTATTTGGCTTTCAGCCAGGTCGCGTGGTCGTGTTGCGATTCAAATTTGTCGAGTGCTGGTTCGTGACGGAGAGTGAGGCCGATGTCGTCGAGGCCTTCGATGAGGCAGAACTTGCGGAAGGGGTCTACCTCAAAGGTTGCGTGAAAGCCGTGGGTATCTGTGACTGTCTGCGCTTCAAGCGAGACGGTGAGTTGGTAGTTGGAAATTGTTTTGGCGTTTGTGAGAAGCTCGGCGACCTGCTCTTCGCTGAGGCGCACGAGCACGATCCCATTCTTGCCGGCGTTGGAAAAAAAGATGTCTGCGAACGTCGGCGCGATGACGGCGCGGAAGCCGTAATCGCTGAGCGCCCACGCGGCATGCTCGCGGCTTGAGCCACATGCGAAGTTCTTGCCTGCGATGAGTATTTGAGCACCCTTGTAGCGGGGGTTGTTCAACTCAAAGTCAGGGTTGGGATCTCCGGATGCGGTGCGGCGCCAGTCGAAGAACAAAAACTCGCCGTAGCCGGTGCGCTCAATGCGCTTGAGGAATTGCTTTGGAATGATCTGGTCGGTATCGACGTTGGTGCGGTCGAGTGGCGCGGCCAGAGATGTAAGTGTGCGAAACGGTTCCATCAGGCTGTTACCTCTTCATGAACGTGCCAGTTGCGGATGTCGACGAAGTGCCCGGCGATGGCGGCTGCGGCGGCCATCTCGGGGCTGACTAAATGAGTGCGGCCACCGCGTCCCTGGCGGCCTTCAAAGTTGCGGTTGGAGGTCGAAGCGCATCGCTCGCCGGGGGAAAGTATGTCGGGATTCATGCCCAGGCACATGGAACAGCCCGGTTCGCGCCAGTCGAAACCTGCTTCAATGAAAATGCGGTCGAGCCCCTCGGCCTCGGCTGCAGCCTTGACGGCTTGCGAGCCGGGAACGACCATGGCGCCGACGTGACTCGAGACTTTGTAGCCGGCGGCGATGCGGGCTGCGGCGCGCAGATCTTCCAAGCGGCCGTTGGTGCAGGATCCAATAAAGACTCGGTCGATTAAAACATCTTCAAGCGGTGTGCCGGCGGTGAGGCCCATGTATTCGAGGGCGCGCTCGAGGCCTTTGCGGTCCTGTTCGTTGGATGCGGCTGCGGGGTCGGGCACAGAGGAAGTGATGGGCGCGACCATGCCGGGGCTGGTGCCCCAACTGACATACGGAACCAGCGTTGCCGCATCGATGACTAACTCGCGATCGAACGTTGCGCCGGGGTCGGTGGGGAGTTTGCTCCACTCGGCTATGGCTTCGCCCCATGCAGCGCCCGTGGGCGAAAAGCGGCGTCCCTTGAGATATGCGAAGGTTGTTTCGTCGGGAGCGATCATTCCGGCGCGCGCGCCCGCTTCGATGCTCATGTTGCATACGGTCATGCGGCCTTCCATGGAGAGGGCACGAATGGCGGAGCCCGCATATTCGATTACGCATCCTGTTGCGCCGTCGGTGCCGATCTGGCCGATGATGGCGAGGATGATGTCCTTGGCCGTGACGCCGCGCGGCAACTCGCCTTCGACCGCGATACGAAAGGTCTTTGGCTTGGATTGCGGCAGAGTCTGTGTGGCCAGAACGTGCTCCACTTCGCTGGTGCCGATGCCGAATGCGAGCGCCCCGAATGCGCCGTGTGTGCTGGTGTGCGAATCGCCGCAGACGATGGTCATGCCAGGCTTGGTGATACCCAGCTCGGGGCCGATGACGTGGACGATGCCTTGCTCACGCGAGTTTACGTCGTAAAGCTCGACGCCGAAATCTGCGCAGTTTTTGCGCAGCGTGGCAATCTGCGTGGCCGCGACCTGATCGAGAATGTTGAGGCGACCCTCAAGGGTTGTGGGGACATTGTGATCGACCGTTGCAATGGTGCGATCGGGACGGCGGACCTTGCGGCCGGCCAAACGCAGGCCCTCAAACGCTTGCGGCGAGGTGACCTCGTGAACCAGTTGCAGGTCGACATAGAGGATCGTCGGCTCGCCTGCCGGCTCGACGACAACGTGCTGCTGCCAGACTTTTTCAAACAATGTTCTTGGTGCGGTGTTCATTGGACTCCCTGTTCAACAGCGGTAGTGCTTGTTGATCCCACCCTAGCCGCAAGAGCAGAAACACGGCAAGGGTGGGGCACCTAGTTCAATCTTCCCAGCCAAAATCCCGGGCCTGTGCAGTTGTTAAGGTTAGCGTGTAGCAAGGCGGTTCCCCGTCCATTGCGTGGCCCTCAACAGGAGCAGAGGGATTGTAAATTCGTTCAAGGTCGGTTCCCACTGTTCTTCGGTCCACTCCTAATTTCACGAGAGCTTCGGTAAGTTGTTGAAGGCTCTGGTATTTTGTCACCTCTGTTTGCGTTGAGTTGTCGGCAGCAAGCCAAATCGTTACCTTTGGTTTTTGCGCGTCCGAAGTTGCACTGATCTCGATAAAAAAATCAGTAGGCTCCTTGGTTTCCTTCATTTCCTGTTCACGCATCGCAATTTCCTCCTGTAGTCAAGTCCTAGGCGTTCTCCAATCCTGATGGCACCTCGGCAACTTGCTGATCCACAGGCTAGGGCAACAATGGGGCGGGCGCAATACCTTAGGTACAACACTAGGCGCGATTGGTTGACGCTGACCGCATTTGCGCCCGAATTTGGTTGCGCCCGAAGACAAGAAATCACAGTCCAAATCGCTTCTTCATTTCCTGCAATTCACGCTGCTTCTGTTCCTCTCGCATCTTCGCCTTTTGCATGTCTTCGGCGTAAAAAATTTTGCCTGTGAAGTCATTGATCTCCTGCACCCATGAGCCTTCGACAAATGCCAGAACCTCATCTACCCTCAGATCCCTCCCGTAAATGTATTCCCTGCCAAAGATGGGTGTCGTCCTGCTGCATTCAAGTTCCAACAGGAGCTTTCCGTCGCCTCTCAAGCGGAGTTTCGACCGGATTGTTTCGCCACCCTCGGAAGTCGGGTCCGGCCAAGCCGTGATCTCTGAAATGAACTTGTAGGATCGGTCTTCAAAGAAGATCTCAACGGATTTCCCGTTCTTCCGCGACATGGTAACTGCCACGTTCCTTACCGAGTCCGGCAACTGGTATTCGCGGTAATCGGTGTTGGGTGTAAAGTTGGCTAATCGCTCGTGGAACAATCTGAATACGCTTTTAACGATGCCAACTTCGTGGGCGCGCCGCTTCCGCTTTTCAACCTCCTCTCGAATTTCTTGTTCCTGATTCACAAAATCCCTCAGCGGCTAAAGCCAAGTTCGTACTGACTGTTCGATCGGCACGGCTAAAGCCATGCCCTTTCAAAACTTTCTCAAGCGTTGACTAACATGGTCTTTACCGTTTCTCGGACCTTTGCGCCCATCTCTGTGGTTGACAGCACGGTGAATCCTTGTGGGTTGGTGCGCGCGAGGTCGGGCGTGCGGAAGCCTTGTTCAAGGACCTTGCGGACACTGGCTTCGATGGCCGCGGCCTCGGCTTCAAGACCGCCGGAGTGGCGCAGAATCAATGCGCCGGTGAGGATTGCGCCGAGTGGATTGGCCAGGCCCTTGCCGGCAATGTCGGGCGCTGAGCCGTGAACCGGTTCGTACAGATTTACTTTTCCGCCAATGGTTGCAGAGGGTAACATGCCGAGCGATCCGGTGATGACTGCCGACTCGTCGGAGAGTATGTCGCCGAAGAGGTTCTCTGTCAGCACCACGTCATAACTCCGTGGCTGGTTCATCAGGTGCATGGACATGGCGTCGACGTATTGATGCTCAAGCGAAACTCCGGGAAATTCGGCGGCGACTTCTGTTACCGCGGCGCGCCAAAGCTGTGAGACTTCCAGCACGTTTGCCTTGTCGACGCTGGTAACTTTATTGCGGCGCCTGGTGGCCAATTGAAATGCGATGCGGGCTACGCGGACGACCTCGGCCTTGGTGTAGCGCATGGTGTTCCACGCTTCGCCAGTGCTTCGATTCCACTCACGAGGCTGTCCGAAGTAGAGGCCGCCGAGTAATTCGCGGACGAAGAGAATGTCGGCGCCATCGATGATTTCCGGGCGCAGGGGGCTGTTGACTGCGAGTTCCTTGAATGCAAAGGCGGGACGGAGATTGGCAAAGCCGCCCAGCGCCGCGCGGATCTGTAGCAGGCCGGCTTCTGGGCGCTTGTCCGGGGCGAGAGAATTGAACTCGTTGCCGCCGACCGCGCCGAGAAGAACGGCTTCGGAGTCGAGTGCCGCGGCAAGCGTGTCGGCGGGAAGAGGTGTGCCGTCTTGCACGATGGCCACGCCGCCAATTCGCCGGGCCTCGAACTCGAATGCGTGACCGCCCAGGGATGCCACATCGCGCAGCACCGCGACTGCTTCGTTTGTAACTTCGGGGCCGATGCCGTCGCCGGCAGTTACCAGAATCTTCAGCTTCATGCTTTCCCTTTTCTTTGAAAAATCAGTTTGTCCAGGTAACTCACAACGAACAGCAACACAATCCAAATACAAAGCATGTCCAGAACAAACTCAACCACAAACGGCCATTGAGTGTGAATTGTGCCTGCCGGCAGGAACATGCGGCTCGCGAAATGACCAGGCGCACACACTAAGTCTGTAAACCATTCAGCCTTAGTGTCATTTGCCATGAGAGCAAGCAGCAGGAGAAACGCAGACGCAAAGCCGGAAATTGCGGTTTGTAGTAGAGCTCGTAGCCTCATTGTCTCCAATCGTGGCATCTTCCTGCGCAGGCGCTGTTCAAGTTTGTTACGGCCCAGGTCAGTCCAGTTCCGACACCGGCTCGCGGCGCTTCTCGCGAATCTGGTCGGGAAGCAGGCCCACCAGATCCTGATCGTAGATGTTCTTCTTGCGGTCGGCCAGGGCAACAAAACGGTAGTAAGTCTGCTGCAATTCCTCGCGGGTCAGTGTAAAGCCAAGCTGCTCCAACCTATGCCGCAGTGCGGCGCGGCCGGAATGCTTGCCGAGGACCAGATGGGTCTTGGCCACGCCCACCAGACTGGGAGTCATGATCTCGTAGCAGAGCGGGTTGGCCAACATGCCGTGCTGGTGAATGCCGGACTCGTGCGCAAAGGCGTTGTCGCCCACTATGGCCTTGTTGGGAGATGGCCGAAAGGTGATGATCTGGCCGAGCACCTGGCTCGTAGGATAGAGGTTCTCGAGCTTGATGCTGGTCGAAACACCGTAACGGTCGCCGCGCACATAAAGGGCGGCGGCAATCTCTTCAAGGGCGGCGTTTCCGGCGCGTTCGCCAATGCCGTTGATGGTACACTCCACCTGGCGCGCGCCATTGGAGATTGCGGACAGAGAATTGGCCACCGCCAGGCCCAGGTCGTCGTGGCAGTGCGAGCTCAGGACGATGCTTTCCGCGTCGATGGCCGGGACGCGCTCGCGGACTTCGGCGAACATGCGACCGTACTCCTCGGGCGTCGAGTATCCCACGGTGTCTGGCATATTGATGGTGGTTGCGCCGGCCTCGACGGCAACGCGAACCATTTCGACCAGGAAATCGCGATCGGAGCGGGTGGCGTCTTCTGGCGAGAACTCGATATCGTCGACGAAGGTTCGCGCCAGGCGTATGGACTCCGCCGTCTGGTCGAGGGCTTGCTGGCGGCTCATTTTGAGCTTGTATTCCAGATGCAGGTCGCTCGATGCCAGAAAAATGTGGATCCGGGGGCGGTCGGCAAAGTGAATGGCGCGTGCCGCCATCTCAATGTCTTCGGTCTTGGCGCGAGCCAGCGATGCAATGCGCGGCTTGCGAATGGCCTGGGTTATGGTGGCAATGGCCGCGAAGTCACCCTCCGAAGCCATGGCGAAACCGGCCTCGATGATGTCCACTCCCAGATCTTCCAGGGCATGCGCCATGGTGAGCTTTTCCTGGGTGGTCATACTACAGCCGGGGGACTGCTCGCCGTCGCGCAGCGTGGTGTCGAAAAAGACTACGTGATTGGGATGATCAGAGGTCATTTGCCAGCCTGCCGGAATATGGATCTTAAGTCAACTCCGCAAGTGTCTCTTATGAGGGCTGTATAAGGCAAAGTTATTCTTTTTGGGTGCGCGATTACAATTGCTTATGAAGAAGTGAAAGAGTGAAGCAATGAAAAGGTGAACATTGCTTTGCGGAGGCATGCAGTGGAACTGAGTCAACTGGAGACGTTCCTGGCCGTGGCGGAGGAGCGAAGCTTCTCAAAGGCCGCGGTGCGCCTGCATCGAACTCAGCCCGCGGTGAGCCAGGTGATCCGCAAGTTGGAGGCTTCGATTGGCGAGACGCTGTTTGACCGGGCGGCGCGGGATGGTTCGCTGACGGCGGCCGGAGTGCTTTTGCGCGATTATGCGCTGCGGCTGCTGGCGCTGCGCCGCGAAGCATCGAGCGCGCTGGATGAACTGAAGAGCCTGGAGCGGGGGCACCTGCAATTGGCGGCCAACGAATACACCTGCATGTATTTGCTGCCGGCGATCGATCAGTTCCGCAAGGAGTTTCCGCATATCAGCGTCGCGGTACACAGAATGCTGGCCTCTCGCATCCCGGAGGAACTGGCGCTGCGCACGTTTGAAATTGGAGTGATTTCGTTCCGGCCCGATCCGGCGCAGTTCCGCACCATCGCCGTCTATGGAGACAGCCTGGCATTCATTGTTAGCCCCACCCACCCCCTGGCCGGATCCCAGCGGGTTTCCATCAACGATCTGGGCGAGGAGCTTTTTGTGGCGCACAATGTGACCTCGCCGTTGCGCCGCAAGGTGATTGAGGCGTTCCAGCGCTACCGGACGCCGCTGAACATGGGCATCGAGCTGCCGACCATCGAAGCGATCAAGCGGTTTGTGGCTATGGGCAACGGAGTGGCGCTGGTTCCGCACCTGACCGTGGCGCGCGAGCTCGAGACCGGCGACCTGGTGCGGGTATCGGTGGACGAACTGGAGATGCGGCGCGTGCTGAGGCTGGTACACAGGCGCCAGGCAACGCTTTCCTATGCCGCGCGGGCGTTTCTGCATACGGTGAAGACCATGGCCAAGGCGCAGGGGCCGCCGTTCTATTTTCATGTGGAGCGGGTTGGTTGAAATGCGGAGCGTGAGAGCACGTCCAAATCCCTGTGCAAAACCGCATCTCCGCAATGGCCGGGTCGATGCGATTTCCCGCACCGACGGATGGATGGCGCAATGCCTTGAAAAGTCCTACGTTGCGGAATTGTCGTCAAATGCAAAGGGAATCAGGTCGTTCTTCAGCGGGAGCCTGTATTTGTCAGGGTCTTTGTGGTTATAAGGCCGTGTCGGAAGATTGATAAAGCTGGCATCGTCGTTGCCAATGTTCTTGACCGCGTGGAACACACCCCTTGGAATGATCAACATTGCGCGTTTGCGTTCTGAAATCACAAACACATTCAGCATTTTGTAGGTTTGGGAATCGGGCCGGTTGTCGAAGAGCGCAATGCGGAGCACGCCCTTTAAGATAAATAGCCGGTCATCCTGCAGCTTGTGCACCACCCACCCTTTTACCTGGCGAGGCCGGATACCGACGAAATAGGCATAGACCAAAGGATCCGGATGCATTCCCCATGATGGATTGTAGATCTCCTGCAGTTCCCCGCGTTCGTCTTCCAGCAGCGGACGGCGGTCAATGACCACGCCGCTGATTCTTTCTTCAATCGGCTCGCCCTGCTGCGTTACCGTTTGCGAGTCCTTGCGCAACTCGGCTCGGGGAATGGGCTGGGTGGGAATCTCCGTCTCGCTCATAACTTTCTCCTGATTTGCGGTTTCTAAAATGCAGCCATGTAATTCGATTTCCGGTTAAGGCTTGCCGAAAGCTGAAATTAGAAAACATGGCCGATGTAATTCTTTACGCCGATGGAATGGGCGTTGGCAAATCTGAATCTCCTTTGCTTTCCAAGCGCAAGGTGCAGCGAAGCCTGGTAGAGCCTGGAAACAAGTGCGCGAACAAACTTGGTTCGATCGCCGCCAAACTCGCGTCCCTGCGGCTCGAATCGCCCCGGCCATGGCGCGCTCACCATCCCGGAGCTTCCTCGATGGGTGAACAGGGTCAGAGATTGCCGTTTCGAACTCCGGGTGGCTCATCAGCCGCACCGGAGTGCAGCAGGCCCCGAAGCGATCTTGCGCGACGCTCCAGTCGGCGGCGCCTCCATATAAAGTACGCCGCCAGTGGCCAGCGATCCATGCCGTACCAATCCACCAGCCGCCAATGAATCGCCGCCAGCAACGCTCTCAAAGTAGCGTCGATTCTCCGGTCTTCCTTGCTTCGAATCGCAGCAACGGCCATACCGGTCAGGAGCTGAGCATGCAGTTCGTTGGGGCTGAGCTGCATTTTCGCAAGGTAATCCAACTGGGGATGGTTCTTGCGCTGCGCATAAATTCGCCAGAATGGTGAAGGGAACTTGATTACGCTTACCTGGCCTGTGCCCTCAAACTGAAAACCGGCAAGATATGCGCGCCTTTGGAAAACAAAGTCCACTCCCTCGATGAGTGCGCCTGGGAGAGGCCATGGCCCGCAGGTTTCCACAACTGCGCGCCGGTGCAGCCAGGTTGACGGACCTGTCCAGCGTTGTGCGTAGGAGCGCCTGCTGTTTGGGGCGCCCGAACCCTCAGGGGCGCAATCGGGCCCGAGCAACACTGTTACCGCGTGGACAAAGTCGGCATTCGTCCGTTCTATTGTTGACACTAGGCTCTCCAGGTGCCATGGGAACCACAGATCGTCCTGCCCGAGATAGGCGATGTAATCTCCGCGCGCACGCTTCAAGCCTTCGTTGTTGGGGCCGCTTTGGGAGCCGATTCGCTGCGGGAGATTTGTCCAGTTGAGCCTTGAGTCGCCAATCCCGCCGACCACCTGCTCGCTATCGTCGGTGCAGCAATCGCCCACAACCCAAACTTCAAAATCCGCGTAAGTCTGGTTGCATATCGAGACAAGTGCGCAGCGGAGCGTATGGCTGCAGTTGTACGCCGCAAGAATCACTGTGACTTTTGGCATGGTTTCGGCCTGGTTGAGGTTGCGTAGATTGTGAAAATGGCGCAGTTTCGCCGGAAAATCATCGAGACTCGCTGACTGCCCTGAACCGGTGGAAAGATCCTGAATCGTACATCCTCGCCGGTTCTTGGGCGACGCGTCAAATTCCCCTGTGCAAACCCTCCTTGCGTAGTCGTGTTCAGCGCTTAGTTTCAATGCTCGCATCGTCCAAGGCGCCCCTTTTGATTGGCATGCGTCTATAGGCTAAGAACGTATTCATCCAACGGTCAGGGCGGGGACATTCCGGCACGGCACCCCCCCGGCCAGTTACAATGCTGAGAGCGGGGCCCGGACTAGAACCGGCGCGCCGGAATTGACAAGCTCGTTGCCAGCCGGACGGTTGCGCAGTCGTGAGGTTCAGGACCGAATGAAGAAAATCGCCTTAATTGCTATCCTGCTGGCTGGAACCGCGGCTGCAGGCCGGGCTCAGGAGAGCCGCCAGGACATCAGCATCAGCGGAATCGGGCTCATTGAGCCGTTCAGAGCATCGCAAACCGACGTTCAAGTGAGCGCGAACTATGCCCTGGGCGCGCTGGCCAGCTACCGCTTCATGCTGACGCCTTCAAGTGCGTTGGAAGCCAACTATGGCATTACCTACCGCAACACCATCCACTACGTGATTAACAATACCAACCACTACACCGTGAACACGCGCACCCAGGAAATGTCTGGCGCGTACGTTCGCTCGTTCACCTACAAGAAATACAACCCATTCATTGAAGCGGGCCCGGCCGGATTCATATTTCTGCCGATTCGTAACATCGGCACCACCTTGCTGGACGCCAAGCAGGAGACGCAGGTTGGACTCGTTTATGGCGCCGGCTTTGCTTACGAAATCAGCCCCAGCTTCGACATCCGCGGGGAGTACCGCGGATACGTCACCAAGGTGCCGACCTTCGGCGACTCGCAGTTGACCACCAACAAGTGGTACAACATCTACGTTCCTACTGTCGGCGTGGCTTACCACTTCTAGAAAGAAGTGAAAGAGTGAACAGTGGACAGTGAACGCTGAACATTGCTTCCTCCGCATCCTTGCCGACACGGTTTATTCGATGCGCTTCCAGAACTGGTGTACCGCTTAAGAAGGCCGCTTTTTGATGCTCGGAGCATCGAAAAGCGGCCTTCAGAGCGCCAGAAGGCTATGAAAACGCTCAAAATCCAGGGGCAAAGATTACTGGTTGGTTAACAGGATTTTTTCATAAACCGCTCATTCTTCGATATTTATTGGAAACTACGCGTGGAATTGGGGCAGGAATTCAGGGATGGTAGGGGTACCTGATTTTTCTGGCTGAAAACGCGGCTTGAAAGGATGGGCCCCCAATTTATCAGCGGATCAAGGGTGCGCCACCCGCAAACCAGGGGCGGCTTGGGCAGCGTAGTGCTTCCCTCCCCGGTCCCCATCTGCATGGACCGGGGCTACCCGCCTCTTAGCGCTCAGCTTTCGGCTCTCAGCTTTCAGCTATCAGTTGTGGCGCGCGACTGCCGTTTCGAGACGGGAAACATGCATTTGGAGCCTTGCTTGAGTACGGTGATCCGCGTACGCTGCGATGTTAAAAGTCACACTTTTACATACGCAAATCAGCATACTCGAACGCGTGACAAATAGTGCAAAATGACACGAAATAAGGCCGTTTTTGTGCGATTAAAGCGCAAAAAACGGTGTCTTCGATGCATTTTTTGCGCGCCAGATGCGGGTTTTTACCCAGTTTTCGATATCGTTGATATCTTCGATATCAATGCTAGCATTATTGCGGTACAATGGACCTGTATGGCGACACTGCCGATCCGCAATCTCTTGCCCCAAGTGAAACAGAAGCTAAGGGTCCGCGCCGCGATGAACGGGCGACCGATGGAGGCAGAAGCGCGCGCGATTCTTACGGCGATCGTGAACTTTGTGCCGATTGCCGAAATGCCTGAGCCGGAACCCGCTGCTCTTGAAAAGGAGTGAATCTCCGGTATGCCGGCGACTCGCTCGGAACCTCGGATTGTGCCTCCGCTGTTTTCTTTGAGCGCCTCTGCGGATTGGCGCGAACTGAGGGCGGGGGAATTTGTATCATGTTCCCCTATTTCTTGAGTGGATGCGCTGCAGTCAGTTCGATTCTCCCTCCCCGGTCCCCAAAGGCGAGGGACCGGGGGCACCCTCAACTGAACAATGCGCGGTATGAGACCGGGGCCACCCGCCCCCTCTGGTTCGCCTGTTGATTGGATAACGCGGGGGAATCGGTATCATGTCCCCCTTTCACCCCCGCGCCTACGGGCATCCTGACGCGAGATTTCCCCGCCTTTTTGGGGAGAATTGAGGCCGGAAGGCTTTTTCGGGGGTTGCTCGCGAAACGCCGCCCGCGCTCTAACTGGTCCTTGCTGGTTGTCGTCCCCGTCTCCATTATTGCAAATCGAACACTGATTATGTAATATGCAAGGATGATTATCCGATCTGTGGCCATCCCAATCGAGGTGGCTCTCAAGAGACAGGCGGCTGTGGCGATTATCGGACCACGGCAGGTTGGAAAGACGACCATTGCGCGGAAGATTGCCGACTCGCACCCCGGAGCGCTCTATCTTGATTTGGAGGCAAGAGAGGACCGGGAGAAGCTGGTCGAGCCCGTTATCTTCCTCCGCCAATATGAGAACAGCCTGGTCGTACTGGATGAAATTCATCGCGTCCCGGATCTGTTCAACTCGCTTCGCGGCATTATCGATCAAGGCCGGCGCACCGGCCATGCGACAGGGAGATTCCTCATCCTGGGTTCCGCCTCCATTGATCTGCTTCGGCAGTCTGGAGAAAGTCTGGCAGGACGCATTACCTACATTGACATGGGGCCGTTTTATACCCTGGAGCTGCCTGTTGGCGAGCCTGCGTTGCTCCAGCTCTGGCTGCATGGAGGCTTTCCCGGCAGCTATTTAGCCGAAGACGACGCCGTAAGCCTACGTTGGCGCACGGATTTTATCCGGACTTATCTTGAGCGCGACGTGCCGCAGTTTGGCCCTCGCGTTCCTGCCGGTGTGCTGGAGCGGCTTTGGACGATGCTGGCGAACGGTCAAGGTACATTGCTGAATGCCTCGCGGTTGGCCGCCGGACTCCAGGTTTCAGCGCCCACTGTGCAGCGATACATAGACCTGCTAGCAGACCTTCTGCTGGTTCGGAGGCTACTTCCCTTTCATCGAAATATCGGAAAGCGGCTGGTGAAGTCACCCAAGGTCTATGTACGGGATTGTGGCCTGGTACACGCATTACTGGGGATCAGGACGTACAACGACCTTGCAGGCCATCCAGTCGTAGGCACTTCGTGGGAAGGTTTCGTCCTCGAAAACCTGATTCAGGCCGCACCTGAGCGCACTGTGGCCAGCTTCTATCGCACCGCGGCCGGCGCGGAGATCGATCTACTATTGGAGATTCCCGGTCACGGTCTGTGGGCCATCGAGATCAAACGCAGCCTCGCCGGACGGCCAGAGAAGGGTTTCTACATCGCCTGTCAGGATTTGAAGCCGGACCGCCGCTTCGTCGTGAATGCAGGAAACGGACACTATCCAATCGACGCGGAGATAACAGCGATTGGACTCCATGAGCTTGCCGCCATGCTGGCCGCACTCGCAATCTGAAAGGCCGCAATTGTGCAGCAGCTTGTTGCACAATTGGCCAGAAGGTTGGCGCCCTTTTCAAGGTTGGATGATAGACCATTTACCGGGGCCATGGTGATGTGATGCCAGGAAAAATGCAGTGCGCGTTTGAGCAGCTCCTCAGCTATGCAGGCAAAGTTTCACAAAAGACATTGAAGTTCCCCAAAGCTGACGATGTCGGTAAGTCCGACCTCAAGTCTGAAATCGAGTGCGTCTATGGCAAACTCGACGGCATCCTTCCATCGAGTCCTCTCAATCTGCGCCACTGGGACACGGAATTCGACGGAATAGCCGTCGAACTCGACGAAGAGCTTCACTTCAACCGTTATCGCAGCATTACTTTGAAATCCGCAATCTATACGCGTCTGCGCCGGTTCCCATTGGACACCTACATGCACTTCTGTTCGGACCACGAGGATAGCTGTCTCTGTCGCAGCTACGGAAAATATTGGACGAACCCCAGTTGTGAGGCCCAGTTCGGACCAGCGTCACCGCTAAAAAATCTCAGCGGGAACGGACCGCCGCGCTGGAAGCAGCGAGCGTTCTATGACTTCGTCAAGGATCTCTCGCCTTTGTTGATAAACGTGAAGGTCGCGCGAGTCGCCGTGTGGGATACGCTAGTGGTTGCAGAGAGCACCAAGACGGTCAGAGAGGTACTTGCGGCGTTGATCCGGGAGTCTGCCCCTACTGCGTTCCGCGAGGCCAGCAGCGCCGCGCTTGCAGCCCTCGTCAAAGAACGCGCCGCCCAGAAGACCGTGTAGTCGAGCTTTATCCGGCGACGCATCCGCGCCTCGATCATGGCTACGCGGTCACAAGTCATTCCAGCCAGGGACAAACCGCCGACCGTGTGCTGATCCACGTCGATACCGAGCTGGGGGCAAAGACCTGCTCAACAACCGCATGGCCTATTTGTCAGTTTCGCGCGGCCAATGGGACGCTCAGATATTCACGAACGACCGAGAAAAGCTGTCGCAGGCTTTGGGACATGATGTTTCGCACCAGAGCGCCCATAAGCCCGACCGGAAGCCGCCGCCATTGCTGCGATCATTTATCGTTAGCAGTATGAACAGCAGGAACCGACATCGCGTATTGGCCCAGATTCACCTTCGGAAGAAGGGGCGACGCACCCCGGCTCCTCGTGCCCAAGGGACCTGTAGCAGCCAAATTGACAAAATTTGCACAATTGCTCTGCACAGTTCCTACACGGCAAGAATCTATGGAATTATCCTCATTTGAATCAGTACTTTCCAAAATCATTCTCACTCGCTCAGGATGACAGCCCATTTTTGTTTGGAACTTCAGGCTCAGGGCCGCTAACGAGCAGAATCCGTTTTACGCTATTGCCTTGTGCCTAACTGTTCTTGGCTTCCTTGTAGCGGCCTAGCTCCTTGACCATGGCGCAATGGGGCTTGAGGGCCTGGATGGCGCGCGATCCTTCCTCGGGCGAGTGGATCTGGCAATCGACGAAGAAGATGTACTCCCAGGGCTTTCCGTGTACCGGGCGCGACTCGATCTTGGTGAGGTTGGTTCCGATCGACGAGAGTTCGTTGAGGGCCGCAACCAGGGAGCCGGGACGATTTTCCACCGAAAAGGAAATGCTGATCTTGTTCGAAAGCGGATCGGTAACAGCGTCCCGGGTGCGGCGGACGAGAAAAAAGCGGGTAAAGTTCTCCGGGTTATCCTCAATGCCGGCCTGTAGAATCTGGGCGCCATAGTAGTGCGCGGCGGCCTCGCTGGCAATTGCCGCGGCGTGTCGGTCGCGCACCTCCACGAGTTGCTTCACGCTTCCGGCGGTGTCGTAGAAGGCGAACGCTTCCATACGGGGGTGCTGGGCGAGAAATCGCCTGCACTGCGCCAGCGCGACGGGATGCGAGAAGACACGGTCGATTTGGACAATCTGGGTACCTGAGATGGCGATGAGGTTATGCCGGATGCGCAACAGGGTTTCGCGCTGCACCTTGACATCGTGGGCGAGCAGCAGGTCGAAGTGCTCGGACACGGAGCCGGCCAGGCTGTTCTCGATGGGAATGACCGCAGCTTCTACGGTTCCGTTGGAGAGGGCCGAAAAAGCATCCGCCGAAAGCGAAAAAGGAACGATCACCGCGTCAGCCACCAGCTTCATGGCCGCTTCGTGGCTAAAAGAGCCGGGTTCTCCCTGAATGGCTATCTTCATTCCTGTGCCTGGTTCTCCTGGATGTGTGCCGGGGGCGGCGATTAAGGGGACGCCTTGCAGAAGTTGCTTTCTCGCACCATACCACAGCTCGAGTGAAGATTTATCGTCTGGAAGTGTGGAAGGCATGAAAATCAACTCCGCATCCAAATATCGGCGGCCACAAACGCCAGAAAGACCATGGCGATTACTCCGTTCATGGTGAAAAAAGCGGCATTCAGGCGGCGCAGGTCGCCGGGTGAAACCAGGGAGTGCTCATAGCCCAGCAACATGCCAACGGCGGCAATGCCGGCCCAGCCGGGGGCGCGGAAGTGGAACAGGAGTCCAAACCAGACGAGGAGGGCCAGCATGACAAGGTGCATGATGCGGGCCACCCGGAAACTGGCCGGAATGCCGATGGCCTGGGGCAGGCTGAAGAGTCCGGCGGTGCGGTCGTGCTGGAAGTCCTGGCAGGCGTAGAGCACGTCGAAGCCTCCGACCCACAGGGTAACGGCGGCGGTGAGCACCAGGATACGTGGGTCGAGGGAGCCTCGGACGGCAATCCAGGCCGCGGCGGGCGCCAGTCCCAGGGCCAGTCCCAGCACCAAATGCGACCAGCGGGTAACGCGCTTGGTATAGCTGTAGCCCAGCAGCACAACCAATACAAAGGGCGACAGGTCGAGCGTGAGCGAGTTGAGCTGGGCGGCGGAAAGCACAAACACAATTGCCGTTACCACGGTGAAGCCGAGAACAAACTCGCGGGACAGCAGGCCGACGGGAATGGCGCGGTTTTTGGTGCGGGGGTTGGCGGCGTCGAACTCGGCGTCTGCCCAGCGGTTGAAGGCCATGGCGCAGGAGCGGGCGGCGACCATGGCCACGAAAATCCAGAGCAAGGTGCGGCCGGCGGGCAGGCCTTGCGCCGCCAGCAGGGCAGCGGTGAGGGCAAACGGGAGCGCAAAGATGGAGTGCTCCCACTTGATCATCTCCAGGGTAGTGCGCGTCTTGACCCACAATCCCGCCATGGTTGGCTCCAGAAAACAGTGTACTTGAGAGCGTTGGCTGGAGGGAGGCCGGCTGTCCGGCGTCTATGCCCTGGCTTCCGCTTCCTCCACCGTCGCGACCATGGTGATGACCGCGTCCACCCTGGTCATCTTGAACAACTCCAGCACGCGCGGACTGACGCCAACGGCAATGAGCCGCTTGCCTTTACCCTGGCAGCGGACGTAATGATTGATGACCGCGCCCATGCCCGCCGAATCCATGTAGGGAACGCCGGTGAGGTCGAGGATGGTGAGGGCGGGCGGTTCGCCGGCACGAAGCTTCGACTGCAGGTCGAATAGATTGCGCAGGGTGACAGGGCCGGTGAGCCGCAGAATGATCGACCCCGGAGCTTTGCCCGCAGTCTGCTGAATGGCGAGAGGATCGTCGATGGCCATGGTGCTAAGTGTAAGGAATAAATGGAGTGTTTGTGTTACAAATGTGTGAATGTGACGGACGCGCCGGGTCATTGCGCATCGGCTTTCTGCAAGGGTCGGGGAAAAGAAGCGGCCTCGAAGGGAATCTCCTTCGAGGCCGCGTGAACCGTGCTCCGGGTTACGGGTTTGCGGTCTTCTGCGATTCCGATGGCTGATTGGCCACCTGAAGGTTGCTCTTTACGCTGAAGACGCCGGGGACGCCGTTGGCGCGGATGAAGGCCATCTCCTTGTCTCCCTGGTTGAGGACGATGCCGTCAAGCTGAACATGACCATTCATTACGGTGATGCGGATGGGCTTGGCGGGGTCGATTGCATACTGGTTGAGAGCTGGGAACCCGTAGACGGCGCGCGCCACCTGCACGCGGATTCGATCGTCCATGAAGGAAACCGGATCGACCTGTACGTCGTCAACCACGTCCTTCACGCCTGGGTAGGTGCTTACGAGACCCAGAGCGGAGTCTCTGGCCGGGTAGTTGAGCGCATGGCCGGCGAGAATCGCGACGCCGTTCTGGACGTCGATGCTGATGGCGTTGAACTCATTTCCGTAGCCAACCTGGTCATACTGAAGCTTCTCAACCAGCTTATCTTTCAGTTCCTGGTCGGGAACGGCGGGGCCGGCGACTTGAATGTCGTTGCGCACCGCTGTTACGCCCTTCGCCTTATGAATTCGCTTGTCGGCGTCAACCTTGTACTCGTACAGGTCCACGGTTCCGGTGAGCGTGGCAATGCCGTTGGCGTCCACAGCCACGATCACGTTTTGAAACTGCTTCTTGTTGAGCCGGGCGGCTGCGTCGTTCGCTGCCGGGGTAGCCTGTTCCACTTGCAATGCCGCGCCTGAAGCCGGAGACACCGGAGCAGCAAAGGAAGCCTGGGGCAGACCCATAAACGCTGCGGCGAGTGTGGCCGCAAACATTGCGGCGCCCGATGTGCGGATCGTCCTTGTCATGTGTGAAAACCTCCTGGTTCCGAAACATGATGGTTGCGGCAACCATGGGTGAAAACTGCCTGGACTCCAACGCTTCAAGTACGAGAGGTGGGCGTCCAGCGGATTCAAGCCCGGCAAGTTGCCGTTCGCCTTTGTAGACACAGATTCTGGACAAAAGTTACGGGCTTTCCGAAATCCGGTCTTTATCACATGGGGAAACAAGAAGGGCCGCGCGCGGGCGGCCCATTGGGTGGTTCGATTGTTGCGGCCTATTGTTTGACCAGTTCGACGCGGCGATTGAGGGCGCGGCCGTCCTCGGCGTCGTTGGATGCAATGGGCGCGTAGGGGCCGTCGCCATAAGGTTGAAGGCGGGAGGCGGAAATGCCATATTGCGTGGTGAGCGCATCAACCACGGAAGCCGCGCGGCGTTTGGAGAGGTCGATGTTGGCGGCCAGGACACCAACATTGTCGGTATGGCCCACCACGTAGACCTTGAGGGTGGGGTTCGCCTTGAGCATCTTGGCTACCTCCTGGAGGGCCGGTGCGGACTCGGGCTTGACGTCGGCCTTGCCGGTGTCGAAGAGAATGCCATTGACGACGACATGGCCGTTGCCGGTGAGGCCGCCGGAGAGTGCCGCGGCGTTGGCGACCACTTCCTGTGTCATGCCCTTTTCGACGACGATGGTCTGCTTGTACGAGCCTCCGCCGCTGACTTCCTCCATGATCCAGGTCTTGCCCATGTGCACGGTGAAGTCGCCGTACTCTCCTGAATCGTAGTCGAAGGTGTATCCCGCCGCCTTCAATGCATTGTTGAGGTTATGGACCACCTGGGTCTTGCTGGCAGTATCGCGGGGCCAATTGTAATTGTTCTGATGCATGATCCCTTCGACGCGTTTGGTCTTTTGTTGCTTGTCGACGGTGATGGTGAAGTCGTATCCGTCGAAGGCCTTGTCGTTGCAACCGGCGATGACGCTGCCCGTATAACGACTGATCAGCGGGGAGTCCTTGCATCCTTTTGCGTCGCCCGGCTGCGCGGCGGAGGCCGACTGCCCGCTGGCGGCCTCGGCTGAATCCGTGGCGGGTTTGGCAACGATTGACTGCGGCATTTGCTTATCAATGACGATGGTCTGCTTGTATCCGCCTCCGCTGCTGACTTCTTCCATGATCCAGGTCTTGCCGAGGTGCGCGGTAAAGTCGCCGTATTCGCCGGAATCGTAGTCGAATGTGAATCCCGCAGCCTTTAATGCGTTGTTCAGGTTGTGGACTACCTCGGTTTTGGTTGCGGTATCGCGGGGCCAGTTGTAATTGTCCTGGTGCATGGCGCCCTCGACCCGCTTGGTCTTTTGTTGCTTATCGATGGTTACGGTGAAGTCATAGCCGTCGAAGGCCTTGTCGCTGCAGGCAGTGATGAAGCTGCCGGGAAAGCGGCTAATGAGCGGAGAGTCCTTGCAGCCGGGTGCGTCCTTGCCTTGAGCGGAAGAAACGAGACACGTGGAGGCACCGGCAAGAATCACGAGCAGGGAATAGATGAGCTTCACGTCTTCACCTTTTTATCTTGCAAAGTTATTGCTCAACGAGTTCAACACGGCGATTGAGCGCTCGCCCATCTTCAGTGTGGTTAGTGGCCACCGGCGCGTAAGGGCCTGCTCCGAAGGACTGCAACTGCGCCGCGGAGACGCCGTACTGCGTGGTAAGTGACAGCACAACAGAGGCGGCCCGGCGCTTGGAGAGATCTATATTGCCAGCCAGTCCGCCCACGTTGTCAGTATGGCCGACGACATAGACCTTGAGTGCGGAGTTTTCTTTAAGCAGCTTGGAGACTTCCTGGAGGGCGGGATCCGACTCGGGCTTGACGTCGGCCTTGCCGGTGTCGAAGAGGATCCCGTTGACCACTACATGGCCGGT
>Ga0302278_10000742_pt1 | contig 41176 bp, 33 predicted proteins | sample III_Bog_N3_2_FD_194543 | JGI IMG/M metagenome (GOLD analysis project Ga0302278, IMG submission 194543) | Peat permafrost microbial communities from Stordalen Mire near Abisko, Sweden - III_Bog_N3_2 | ecosystem: Environmental > Terrestrial > Soil > Wetlands > Peat | place: Sweden: Abisko...
TCGCCTCGCGCTCGGGCCGCCAATAACTTCCGCCGCAAATCATCCTCATAGGCTCGCGCCATAGCTCTCGCGTCGCCGGAGTTTCGCCATACACAGATTACACTATCGGTGAAAATGCTCTAGTGCACAACTGTAAGCGTCTCTGGCGCCAGCAGGTCGGCCATGGTCTCGCGCCGCCGGATCAGCCGCGCCCGCGCGCCTTCCACAAGCACCTCGGGGGGGCGCAGGCGGGTGTTGTAATTTGAGCTTTCCGCCATGCCGTAGGCGCCGGCATCGAGAATCGCAATGAGGTCGCCCGGCTCGACCGGCGCAAGCTCGCGGTCGTGGGCAAAAAAGTCGCCCGACTCGCAGATTGGTCCCACCACATCCACAATGCGCCGCTTCCCTGCCCTCGGCTTGACTGGCGCGATCTCGTGATAGGCCTGATAAAGCGAGGGACGGATGAGGTCGTTCATGGCGGCGTCGGTAATTACGAAGGTCTTTTTGCCGTTGCGCTTGACATAAAGCACCTGAGCCAGCAGCGCACCGGCCTGCGCGGCCAGAAAACGGCCCGGTTCGAGGAAGAGACGGCCGTCGAAGCCCCGCAATGAGTCTTCGATTGCCGCGGCGTACTTGCTCACGCTGGCGGCCGGGTCGAAGCCGTTCGCGTGATAATCGATGCCCAGCCCTCCGCCCACATCGACAGCCTTCAGTGCAATGCCAGCGCGCACCAGTTGGCGCAGCAGCTTGCTGACTCGCTCGACGGCCGCGCCAAACGGTTTTGCCGAGCGAATCTGCGAACCGATGTGAAAGCTGACGCCGTAAGGCTCAAGCCAGCGATTGCCGGCGACGCTTTTGTAAATCCGGAGCGCCTGGCGGATGTCGATGCCGAATTTATGCTCGCGCAGGCCGGTGGAGATGTAGGGGTGCGTCTCGGCGAAGACATCCGGATTGACGCGCAGGGCAAAGCGCATTTTCTTCTTCAGCCTGGCGGCGCGGCGGGCAAGCAGCTCCAGCTCCGCCTCGCTCTCGACATTGATTTGGAGAATCCCCGCCTTCAGCGCCAGATCAAGTTCCGCCGCCGTCTTGCCCACGCCTGAAAAAACGATCCGCCCTGCGGCCTCTGGCGCGGCTGCCAGCACACGCTCCAGTTCGCCGCCGGAGACAATATCGAAGCCCGCACCGTGGTCCGCGAGCAGCTTGAGAATGGCCAGCGCGGAGTTGACCTTGACCGAGTAGCAGACCAGATGATCCCGGCCGGCGAAGGCTTGCTGAAAGAGCCCCAGCCGCTCGACCATCTGATCTGCGGAGTAAACGTAAAGCGGCGTGCCGTAGCGTTTGGCGAGAGTTTCCAGCGAAACCTTGCCGCAGTGCAGGGCGCTGCCGGGCTGCGGATAAGAGAACGGGCGGGACGATGAGGGGGATGACTGGGTCAAGATGAGCTTCCGTGCGGAGATGTCCTCTCTTGAGGGTACATGATTTCGCAACGCTCTATTTCCGCCAATCTCCTCAAAAGCAAGCCGCGCAGATACGACCATGCTGAAGTCGCCACCAACAAGGACAAGACAATCATCGAGGCGGTCACCCAAGCAAGCGAACGGTGCTCCAGCATTTCTTTGGTACCCCATAGGCCGCGATACAGAAATCTCTGATAAAGCGCTGCTGAAATCATGAACACAAAACGGGCCGCGCAGCCAATCGCAACTGCGGCAAGAACGACCGCCGACTCCATGCGCCGTTTACTTGTCCACATCGATGCGGCAAGAATGCAGAGCGCCGCGCCAATGCACAGCGCCAGAATGAGCGGCTGCCACCAAAAGTAAATCACCGCAGCGATCAATGCTGTCCAGGCAAGCGCCATTTGCGTCGTTCGTTCACGGAGGCCGTAGCAAATCGCAGCAAAAATGGACAAGGAGCACAACGTGCTGCCAACCCACTCAAGAACGCCAAACAGAATCGCCGACAAACGCTCATCCGGGATTCGATGCAGCGCATACATTCCATGCATCGCCATATCAAACCAATACAGCGTCCACGATCCGGCATAAAGCGCCGCGATAAAGGCTATGGGCCGCCGCCAAAAGAGCGAGAGCGCCACTCCTGCGACCGAAAGCCAGAACCACAGCCTTCCCTTCTGTTTCTCGATTTCAACCAGGTCGCCCACCATGGCGGCGGCCCGCTCTTGAGTCGTTAACCGGCACAAAATCCATTCAGCTGATGAAGCTGCACGCATGAGCGCCTCCAAGAATGTCCAGTCCGTCGAGCAGATTTTGGTATGCCTGTTGCGCACTGATCAGAGCGGCATGGCCGGTCTTGGTCAACGCGAAATAGCGTTTGGCGCGACCGCCCCGTTGCGGAGTGGCCTCTCCCAGCCAGGAACGCACGATTCCTTTTTCCTCCATGCGGTCCAGCGTCGTATAGAGCGCGCCTGGAGCCGGTTCGCGTCCAGTACATTTGGCGATCTCGGAGCGAATCGTGACTCCGTAAGCGTCTTTATCCAGACGCAGAATTGCCAGCAAAACGATCTGTTCAAATTCACCGAGGGAGGCTGGCTTCGTCATAACAACTACAATGTAGTTTATATTGCAAACGGTGTCAATCACCCAGAAAAAAACAAACTCTCTGTGCGCAAGGATCATCGAAGGACAACCGCAGATCCTTCGACTCACCACCCCCAAGCTTAGGAACGCTTGGGGCCCCGTTCGCTCAGGATGACAGCGGCTGATCCTACTGAAATGCCTGGATGACTGGCGAGCTTGGGGCGCCCGTTTCATACAGGGCGGGTCGGTAACGCCGGTGGGGAACTAATTAGAAAAAATGACACTCCTGATCCGTGTCTAAAAGCGACTTTTCTTCCAGCTCTCAGCCTTCGAACTGCCGCAGCCACACGTTCATGAAATCGGCAACCTTTTGCGGCTGTTCATACGCCGCGAAGTGGCCGGCGTCGAGCAGAAGATGAAACTGGCAGCCGCCGGGCGCGGACTGGAAGACCTGCATCTCGGCAGAAGTGACTCCCGGGTCCTCGCCACCGGCAATCGCCAGGATGGGAGCCGTAATGGCTGCGACGGTCAGCACAGAATCAGGCCGCGTGGCCAGACCTGCCTGCACGGCCACCAGTGCCTCCGGTGTGAGCGTCATGCGGGCGCGCAACTGAGCCAGAATCTCCGGATGGAGTTCCCTGGTGGCTGCCCCGGTCAGCGTCTGAGCCATGCCGTCAAAGAGCGCTGCGCATTTACCCTGTCGCGCGTGGGAGATCGTGGCGGCGCGCCTGGACCAGTTGGCCGCAGCGTCCGGCTGAGGCTTGGAGCAGACGAAAGCGAGGCCGCGCACGCGCTCTGGCGCCTGACGCCAAAGCTCCAGCAGCACATAGCCGCCAATGGAGCAGCCGGCAAAGACTGCCTCTGGCAGATGAAGATGATCGAGAAGAGCGAGAACGTCGGCGGCCAGCCGCGCCATGGTCAAAACGGGCGCATCGGGAACGGCGGAAAAGCCGCCCGCAGACAACGTCCCCAGCTCAGAGCCGCCGTGGCCGCGCAGATCGGGAACGACGGCGCGCACGCCTGCAAGACTCTCGGTCAACGGCCGCCAGAATTCACCATCGAGCGGCGTGGGATGAAGAAACACCACGGGCAAGCCAGCCCCGGTAGCCTGAAAAACCAGCGTCGCGCCGTCCGATTGAAAAGTAGCTTTCATACCTTACGAGGATAGCTCAGAGCAGCGGCGCCTGCTCCTCGGGTATGCCGATCCAGCCAGCCAGGTAGGCCACGAAGACCAGTCCTCCGGAGAAGCAAAGTCCAACGACCGCGAGGATGCGAACGAGGGCCACATCCCAGCCATAAGCCTGCGCCAAGCCAATGCATACGCCGGCAATCTTGCGGCCGATAATCGGACGGCAGAGTGGCCTGCCGGGAATGTATGCCGCAGCGGGAACGACCGCACCGCACCTGGAACAGAAACGCGCACCCACTGGCAACCCGTTTCCACAGCTTTGACAAAAGACGGCCATGATCGATCCCTCCCACAAGAAACTGCAACCAATGTGAAGATACGAATGTGGATTGGCGGCGGTTCCATTCCTGAGACGCGGAGCAGGCATGCCGGGCTGCTAGAGCGTTTTCAGGTTGACTATTTACAGTCGGGATTGAGTTCGGTGCTTTCCCACCCATTCCGCGAATGGAAAACGCAGATGCTTCGACTGCGCTCAGGAGCGGAATGGATGGGGCACGGAGCATTTTGTTAACAGTTGAATCAAAAACTCTCTAAACGCCACGATAGGGAGTGTGCAGGCGCTTTCGCGCGGTGTCGGCGCGCGAAGTGTTGGGACCGGCATCGATGGCCATCTTGTAGTCCCTGACCGCCAACTGGCGCTCGCCGTTCACGTCACGGCACTCGCCGGCGGCCACGAGCGACCGGATCTTGAGCTCCGGGCCAACACTTTTTGCCCAGGCAGCCTGCTCGTAAGCCTGCGCCGCCTCGCCGTAGTGACGCTGACCGCGCAAGGCGTCGCCCAAGCCAAAATAGGTCAGCTCCAACTGCGCCGAAGCAAAATAGCCCGGCCTGGCGCTGTCGGCGACGATCTGCCGATAAGCTACCACAGCTTCCATGCCTTCGCCGGCATCCTTGCGCAGATTGGCCTCTTCCAGGCAGAAAAGATAACCGTGCGGATAGGAACTCTTGAGGCCGCGCACGACCTGGATCGCCTCATTGTATTTGGACTCGCGGCGCAGGAAGAGGGCAATCACGGTGCGGGCTTCAACACTGGTCATCATGCCGCGCCTACCGTCGTCGTTGAGCATTTCCAGGCCACGGCTCTTCGAGCCGGTAATCCCGGCAAAGCCGATCAGAAACTTGAAGGGCAAGGGCAGCGCTCCCACGACGTATTCATAGACCCCGACCACCAATTTGGCGTCCACATACTCCGGGTCCAACTGGAGCACGCGCGCTTCGTCGTCCTTGGCTTTCGTGGCCAGCCGGAAGCCGGCGCTGAAGCTCCGCTGCACCATGGCGATGTAAGCGCATTTCAGCGCGCGCGCCCAGCCGCGGGCATAGAGGGCGTCGATGTCGTTGGGGTTCTTGCCGACCCGCCAGTCGGCCTCGTGAACGGCCTCGTCGGTCAGCGCATTGATGCGGTCGCGGGCCTTCGGATCTTCGTCCGCCGTGGCGTGACGGCCGGTGAGGAAGCCATCATTGGCGTAGAAGGTAGTGTCCAGCAAATCCATCCGGTAGAGTTCCTGGAAGACGACAGCCTCCAGCAGCAGGACTGTCGGCTGCGGATCGCCGGGGTGCGCGGCGTGGAAGCGTTCAAGGCGTCCAACGGCGCCCGGATAGTCCTGGTTGTAGAAGTGCTGGTAGGCCTCGCGCACAAGCGGGTCGCGGTTCAGCGGATTGGTATGTACCTCAGAGGCCCAGCCAAGGCTGGCCGCCGGCAACAACACGAATCCCCATACCCAGATGCGTATCCAGCTCGAAATGCGCTCCAATTCCCCTCCCGTTCGGCTTTGGGGATCCGGCCCATGGTGGCTTTCATCCTCAAGGCTGAGACGGCGCGCCTGCCGAAGTGGCCTGTGCCCGCAGAGATTATGTTAACGGATTCAGGAGTTCGCCGCGTCTTCCCGGTTCCTGCGCATACAGAAATCCTTTAGGATGAAGACATGCCGATCCCGGAACGACTCAATCCTACCGTCGCCTTCACGCGCCAGCCCGCCACGGATCCTGTCGAGGAGGCCCGCAAGCGCCTGATCGTGGCTCTCGACGTGCCCGATGCAGCCTCCGCAACCAGGCTGGTGAGCCAGTTGGAAGGCACTTGCCAGTGGTTCAAGGTGGGGCTGGAGCTGTTTGTCGCTGCCGGTCCGGCCGTCATCGAGCCGCTCGTGGCAGGCGGCCACTCGGTTTTTCTGGATTTGAAGCTCTTCGACATTCCCAACACAGTGGCGGGAGCGGTGCGCTCGGCCACGGCGCTCGGGGTGAAAATGATGACTCTCCACGCCGCCGGAGGCCCGGCGATGCTGGCCGCCGCCAAGAACGCGCTGGAGGGAGCCGCCAACCCGCCGGAGCTGCTGGCCGTCACCGTGCTGACCAGCATGGATCAGGCCCAGGTCAGCGCCGTCGGCCTTGACCGCTCGCCCGCCGAGCAGGTTGCCGTGCTGGCCCGGATGGGCCTGGAGGCTGGAATTCGCGGCTTTGTCTGTTCGCCCAAGGAAGTTGCCGCCCTGCGAACGCTCACCGGTCCCGAAGGCGTGCTGGTCGTTCCCGGCATTCGTCCGGCAGGCGCGGCAATCGGCGACCAGAAGCGCATTGCCACTCCCGCCGACGCCCTGCGCCAGGGCGCGAGCTTCCTGGTCGTGGGCCGCCCCATCACGCAAGCGCCAGACCCAGTCGAAGCCGCCGCGGCGATTCTCAAGGAAATGGCTGAGGCGCTGGAAGTGTAGCCTGGCGGGGCTAATTTTCTGAGAGTGGGAGACGGATGCCGAAGCAAGCCTGATTCATTTCTCCTCCGGAATTGCCGTGATGGTGACCGAGGTCTCGAATTTATGGTAGTCGCTGAATTGGCTCGTGTAAGAGATGCTGAATTGGCCTTTGGTCTTGATGAACTCCACACTCTTCGATCGCGGGAGCCAATAATCCGCGCCGTGAATGCTGACCGGAGCGTACTCAATGACCGGAGAAAATGAGTAGTCTCCATTGAGGCGGGAAAAAGGTCCCGCGAATTGCACCTCATGACTCGTCTTCTCCTGTATTCGAGCGACTTCAAAAGCCTTGAGGTCGATCCATACCCTGGCAGCAGTGAGCCCCGGGGGAATATGCGCACATTCTATTGGAAGTGGCCGTAGATTCTTGTTGAGGGTTGCATCCAGAACCAAAGTGTTACTGTCTGTCGCTCCAGGTGTGCTTGCCAGCTTGAATTCATAGCAACTGGATGTTGGCTCGTCGAAGAAGGTAAATAAATCCCGCGCAAATCCTCCGCGAAGAAAGTGGACGGGAGGATCGTATTTTTTCTCATTCACGGCCTTTCCAGCGACGGTTGCGGAGATAACATCGCGCGACTCCGAAAATTGATTCTCCGCGTCCTGCGTTCTACGCACCGCTCGCAGGGATAGCAGATAATGCTTTTTCTCGGTCGTCTTGGAATTCTCTGTTTCCCGTACCGAAACCTCCTCCTGGCAGATAAAATCCGGAAGTTTTTTATGCAGGGTTACAACATTTTCGCGAACCTTGGAAATCGTCTGTGCCAGATCTGGGTTTTTTCCCTCTTCAGCAAAAGCAGTCATAGTGAGTGACCCCGCCAGACACATAGCGGCAAATCTACCAACGAAGAAGTGATGCGCTTGCTGCATGGACTTTCCTTTCGACATAGACGGGAGCGTTGATGCCCTCTCAAAAACAAATGAAACTGCACCCTGCAAAGACGGCAAGTATGCTCGCTTGTGAGCAGGATCAAGACCATGACTGCGCACGATTGAAAAAGCCCGGCCAAAGCCGGGCTTATTCTGTGCCGAAGTTCAATCAGCGCTTAGAGCTTCTCGTAGAAATCACATGCAGAGCATGAGATGTAGATGCCGCCGGGAACGCCGCGTTCGCGATCCTTGACGCGCTTGACGACGCGCGTCGGCTTGCCGCACTTGGGACAGTCGGTTGACTTCGTCGTGTCCATTTCCTTCTTGCGATCACCTGTTTTTGCAATCTTGGCCATCGGTTGGGTGTATCTCCTTCTTGGGGTGTCTCTGCACACACGCGCAAACACTCTGCGCGCGGCTTCAACGGCGCGTTCTACTGCTGCTTCTCATGGCAAATGAACTACCCGGAAGAAGCGAGAATCGCTTTAATCAGTTTACATCAAGGCTGCGCTGCTCCAGTTCGTTCAGTTTGCCTAGAGCGAAACCAGAGTCAATGTACCCTTACCAGGAGTCTTCAATGTGGCTTTTTTGAGGAAAAAGCCGCTTGGCGGGCGTGCTTCCGGGATACACCCACTCTGGCTTCGCTGCAGACGAGGTCTTGAACAAAGTGCGGCGAAATCTCCCCTGGACGCGTCTTCAGACGCGCTGCCTAGCCGGTCAATCTGGTCAAGACAATGGGCTGGTAAAAGCCGCTTTCTGGCGGCATAAGCCACTGAACCTCTCCGAATCCTACTTGCCTCAAGAGCGTTGTAAGCTCCTCCCGGAGCAGGCATCGATACTCCGATACAAAGTGGTGCGTCTCCCATCTCGCGCCGGAATGAATCGTGATGTACAGATGCACAATATACCTGTTGTCCTCGATCCAGTCCCAAACTTGATGAACGATGCGCCGATTGCCCGGAGCGCCATAAAACGCGGGTTGCTGAATCGCCGGTTTTTGCAGGATGAGTGCGTCATAGTCGCGAATGCTCGCCATGAACAATCCGTTCTTCTTGAGCTTTGAGGCAATCGCGCCCGACGCCTGCCCGAGCTGCGCAAGCGACAGGTGGGGCAGCGCGTTATCCATGGCCACAACGGCATCGAAGCCGTTTTCCGTGATTTCCCGGAGCGAGGTCATATCCGAGACGCAGAAAGAAATATTCAGAGAACGGCTTCGGGCTTCGCGCCGCGCGCGGTCGATCGCAGCCGGGCTGATGTCCGATGCGAAGACCCGATGGCCCATGGCCGCAAACCCGAAGGCCTGCGTCCCAATCCCGCATGCGCAATCCAAGATTCTCAAGGGATTCCCGGAGATACGGGATGCCAAGAGAGGCCCCAGAATCATGGCCTGGCGCTCAATGGCGCTCTCCCATTCATCGAAGATGAGATCGTAGTGATCGGCGAGGGCTTCGTAAAAGCTCAGAATTTGCTCAGTCATCATGGTTCCCAAGCAACAAGGCTATCAGTTCGGCGGATTAGAGCGAAACCAGAGTAAGTGTGCCCTTCGTAAGAGTCCTCAAGGCCGCTTTTTCTCGGGAAAAGCCGCTTGGCGGGCGTGCTTCCGGGATACACCTACTCTGGTTTCGCTGTAGCGTCCGGATGCTCCTGCTCGGCCGGGGCCGGCTGCGATGACTCTGTGGATGAAGGCTGGGAATCCGGTTCCGCGCCGGGTTGCGGGACCGGCTTGGGCTTGGAGAAGCGCACCGGCTTCATCACCTGGGTATTCTTGTCGTCGGTGGGAAGCTGTTCGCCGGGATTGCGCAGGCTGGGCGGAGCAGCCGGAGCCTTGGTGTCGGGGTTTCGCTCGGCGTCGCCCATCTGGACAGTTCTCGTGTTGGACGCATCGGTCTCAAGCGGCGAGCCGTCGGTGCGCATCAGCCCTGCCACCTCATTTCTGGTAAAGACGACCGGAGTCTCCCCCATTTTGGCCACTTCGACGCGAATCACGTGGTTGCCGTTGAAGCGGACAAAGTCCACCTCGGCAGGAGGCCGGCCGTAGATCCACTCCTCGAAGGGCATCTGCCCGTCCATCTCGCGTGTTTTGTGCTCCGGCTGTCCTCTGGCAAACAACACCATATCCGTACTCATGCCCACCAACACGTGGTGGTTGAGAATGGCCTCCTTGAGCCTGGCGGGCAGCGTGTCAGTGAAGGCCTGGATGGGAGTCTTCACATCGAAGGAAATGAGCGGCGCCAGCAAGGCTTTCACCTCAGCGCCGGTCAGCTTGGGAACATGCCCATCAAAGACAAGAGTGAGCCGCGCGCCGGTTGGCTCCTTACCGTCGTCTGCGACCACTGGGCGCGTGGTCTGCCCCACGCCGATCTCGACATGGTCTAGAAGACGGTGCTTCTTGTCCGGGCCGCCGTTCAGGGCGAAGACAATTTTTGTGTGATCGATTTTGATGTCACTGAGCACCAGCCGGTCGCCGGGCTGGGCGCAGAGCCCCTCGCTGGTGGTCATCTTCAGGTACTCTTCCCCGTAGGGGCTCAACTTGCCATTGGCGATGAGCGTCAGGCCCCTGTGGCCACGCGGAAAAGGGCGCATGGCAAAGCCCTGTTCGGCCTGCAAGACCCGAATCAGCTCCAGACGCGTCTTGGCGTCGAGTTCGGAGTTGGGGAGAAGCACACGGGTTGGCTCGATCTGCTGATAGCTCCGGTCCACGGTGGAGATCGGAGCGGAGGAGCCGTTGGTCACGACGCCCGTGCGCGTATCGACAGTGACGGCCTGCGCGGCGGCGCTGGCGGCAGTTAGCTGCATAGCAACTGCACACCACGCCAGGCCGCTCAGGAGTTGGCCTCGGCTCAGGGCAGATCGGCAAGCTGGCTGCGTCTTCCGGGGAGAAGATGGCCGTGTCGTGGGAACCTCCCATGCCATGCGAACAGCATTCGAGCACAAGATAGCGCCGCTCCGGCAGAAATGCAAATCCGCGCGGCTTGCAGCCTGATAAACTTCAGACTCGGAGGAGCAACAAGCAATGCCCATTCGATGGATGAGCGAGAAAGATGCCTGTGAGTTTCTTGCGGCAGGGACGGTGGGACGCCTGGCCACCTGCGACGAAGCCGGACAGCCTTACGTCATTTCGCTCAATTATGTATATTGCGAGGGGAAAATCTATTTTCACAGCAAGCTGACTGGGCGCAAGCTCGACAATCTCGCCCAGAACAACCGTGTTTGCTTTGAAGTGAGCGAGACCATAAAGATTACGAGTCCCGATGATCTGCCCTGCGCCTGCGCCACACGCTATGCTTCCGTGGTGGCCTTTGGCACGGCGCGGATTCTCGCCGATAACACGGAAAAGGCGGCGGCGCTGAATCAGCTGGTTGAGAAATATGAGACCAAGCCATACGCGGCGGTGGATGAGCAACATGCCGCAGGATGCGCCGTGGTGGAGATTCGGATCGACAAGATCACCGGCAAGAGGAACGTCGATCCGGAGGAGGCTGCTCGGAAATCAACGCCATCAGAAAAATGATCCTATGCAAAACAGAGGCAGCAAGTTAGCTTCCGCTTCGCGGAAATCGCGAGTTCGCAAGTTGGCCACAGCTCATTCCAGCCGTAAACTTGCAGCGTTGTAGCGAACTCCTCCTGACTGCCGAATTCAGGATGATTCGAAGAGACTTCTAGTTGGCATCTGGTGGCTGGGCTGGCGAGGCCGGCTCTGGATTGGCTGGTGGCTGCGTGGCAACCGGTTCAATCTGAACCAGGCTTGTCGCCGCGAACTCAACCATGCCCATGGCAGCCTCATGCTCCTGGCAGGCAACCGCATCGAGATTCACAGAAGTGCGCGCCGGCACAATCTCGGGTGCATTGTAGCGGTGATTCAGTTCGCGGGTGAGACGGTAAACCACCGGCAGCGCTATCAGCAACACAAAGAATGCAAACCAACTGCCGTCCAGGCCATAACCTGCGCCAGTAAGCCAGAACGGCCCCATGGGATTGCCCTGCACCACCGGCGAGTGGCTGCTGACGCCGCTGATGGCAAGTCCGAAGAGCAGCGCGCGGCTGGCCTTCCAGCCGAAATTGATTCCCCAGCTGACCCATAGCGCGTGCGTGCGCATGTATGCGGTGGAGAGCAGCAGGCTGAATACGATGGAGACGGCGATACTGGCGCGGCTCGAGCCTGGCATAAAAGTCTGCACGATGGCATAGAAGGCCGCAAAGCCCAGCACCGCTCCGATCGGACCCACGGCATGAACAAAGCGCTGGAATCCGTAACCCCGGAAAGCGACCTCTTCGGCCATGGCTGCCAGCGCGAAGAACGCGGCATCCGCCAGCAGCCAACCCCAGGCCGAAGGCTGCAGGAAAAGCACAACCGCGATGCCGCCAACCAAAACCATCGGAAGGACACAGACCACGGCCAGCGCCCAACCCACGGCCAGACCCAGCCCTGCTTCGCCCGGCGAGCCTTCACGCCTTGGCAAACCTTGCGCTCTTAACGGATGCTCCTGATGGTCGAGCGAGAAGCCCATGCAGGCATAGCCGATCACCAGCAGAAACAGAAACATGGCCTGCTCGACGAGCGGCATCCACGGGTCCTGTATCCACTGTTCCCTGGCCAGCCCCAGAGCCGCGCTATAAGCGAGCGCACGCGCAATAAAGAAGTAGACCAGAGCAGCCAGAAACTCGATGTAGGCGCGCAACCGGCCGCCGCCAACCGCAGATGAACTCATCGGCATCCCCCAGAACAGGAAAGGCCGCCGTCTGCCGCGGGCGCATGAGCGCGCTCTCGGAACCGGGAGCCGAAGTTATCCAACCTGTGCGTCCGTTTTTGCGCCACCAGAATCAACCTTCCGTATAGTATTGCGCGATATTGCGGAACTTGGCCTGGCGCGCGGCCACCAGGGCGTCAACCGGCAGCGCCTGAAGCTCGGCCAGATGCTTCTTGAGGACGGAACCCAGAATCCCCGTGCCCGCCTCGGGATTGGTGTGGATGCCACCCGGCGGCTCGGGAATGATTTCGTCCACGCAGCCCAGAGCGGCGACTTCCGGCGCTGAGATGTGCATGGCCTCGGCGGCCAGTTGCTTCTGCGCCGCATCGTGCCACATGATGGCCGCGCAGGACTCGGGCGTAATTACGAAATAGAGGGCATTTTCCAGAATCAGCACGCGGTCCGCGACGGCCAGAGCCAGCGCCCCGCCAGATCCGCCCTCGCCGCTGATGATCGAAATAGTAGGCACGCGCAGCCGCGACATCTCGCGAAGATTGCGGGCGATGGCCTCGGCCTGACCGCGCTCCTCTGCGCCCAGTCCGGGATAGGCTCCGGGCAGATCGATGAAGCTGATGACCGGCCGGCCGAATTTTTCGGCGATTTTCATGGCGCGAAGCGCCTTGCGGTAGCCCTCGGGATTGGGCATGCCGAAGTTGCGCCGCACCCGCTCCTTGGTCGTGCCGCCCTTGCGGTTGCCGATGACCAGCACCTCTTCGCCGCCCAGCCGCGCCATTCCGCAGGCCACGGCCTCATCGTCGCCAAAGGCGCGGTCGCCGTGAATCTCGCTGAAATCAGTGAAGATCCGCTCGATGAAATCCACCGGGTAGGGCCGCTGGGGATTCCGGGCCAGCTCGATTCTGATCCACGCCGGCGACGCTGCCTGCGTTTGATTGGAATTCCCTGCTTCCTGTTCGCTCATGGGTTCCTGGTTTCGCTCAAGATCAGCGCGATCAACCGCTCATGCTGATTTTAAGGTGCGCGGGCGGCTGGGACAAATGGAGGCAAGCCATCCGGGGCAGAAACTGCCTTTCCCCGGCTTCGAGCGGCCCTCAACCCAGAGGATGCGGAGCCTGCCACGGCAAGACCGGAGGTCTGAGCAGCATTGTCCACGCCAATAGCGTGCGGCAATGTCGATCAGGGGCTAACTGACGGTTGGGCGGTGACTCAGGCGTTACTGCTTGAAATGCTCACCCTCCGGTCGTTTGCCGCAACGAGTCGACTGGTTCGGTCCATTGCTATTTGAACGCTTAGAGCGAAACCTGCGCATGATTGATTCGATATCAACTTTGAGCGTAGAATTATTCCCGCAATCGATATGAGGTATCTGATGCGTTGGAAGTGTATCAATGTGAGAAGGTGTGTTTGCGTGCTGGCACGGTTGGGTTTTGCGCTTCTTTTGCTGTCGATTGCGACACGCTCATTGCTTGCCGACAATTGCCGGGTTGTGCACCATCCTCAGCCATCGGAGGCGGACACTGCATTGCTGGCTGGCGATTACACCAAGGCTGTGATGCTCTACCAGGCGGCGCTGGCGAAGAGTCCTGGAGACGCGGATTTGACGATCGGGCTGGTTCACGCCTTATTACGCCAACACAAGGTGCTGGAGGCGGCGGATGCCTTACAGGCGTCCACCAAGTCCGCGCCAGATTCCTCGGCGTTAACGACACTTCGTGGCGAAATTGAGCTCAGACAGGGCGCGCCGTGGAAGGCCGTAAGGACCGCTTTAGCCTCCAATACTTTGGATCCTTGCAACCCGCGAACCATGCTTCTGCTTTCCAGGTTGGCAGCATTGAACTCGCAACACGCGACAGCACGCAAAATGCTGATGAAGGCGCACCAGATCGATTCCGAAGACGCCGAGATACGAGCAGAATGGATAAAGACGCTTCCGGTTGAGCAGCGGATTCCGGAAATGGAAGCTTACCTTGAGGCTCCCAGAGGAGATAGCGCGGACGAACGGCGCGACCTGCAAACGGATCTAAGCCATTTGAAGTCTTGGGCTGGTGAGCCACGCAAGACTTGCACGATGGTTTCGACAGCCGCAACCGCCGAGATACCTTTCGTCCCCATCCTGAGCAACTCCGACCGGCTAATTGCCTTTGGACTGTCCGTAAAGGTAAACGATCACGCCGCCAGACTGGCGATAGACACGAGCTACAACCCGCGCTTGGCAATCGACGACGTGAGCGGACTGCTCATCAGCCGAGCCGCCGCCCGACGTTCCGGCCTCAAGCCAGTATTCCAAAACGACGTGCTAGGGACTGGCACCCAGGCGCCGCGCGCGGGCTTCGTTGGCATTGCCGACTCCATCGCAATTGGACAAGTCGAATTCCATAATTGCGCCGTGCAGGTGATGGATGTCAACTTCCCGAATGGCGCCGATGGTGTGATTGGCACGCAGATACTTTCCAATTTTCTGATCACGCTCGATTTTCCCGCGAAGAAGCTCGTTTTGGAGACACTTCCGATACGGCCGCAAGAGATGGTTGCTACCGACGGACTGTATAACCGTTATACGGCGCCAGCAATGAAAGACTACACACCGTTCTTTCGCAGCGGAACCGATGTTATCTTGCCCTTGTCACTCAACGGAAGCCAGCCCATGCTCTTTGTCATCGACACCGCCGTTGGAAACTCCTTCGCCTCGCCTGGCGCGGGTTACGAGCTTACGACCGGGCACAAGGACGCCAAGTTCGAGAGCAGGAACTTCGGCGCCTTAAGGGACGCAACCTATACCATCCAGGATGCCGTCCTCAGCTTTGCTGGCGTGTCCTTGAAAGAATCGCAGATATTCCCCTTTGATACATCGGTGTTCACAGATGCCTCAGGGATGGAAGTTTCCGGTATGCTCGGGCTGAAAACGCTAAGTCGCACGACACTTCATATAGACTATCGCGACGGGTTGTTGAAGTTCGACTACGATCCCACGCGAAAGAGCCCTCTGTCATATTGATGGTCTCGGCGTAATGTGGTGGTTCTTCGTCGCCGACATTGAGCGATGGTTTCAACTCTGGACAAATCCGGGGAATGCGCCGCAGGGTCGAGGAGTGAGATAGTTTCCGTATCGTCGCCTATCCGGCAGTTACTTAGCGATAGACAAAATTGCCAACGACGGCACAGCGCAGGATTATTGGTCCGGCCCAAAAGATTTGCATCGTGCTCCCCCACCCTAGCGACAAAAACAAAGGCGTCGCGAGGGTGGGGCACCCAAACAGTGTTGCAACACATGAGGGCCGAAGAGAAGTTCCATCGAGTTCGTGAATCCCCGGTCTCAAAATCGAGACCGGGGGCACCCAATGGTGGTACAACTTCAAGCGGGCAGAACACTAGTGCGCGCCGTTCGTAGTAACGGCCTTTTGTGAAGCAAGGCGGCTGAGGAGGTCGCTTTGCTTGACCATTTCCATCACCGCGTAGCCCTTTTCCGCGAGCGCTCCCGTCGGACAGACCTGCACGCACTTGCCGCAACTGGTGCAGTTTTGCGCCTTGCCCCAGTCGTCTCTCAGGTCGCTGACAAGACGGGAATAGATTCCCCGGGAGGAGACCTCCCATACATTCGCTCCTTCCACCTCCGCGCACACCCTTACGCAGCGCGTGCACAGGATGCAGCGATTCTGATCAAGCACAAAGCGGGGGTGGGTCATATCCACGGCGACCCGGGGATTGTTGTAAGCGTAGCGGACGTGGGTAATCCCCAGCGACTGCGCCAGCGCCTGAAGCTCGCAGTGCCCGTTCGAGACGCATGCCGAACAGATATGGTTGCGCTCGACGAGCAACAATTCGACAGCCATTCGCCGATAGAGAGTGAGCTTTTCCGAAGTGGTCTTGATCGACATGCCTTCCTGGATGAGAGTCGTACAAGCGGGCAGCAGCTTGTCTGTGCCTGCAACTTCCACCATGCACACACGGCAGGCTCCCACGGCGCTCAGGCCCTTCAGATAGCAAAGGGTGGGAATCTTCCGGTCATTTGCGCGGGCAGCTTCCAGAATTGTTTGCCCCTCGCTGGCAGTGACCAGTTCGCCATTAATTCGGACGGAAATTGTTTTGTTCGGCAAAGCGATGCTCCTTTCTCAATGGGCGGCGACAACGGCTTTGAGGTCGCAGCGCAGGCAGCGGCCGCACTCGTCCAAGGCTTCATCCGCGTCAAGGGCGGCAACCACTTCCTGCTGCGAATGAACCCGGAGCGCGGCGGAGACAACTTTCGCCGTATGACGGCGGCTGGGAACGGGCTCCGCCGGCGGAATCTGGCTGAATTCAATGTCTGGAAAGAGCTTCTCCCAGCGCCGCTCGCCCGTCAGGCGCTCGTCGATATTGCGCGCCGCCTGCTTGCCGCCGGCCATGGCGTTGGAGACGTTGGAAGCGCCGGTAATCACATCGCCACCTGCATAGAAATTGGGGCGGCTGGTCTCGAAGGTGAAGCGGTCCACGATAATCGTGCCCTCTTCCTTGAGGGCCAGACCGGAGGCGCGGCAGAAGTCCTGGTCGAAGGTTTCGCCCACGGCAAGAATGACGCTGCTGCAATCGAAGCGCTCGATATTGTCGGTGAGAATGGGCTTTTTGCGCCCGGACTTGTCGTATTCGCCCAGCCTTGTCGTGACGATCTCGATGGCGATCACCTTGCCGTCCGCGTCGCCCAGGATGCGATGCGGAGCGGCCAGAAAGACAAAGCGCACGCCCTCGTCTTCGGCGGCCTGAATCTCTTCGTCGATTGCGGGCATGTCTTCGCGCTCGCGACGATAGAAGACGGTGGCGCTTGCGCCCATGCGCAACGCTGTTCGGGCTGAGTCGATGGCCGCATTGCCGCCGCCGATGATGGCGACACTTGCGCCGATGGGAATCGCTTCCTGCCGGGCCACAGACTCCAGGAATGGCAGCGCGGGATGGACGTTCTGCAGCTCGGTGCCGGGAAGATAAAGCCAGGACTCCTTCCAGGTTCCGATGGAGAGGAAGACAGCTTCGAAGCGGCTTGCCAGTTCGTTCAGCGGCAAGTCGAATCCGACCCTGGTATTGAATTCCATTTTGACGCCCACGCCTTCAATCAGATCCAGTTCACGCCGCAGAACCGCTTTGGGCAGCCGGTATTCGGGAATGGCGTAGCGCAACATTCCGCCAGCCTCTGCGCGTTCGTCAAAGAGGGTGACGTCGTGGCCGAGCATGGCCAGGTAGAAGCCAGCGGTCAGGCCCGTGGGGCCTGCGCCAATCACAGCCACCTTGTGGCCAGTGGACGCAAGCTTGCGCGCTCGAATCCGCTCCAGCATCGGCTGGAAGCGATCGGATGGATAGACTTGATCCGCGAGAAAACGATGCACCTCGCGCATGTTCACGACTTCGTCAAAGCCCTGACGCCGGCAGCGGTTGTCGCAGGGATGCTGGCAAACCCTGCCAGTCGAGGCCGGCAGCGGGTTGTCCATGACGACGGACTCGAAGGCGTCCTCAAGCCGTCCCTCCCGGTAGAGTTCGAGAAAGCGGGGAATGTTCATGTGCAGAGGGCAACTGTTTTCGCAGGGCGAGAAGGTCAGCTCCTGGCAAACACCGGCGCGGCAGCGATGAGCAACTATATGGTCTTCGTACTCCTCGCGGAAGTGGCGCAGCGTGGTGAGCACGGGGTTGGGCGCTGTCTGGCCGAGACCGCAGAGCGAACACTCGCGGATCATACGGCCCAACTCGGCAAGCAGGTCCAGGTCGCTGGGCCTGCCGCTGCCTATGGTGATTGCGCTGAGGGTGCGCAGCGCCTTGTCCAGCCCCACCCGGCACGGAACGCACTTGCCGCAGGACTCCGAGTGCGTGAACTCGATGAAGTAGCGGGCCACATCGACCATGCAGTTGTCTTCGTCCATGACCACCATGCCGCCGGAGCCCATGATGGCCCCGATTTGCGCCAGGTTTTCATAGTCGACAGGAGTGTCGAGCAACTCCATGGGGATGCAGCCGCCGGAGGGCCCGCCGGTCTGAACCGCCTTGATGCGGCGACCGTTCGCGGGGCCGTCTCCAATGTCGTAGATGAAGCTCTTCAGCGGAGTGCCCAGCGGCATCTCCACCAATCCCGTGTTCTTGATCTTGCCCACCAGGGAAAAGACCTTGGTCCCTGGGCCTTTTGCGCATCCGGTCTCAGCAAACCAGGCGGGGCCGCGGGTGATGATGGGGGCGACATTGCACCAGGTCTCGACGTTGTTGATGTTGGTCGGCTTTCCCCACAGGCCCTTCTGCGCGGGAAAGGGCGGCCGGGTATGGGGCCGGCCTGCGTGGCCTTCGAGAGAGGCGATCATGGCTGTCTCCTCGCCGCAGACAAAGGCTCCCGCGCCTTCCACCACTTCGATGTCGAAGTTGAAGCCGCGACCGAGAATGTCGGCGCCCAGCAGGCCATATTCATGCGCCTGCTCGATGGCGCGCCGAAGGCGGCTGACCGCCAGCGGGTATTCGGCGCGTATATAGACGATGCCCGCGGTGGCGCCCATCGCGTAAGCGCCGATGATCATCCCTTCCAGCAGTGAGTGCGGGTCGCCCTCGATCTCGTTGCGGTTCATGAACGCGCCGGGGTCGCCCTCATCGGCGTTGCAGATGATGTACTTCTCGTCCGCCTTGGCCTTGGCCAGGAAATCCCATTTGTTGCCGGTCAGAAAGCCAGCGCCGCCGCGTCCGCGCAGCCGGGAAGCCTTGATCTGTTCGATCACGTTTTCCGGGCGTCCGTCGATCAGCACTTTGTAGAGGGCCTGGTAGCCGCCCACCGCAATGTACTCCTCGACATCGGAGGGATTGATAAGCCCGCAGTCGCGCAGAACAATCTTCTTCTGCCCCTTGAAGAAAGAGATCGCATCCCACGAAGGAATCTCAGGATAACCCTGGCCATAGTTGAGACGCGCGGTAACGTGATTCCACTCCTCGATCTTGCAGTAGGCCAGATCGGCCGGCATGACGCCGGTGGAGACGGCCTCCAGGATGCGGGCCGCGTCGCTGGCCTTCACGCTGCTCAGGATCACGATGGGAAAGCGCGGCAACCGGAGTCCCACCAGCGGCTCCTTGAAGCAGGAGCCAAAGCAACCCACTCCGGTCAGCATCGCATCGATGCCGCTGCTCTGGATCGCCTCATGGAGAGCGTGGTAAACCTCCTCGGCGCCATTGCCCTGACCGCAGGTTCCCATGCCGACCGTGAGACGCGGAATGGCCGGCATCAGCTTGGCAAGCCCGGACTCACGCACCGCGTTGAAGACCCCAATATCCTGAATTCGCGGCATTATTTCCTCCCCTGCGTCAACTCTTTCACCGCCAGCTGCAGCGTGCGCTCATTTACATGGCCAAGAATGCGGTGGTTCACCTCGACAACCGGAGCCAGCGCGCATTGGCCAAAGCAGGCAACCGTGCGAACTGTAAACTTGCAGTCAGGGGTGGTGAGCATAAACTTGTCGCTCTCCCTGGCCTCGTCCGGCTCGTGCTCGTTCATCCCCAGATCGAGGCACACCTTCTCCAGCAGATCGCGCGAGCCGCGGGTGTGGCAGGCGGTTCCGCGGCAGACGCAGATCAGGTTCTCGCCTTGCGGATCGAGGTTGAAGAGCGCGTAAAAAGTCGCCATGCTGTAGATCGTGGCCGGAGGGATTCCGGTTCTATCCGCGATGTAACGCAGGGCCTCCATGGAGAGATACTTATGCGCATTGGCGGCCTGCACTGTTTCCAGGATTCCCAGCAGCGCTCCGGGATGGCCGGCCTGTTTCGCAACTGCCTGGTCGATCACTAGCTTGTCCTGAGCACTCAAAGCTCCATCGGCGACACTCTGCATGATTCCTCCGCCTCTACTGAAGCGACCCCTATGCGACGCACAGCAAACAATGGACCGCGCGGAAAACGAGCATACGCTTCCGCCTCTCCTGCATGGATTTGAAGATGGTACTCGCGGGGCACAGCTCTGCCAATACCGTTGGAAAAACGGCACACACCTTCCGCGAGCACACTGAGAAGTGACGAGATGGAGAGGGCGACATGGGTCGGACCCGCTCGCTTCTGGACCATATCCCGGGGAGAAAAGAAGATGGAAAAGAGCGTTCGCCTATGAAACCTGCATCCACTGCAGGTGGACCAAGCGCTCCAGGATTCAGCGCTATCCGACGAAACTCTACTCCGGGAACTGTCCGCAAGGAAATTGACACGGCAAAGGCATACTCGGATGTGTCTTGCATCACATCGGATTGTGATGGCTGCTGATGGCCGATGGCGGAGTAACCGCCATGACAAGCTGGCTGTTCCCTTCCCGCTGGCGAACGCCTCTCAACGCGTCAAGCGCTTGAGCGCAATATGACTGACTACCTGTGGTAAAAGTCTGGATCGTTGAAAAACTTCCCTCGGGGGCTAAAGCCCGCTCTTTATTTACTGCGTCTTGCGGCACGACTGAAGTCGTGCCCTGACGCTTCGTGCCTCCGCGGATGAGTTCTTCCGCAGCCTGTTTAGGCCCGGATCGGGGCGATCTGAAGCAAGTACAACTGCAGCACTAGGCCGGTTTGTCTGAATCGCCAGCGGTCTTTGCTGGCGATTCAATCTCCCTGTCAGCCGATTTCTGCCGCTGGGCGGGCACAGGAATCGTCTCTTGCGCCGCACTGGGTTTGTCAGCGGGTTTGGCGGCGAATTCGATCTTAGGCGCTGACGGCTCCCAGGGCTCGGTGGACAAATGCTGCACTCCGGTCACCGCCTTCGGTTCAGCGCCGGGTTTCATGATCTTCGGTGCTGAAGGCTCCAGCTTTCCTGCGGGCAAAGGATGGGACTCTTCCGCTGCCCTGAGTTCAGCATCGCGTTTGGCGGAAAACTCGATTTTTGGCGCCGGCGGCTCCCAAGGCTCGCTGGACAAAAAACGCCATCCGATGAGCGCCTCGGGATCTGCCTCAGGTTGGGCAACGGACTCGACACCAGAGTCGACCTCTGGATTCTCTGGCTCATGCGGCTCGGGGGACGAGAGCTGCGCTTTGGCTGATACTTCGGGTTGTGACTCTGGTTTGGCGGGATGTTCCACAGCGGGTTCGACCTCAGGCTCGGCTACGGGATCAGTTTCCAGTTCGGCTGGCACTCTCGGCTCGGGGGATAAGGGCTGGGCTTCGGCTGGCGCTTCGGGTTCAATATCGGGTTGTGAATTGGATTCTGCGGCGGCTTCGACCTCAGACTCGGCCACGGGGTCGATCTCCGGTTCTGTTGGTTCACTCGGCTCGGGGGAAAGAGCCTGTGCCTCGGCTGGCGCTTCGGGTTCAACCGGAGATTCAGTCTCAGGTTCGGCGGCCAAGTCAATCTCTGGCGTGGCTGACTCACTCGGCTCGGGGGCCAAACACAGTGCTTCGGCTGATGCTTCGGGTTCAACCGCGGGTTCAGTTTCAGGTTCGGCAGCGGAGTTAATTTTCGGCTCGACGGACTCGCTCGGCTCGGTGGACAAAGACAGTGCTTCGGCTGATGCTTCGGGTTCAACCGCAGTTTGAGCTTCAGGTTCAGCAGCGGAGTGAATTTCCGGTTCGACTGACTCGCTCGGCTCAATGGACAAAGGATGAGTTTCGGGTTCGATCCCTGGTTCCCCGGAAGATGCGACAGCGGGTTCAGGTTCGGGCTCGATGATGGGCTCGATCTCCGGAACTGCTGGCTCACTTTGCCCGGTCGACAAAGGCTCTGCTTCGGCTGATGCTTCGGGTTCAGCCGCGGGTTCTGACTCGGGTTCCGGGGCAGCCTCGGCGGCGGGTTCCGCAGCTTGTTGTGCGCTCAAATCAATCTCGGAAGCAGGTTCTTGGGCGGCGGGTTCCGCAGCTTCTTGTGCGCTCGAATCAGTCTCGGAAGCAGGCTCTTCGGCGGCGGAGGCCTCGGTATCGGAGGAGGCCAGCAGCGGATCCACACGATAGCTGGCAGCCTCAGCGGTCGCCAGCGCTTCCTCGATCTTCCTGCTCATCTCTTCAACCGCGGCGCGGCTCGGAGCAGCCTCTTTCGCCAGACGCAGCAGGGACGGCATCAGCAGCCACCAGAGCAACTCCTCATAGGGCTCGCGCACCAGATAGGAGTGACCCTCCGCCTCGTGCACGCCGGTCAGCCAGCGCACATCCGGATCGCGCCAAAGCGCCGGAGAAAGCGTAACCTGTTCGTCGGTGGCCGCTGCCGGTTCCACCGGCGCGGCGGGCGTTTCTTCCAGCTTGCCGGCACCGACGCCGGTCAGCAGCAGGACCTTGATGCGCGCAGCGACGCGCCATCCCTCATCGCCCTCGAATCCGAGAGCATTGAAGGCCTGGGCGAATGGCTCGCGGAGGCGGAGGCGGTCAAACAGGTCCAGAGCAATCCCTTCGGGGTTCTCCGGATCAAAGGATTCGGCCAGCAACTCCAGCACGCACCAGCCAAGCACAGGCCCCCACATGGACGTGGCGGTCAACTGCGGGCTGGGGCTGGGCAGCACGCGGCGGGCAGCCACAGTCCAGGGAGCCGGAAAGAGCGATTCTACGGCCGGAATACGCATGGCGGCGCGCAGGCGCTCGCGGAAGGCCGCGCGCAGCAGTCCCGGATCAGCGGGCTGAACGCCGCCGACTCCCGCGCGAGAGAGATAGGCCTTCTGGGCCAGGCGCAGGAAGCTCTCGCAACGCTCCCAAGCCCGATCGAAGAAATCGGTGCGTTCCGTCTCGATCCGGCTGCTGACGCCGCCAGCAACGGTGCGGGGATGCTCGGCCAGGTCGGCAAAAAGGCGCACAAGGACTGAGTCCAGTTGGGCGAGCAGAGCGTCGTGCACCGGGTGCAATTCAAGATTAACCAGCGCATCTTCCAGGTTCGGCACACCGCGGCCGTTGAGGTGGTCCGAGAGCCGGTCCCAGGGCTGCTCCGCGGTGGCGTACATCTCTCGCCAATCGAGATAGACGTGGTACTGGTAGGCATGCAGATCGAAAGTGAGGCCGTGCTCCGCCAGATCGCTCGCGCGGCGCAGGTATTCGAGGCCCGTCAGCGAGTCGCGCCAAGCCAAAATGGCCGAATAGTTATCGCCGAGGCCCAGTCCCTCCCTGAGCCGCTGCTGGCGCAACTGGCCGGAGCCCTTGTCGGCGTATGCCGCCGAATAATCAATCGTTCCGCGTGTCTCGCCGTAATGGTTGTTGTAGACCACCAGGGCGCGCTCGTGGCCATTGCGGTTCGAGTAAGCGAAGACGTTCTCGTCCACTTTGCCCGAATCGAGGAAGAAATCGTAAAGCAGGAAGTTGCTGCTTTCGGCGAAGAGCCGGCGGCGCTGCAACAAGGGCGCGATCTCGCGCTCGTGGCGCTCGACCATCGAGGGATCTGGAGTTTCGTCATAGCGCGGGCGCTGATACTCCATGCCGTATTTCTCGGTGAAGCCCTCGATCTGGCCGTGACCGAACATGGGCAGGCCGGGAAGAGTGGCCATCATCACGGTCACGCCAAAGCACTTGTCGCCCTTGCCGAATTGATCGATGGCCGTGCGCTCGTCGGGATTGCTCATGAAGTTGACATAGCGCTTCATGATGTCGGGATCGAACTCCAGCGTGTTCTTGATCACCGAGCGGTACTTGGCGTTGTCCTCGTCGCGCAGCATGATCATAAAGGCGCTGTTGTAGACGCGGTGCATCCCGAGGGTGCGGACGAAGTAGCCTTCCATGAGCCAGAAGGCTTCGGCGAGCAGCAGCGTGCCGGGAACCTCGGCGGCCACCCGATCCACCACCTCGCGCCAGAATTCATGCGGCATGTGCCGGTCGAATTCCTCCTGGCTCATGCCGTATTCGGCGCGGGAAGGAATGGCGCCGCTGGCGCCGGGACCGGGAAACCACAGCCGGTGAAAGTGGCGCTTGGCCAGGGTCATGGCGGCATCGAAGCGGATGACCGGAAAAAGGCGCGCCACATGCAGAATGGTCTGAATCACCTGCTCGCGGACGGCCGGATTCAGGTAATCGAGCTGCGCTGTATCGTCCCAGGGAAAGCTGGTTCCGTCGTTGCCGTGGTAGATAAAGCGGGTCTCGCCGCTGGAGCGGTCGCGGCGGCGAAAAACGACCGCGGCGTCCGACTGCTCATAGTAGTGGTCCTCGATCTTGATTTCGACGCGCCCGTCCTGCGAGAGATCGGGGCCATTAAAGGTATAGGCCGGATAGGGCGGCTCAGGACGGGAGATGAACCAGTCGGGGTGCTCGACAACCCAGGGCGAATCGATGCCCATGTGGTTGGGCACCATGTCGCTGGCCAGGCGAATGCCGTGATGAAAGGCGCGGTCGCGCAGGTTTACATAGGCTGCCTCGCCGCCCAGATCCTCGGCAATCTGGTAGTCATAAAGCGAATAGGCTGAAGCCACGGCGTCCGAGTTGCCGCATAGCTGCTTGATCGTCTTCGACGCGCGGCTGCGCTCCCAGATGCCGATCAACCACAGCGAATTGAGGCCGCGATGCGCCAGCGTTGCCAGCTCCTCGTCGGGAATTTCGTCGAGGCGGGCGATTCTGCGGCCATACTGCCTGCTCATCTGGGCCAGCCAAACGTAAGTGCTCCTGGCGATCAGAACAGCCGTCGGCATCCAGGCGGTGTCGGGCGAAAACTTCTCGTATTCGTGCGACGGATCGCCGAAGGTTGGCACCTGAGCCTCACCGCCAGCCGTTGGCCATTGCTGTTTGCCGCTCTCGCGGCGGCGCTTGGCCGTGACTTCGGGAGGATTGAACTGCATCCAGATGGCCAGCTCTTCCTCATGGAGGATTTCGCCGGCAATCAGCAGGTAGTGCTCCAGGCTATCGCCCAGAAGCGGCTTCCAGAGCTTTCGGATGAGGGCCAACTGATCGGCCAGGGAGCCGGGCGCGCCCATGGCCGGCGCGCGAAGCAAGTCAAGCAGATTCATCGGCTTGGCGTTGGGCAGCGGAATCAGAGGACGCCTGGCGAAGTACTCCGGAAACTGCTTGGTAATTTGGCGGTAGACAGTCTTCTCCGCCAGGGGCTTCTCTTCAAAAAGCTCCTCGAAGGGCTGAAAGGCTTCATTGCGATTGGCGGTCCAGAGCAGCAGCAGCTCTTCCAGCGCGGCGGCCCGGTGGGGCGTTCCATCCGTCCCCCGCGCCAGCCATTGCACTGGCGTCTCCTCGCCGCGCATCACCGTGATGCCGGGAAAATGCTCGACAAAGGTGAGCAGCAGTTTGTCCAGCTCATCGGCGCCCACCTGCGCGGAAAAATAGTCGAGGGCGCTGGTCATCACCGCCGGGTCGAACTGCTCGCGATAGCGCGCCATCAGCACATGGCTGGCCTCGTCGATCAGTCCCATGGCGTAGAGCTTGCCGGCGTGAACCGCCAGTTCGGGATGCTTTTCCACGTCGCGAACCTGGTTCATGCGCTGCGCAAATTCTCGGCAGGCGGCCACATTGGCAAAGATCACGTTGCCCGTATAGGAGAAGAGCGATTCCGCGAAGTTGTACCGTTCACGCGCCTTCCGCGATATATGGAATTCCATCATCAAAACCGCGCTCCCTGACTCCTGCTTTCCGCTAACCGCTGGCCGCCCCATCCTTTCGCGTTCTTTGCGAAAGGGCGGGAAGCCTCAGCCCTCAAGCACCGCATCCGGCACAAACGAGACCAAAAGCTAAAGGTACATCAAAGAAGGCAAAGGCGCTGGACTTTGATTCTATCCCGCGCACGGCACGGTTGGCATCGGACCAGCCGACAGACCCATTCTGCACCCGAATCGTGCTTTTCTGCGCAGAATCCGGCGGGTTCTTCAGTCCAGCGCCTTGTGGAAGCGGAGAACCGAGAGCGTAAGCAGAGCAACACCGAGGAGGGCCATGGCCGCCATCTGCGGCCAGAGGATTTCCATCCCCACGCCCTTCAGATAGGTGCCGCGAATGACGATCAGGAAATAACGCAACGGATTGAGATAGCTCAAATACTGCATCCATTGCGGCATGGTGCTGAGAGGAAATCCGAAGCCGGAAAACATGATGGAAGGCATGATGAAGAAGAAAGCGGTCACCATCGCCTGTTGCTGCGTGGAGGAGATGGTGGAGATCAGCAGGCCAACGCCCAACATGCACAGCAGGAACAGCACAGCCCCCGCCGCCAGGACGTAAACATGGCCGCGAAACGGCACCTGGAACCAAAACGAGCCAACCACGGCAATCAAAGTGACATCGAAGAGGCCTATCAGGAAGAACGGCAGCGTCTTGCCAAGGATGAACTCGACCGGGCGTATCGGCGTGACCATGATCTGTTCGAGTGTTCCGATTTCACGCTCGCGGACCACGGCAAAAGCGGTCAGCGTAATCACCAGCACGACCGTCAGACTGCCGATGATTCCAGGCACAAAAAACCAGCGGCTGCGCAGGTCGGGGTTGTACCACGGCCTCGGCGCCAGCTCGACCGACGGCATCACCTCCATCAACTGCGGGGCGATGCGATAGATGCGATCCTTCTGATATTCCTGAGCGAAGCCCATCGCGATCTGCGAAATATAACTTGAGGCCAGCAGCGCGGTATTGGAGTTGGTCGCGTCCACGATGACCTGCAGAGGCGCGGTCTGGCCCTTGCGCAGTTGCTGGGCAAAGCCGGCGTCGATTTCGAGGCCAACCGTTGCTTTTCCCTGGTCGATCAGATCGCCGATTTCACGAGAGTCGGTAAGCTGCCGCTGCACATCGAAGTAGGGGCTCGAAGTAAAGCGCGAGACCAGTTCGCGACTCTCCTGGCTGTGATCCAGATCGAGCACGACTGTCGGCACGTGATAGATTTCGTAGCTGGCGGCATAGCCAAAAACCATCATTTGAATGAGCGGCGGGCCAATGAGAATGAAGCGCGTGCGCTTGTCGCGCAAGGTCTGGATGAACTCCTTGATCAGCAACTGTTTCAGTCGGGCCAGCATCGCGTCTCCTTATCCCAGCCTCTTGTGGAAGCTGCGCGTAGCCAGCAACGCCAGCGCAAATGTGAAAACAGCCAGTGGAATCAGGTCCGCATATAGCATGACGGCCGGCGTTCCCTTCAGGAATATCTTCTTCAGCACCGAAACATAGTAGCGAGGCGGCAGAACCCGCGTGAGCCACTGCAAGGGGAGCGGCATTTGATCGATGGAAAACAGGAATCCCGACAGAAGAAATGCCGGGAGGAATGTAATCAGAAGCGCAATCTGGCAGGCCAGAAACTGGTTTTTGGCAAGCACGGAAATGAAAAATCCCATCGAGAGAACCACGATCAGGAACATCGCCGACGCGGCCAGCAACGTGACCCATGAGCCGCGAAAAGGCACATGAAACCAGTAGATCGCAATCAGCGCGCTGATGATCGTGTCTAACATGCCAAGCACAAAATAAGGCGCGAGCTTGCCGAACATGATCTCCATTGCGGTTACGGGCGTCGAAATCAGCTGCTCCATCGTGCCCCGTTCCCATTCGCGCGCAATGGTCAGCGAGGTGAGGAATGCGCCGATGACCGACATGACGAGAGCCAGCACGCCGGGAATGATAAAAGCGCTGCTCTCCAGATTTTCGTTGTACCAGGTGCGGGTTTGAACGCTTAACGCCGTTGGCTGGACCGAGAGGCCGCGCGCTTGCAGCCAGTCGATCTGAACCTGGGCCGAGTAGCTTTGTACCACGGCCTCGGAGTAGCCGATCAGCACGTTTGCCGTGTTGTCGTCGGAGCCATCGACGAGCGCCTGCACGGCAACAGGACGGCCGTCGCGCAGCCGCTGGGAAAAGTCCCACGGTATCACGATGCACATTCTGGCGCTGCCGTCGTCGAGGGCGCGCGTCAGTTCCTGATAACTGCCGGCAACGCGGACAATATGAAAATACTCGCTGGCCTGAAAGTGCTTGAGCAAATCCTGACTCTGCTGGCTGCCGTCCTGGTCATAGACATAAACTGGCAGTCCCTTCAGATCGAGATTGACGCCGTAACCGAAAAGAAGCACGAGCACACCCGGCATGATGACGACAATGATCAGGCTGCGCGTATCGCGGAGGATTTGCATGACCTCCTTTTTGGCAATGGCCAGCAAGCGAGTCAGGCTCATGACTTCTGCTCCTTTGCCGCTTCATGCTCTGTTGTAAGCGAAACGAAAGCATCTTCGAGACTGGGACGAATCTTCTCCATGCGGCTCACCGTGATACCGCGCTTGGCGAGGAAGCTCCCGAGCTGCGGCATGGCAATCGCGGCATCCTCCACCACCAGGTGCAATGAGTTGCCGAAGACTGAAGCATCCGTAACGCCGGGAGCCGATTGCAGCGCTTCGACGGCTTCGCCCAGCGGGGCGCATTCGACGAGCAGAAGTTCGCCCTTCATCGCATCCCGCTTCAGTTCCGTGGGAGTTCCCAGCGCAACAATTTTGCCGCGAAAGATCAGCGCGAGGCGGTTGCAGTATTCAGCTTCCTCCATGTAATGCGTAGTTACAAAGACGGTAACTCCCTGTTCGGCCATTTGATGAATCAGCTCCCAAAACTGACGCCGTGTGATGGGATCGACGCCGGAAGTCGGCTCATCGAGAAAGATAACTGGCGGTTTGTGCAAGACAGCGCAGCCCAACGCCAGGCGCTGCTTCCAGCCGCCCGGCAGCGTGCCGGTAATAAGATCCTCCTGGCCCTTGAGATTGGCCATCGAGAGCGCCCATTCAATGCGGTCTTGCAAGTCTTTTGCGGGCACGCTATAAAGTCCCGCAAACAAGCGAATATTCTCGATGACTTTCAGATCGTTGTAGAGCGAAAACTTCTGCGACATGTAACCGATGTTCTGGCGCACGGCTTCGGGCTTGCTGCCGACATCGTACCCGGCAACCTGCGCGCGGCCTGAAGTGGGTTTCAGCAAACCGCATAACATGCGAATCGTCGTTGATTTGCCCGCGCCATTCGGCCCGAGAAAGCCGAAGACCTCGCCCTTGCTAACTTCCAGATTGATCCGGTCCACGGCGACGAAGTGCCCGAACCGCTTGACGAGGTTTTCGACTACGACCGAGTTAGGCATTTCAGGCATGGGAAGCATCTCCCGCGCCGACGGCATCGACAAAAAGATCTTCGATGGAAGGCGCAACCTGAAGAATCGCCTCGAAGGGAACGCCGGCGCTCTTGAGCCGGGCATCAAACTCCGGAATGCGGCGCGCCGCATTGTCCACCACGATATGAAGCCCGTCGCCGGTCAGAAGGAGGCTTGAAATTCCTTCCGCGTGTTCAAGTTCTGTACGCAGCAGGCGCGGCTCTGGCGCGGTGATCGACAAAACGCCTTTGCCAAAATTCGCTTTCAGGTTTGCCGGCGTATCGCAGAAGAGCAGCTTGCCCTGATGCAGAAGGGCGACGCGATGACAGCGCTCGGCCTCATCCAGATAAGCCGTCGAAATGAGAATCGCCACGCCCTCCGCGATCAGATCGTAAAGAATCCGCCAGAAATCATGACGCGAAACAGGATCGACGCCAGTGGTCGGCTCATCGAGCAGAATCACCTTGGGCCGGTGAATCAGCGCGCAAACCAGTCCGAGTTTCTGCTTCATGCCGCCGGAGAGCTGGCCGGCGAGACGCTGGCGAAATTCGCTCATGCCCGCCGCTTGAAGCAACTGGGGCGAGCGGCTGTTGCGCTCGGTTTTGCTTACCCCGAATAGGTCCGCATAAAAGTTGATATTTTCATCGACCGTCAGGTCTTCATAAAGCCCGAAGCGCTGCGGCATGTAACTGAGAGCGTGCTTGGCGCCCTCCGGATCGCGCTCGACATCAAAGCCCGCGATCGTGGCCTTGCCCGTATCGGGCGGAAGGATGCCCGCCATGATGCGCATGGTGGTCGTTTTCCCTGCCCCATCGGGACCGACAAGGCCGAAAATCTCTCCGGGGCGCACGTCAAAGCTCAAGGAATTGACCGCGCATACGCCGGGAAAGCTCTTCGTCAGCGTGTCGGCAACAATTGCGGATTGGAGCGCGTCTGTCATTTGGCCGCGGCCGCTCCGGATGATTGCGCGCCCGTTTTGGCGTCAGCAAGCACAATGCGCGCATCGGCCGGCATGCCGGGCTTGAGTTCGTGATTCGGATTGTCGATGTCGATCTTGATCCGGTAGACGAGCGTGACGCGTTCCTTATAAGTCTGCACGCTCTTGGGAGTAAATTCAGCGGTCGATGAGATGAACGAAATGCGCCCGTGATACTGCTTACCGGGATAAGTGTCGGTGGTAACAGTTGCATCCTGGCCCCAATGAATACGGCCAAGATCGGTTTCAGCAATGTAGGCGCGCAGCCAGATGTGGTCGAGGTCCGCCAGCGTAACAACCGGAGAGCCGGGAGAAACAACCTCCCCTAACTCCGCCTGGCGCACAGTTACAACGCCTGCCGACGGCGCGCGCAAGGCTGTGTAACTCAGATTCACCTGCGAGAGGCCGAGATTAGCGCCGGCTTCGTTTACGTTGGCGTGAGCCAGGGCAATATCTTCCTTGCGGCTGCCCTCGACAGCCTCGTTGTAGCGCTGCTGCCCCACCTGCTCGATAGCCTGCGCGCGCTTGAGCGCCGTAGCGGCCTGGTCGCGCTCCTGCGCCGAGACCTCATCCTTGGCGAAGAGGCGCTGGGCGCGCTCGTTGTCGAGTTTTTTCTGCTCCAGGTCAGCCTGTGCATCCATCATGGTCTGCTTCGCCGCCTGCACTTCCTGGTGGCGGGTTCCCGCCAGCACGAGCGCGAGATTCGATTCGCGCACGCCGACCGTGGCCTGGTCGATGCGGACTTTCTGCTTGTAGTCGGCGTCGTCGAGCCGCGCCAGCAGCGCGTTTTGCTCTACCTGCTGGCCCTCCTCGACGGGCAGCTCGGCGATGCGCCCCTGCACCTTGAAGCTGATCAGGCTCTCATGCGCCTCGATATTGCCAGAGAGCGTGAGCTGGTTCGCGGGCACAGCTTTCCTCGTCCAGCGCGGGTAAAAGTAGACGCCCGCGGCAATAGCTGCGGCCAACAGAATCAAGACTGGAATAATTCGCTTCATCGCTTCAAACCTCGCACCTTCGCTCCCAATTTTGTCTCCACCGTCAATGCAGTCCAGGGAACCTCTGATCAATTTCTATTTCACTTCAAGCATTCCCTCAGGGGCTAAAGCCCACGCTGATTTCAGGCCACCTACGGCACGACTGAAGTCGTGCCCTGACGCTTCTTGCCTCCGCGGATGAATTTTTCCGCAGCCTGTAAAACCCGTGTTGCTGTTGCAGGTTTTATGTACGGGCTAATGCCCGCACCCTTCAAAACATCAGCTTATTCAGAGGTTCACTAGGGCTGACTCGTAAACTCGACAATGTTTTTCTCCGTATCGCCCATCGCGCGGGCGAGCGCAAACTTCGCATCCACATGGCTGGAAACGGCCAGTATGTAGTTCTCCTCGGCGCGCGCCAGCTCGTCCTGCGCGGTGACGACCTCGACATTGTTGGCCGTGCCCTGCTGAAAACGATCCTGAGCCAACTCGAGTTCGCGCCGCGCCAACTGCTGGCCCTCTCGCGCCACGGTCACCTGCTCGGACGCGGAATCCAAATTCAACAGCGCCTCTCGGATCTCTTCGTCAATGCCACGGCGCAGGTCGGCAATCTGATCGTCGATGCGCTTCACGCGGCTGGCCAGTTCCTGCGCTTCTCCGTTGCGATCACGGTCGAAGAGCGTGAAATCGATCTGGCCTTGCACGAGGCCCGTGTCGGTGACGCTGCCGATGCTGCGCCCGATCCCGCCAAAGTTGCCGTTGAGACTCAACTTCGGATAGGCGCGGGCCCGATTGGCGCGCTGCTGCTCAACAAGTCCCTGACGCTGGCTGGCAAGCGAAAGATAATCGGCGCGGGCAACCAGAGCCGCGGGCGTTAGAGCCTCCACCTGTGGCTGAGTCAGCGGATGATAGACAAGCGGTTCAGCAAGTTCCAGCGGCGTGGCCGGGCTCATGCCCAGATTCCGCGCCAATTCCAGCAGCGATTGCCTGGTCTGATTCTCGTCGATCAGCAGCGCCTGGCGGTCGTTGGCCAACTGCACCTCGGCGCGCAGCACGTCCACGCCCGTAGCGGTTCCAGCGTCGTGTTTGTCTTTGGCCAGCTTCAACAAAGTGCTTGAATCGGTCACGCGCGATTGAGCCGCCTGGGCGCGCGCCGAGGCTGACTGCGCATTGAGATAGAGCGCGGCAATGGCGCGCACAATCAGGTCGCGCGCGTTCCGCTCATCCATTTTGCCGGCATCAATGGCGCGTTCGCTGGCCTTCAGTCCGCGATAGCTTTGCAGATCAATCACGTTCTGCTGCGCGTAGAGGCGAAAATCGTAGTTGGAGAACGGCCCGACAACATCGGGCATTCCCGGAAGCGACATTCCGAAGGCGCGCAGGCTGCGGTTCTGCACGTTGGCATAGGTTTGGGCATTCACGCGCGGAAGCAGCGCGGCCGACAAGCGGCGCGCGCGGGTGCCTTCCGCCTCTTCGACCCGCGCGCCAGCCTCCAGCACGCTCAAATTGGCCTGAAGCGCCTTCTGAATCGCGTCCTGCAGCGTGAGCCGGTAAGGCGCCGGCTGCTGAGCAGCGCCCGCCGCGCCTGAAAACAGCCACAGGGCCATGCTTGCCAGCGAAAGAAAAACGACATTGCGGAAATCGAGTCTCATGATCCCTACTTTTCGCCGGAGACGGCGATTGATTTCCAGAAGTGCTGAAAGCTGTTCTCCATCCATACCTTGAGCGCGGGCTCCTCGTGCAACGACCAAAGCAGAACCGTGCCCATGATCGTCTGCATCGCCTGCATGGCTACCACATCCCTCTTCAGAGCCCGGTCAATTTCTCCCCGCTCCTGCCCCAGCGCAACAATTCTTGCCGCTATTTCGTGTCCCTCTTGCATTTTGAGCGCGACGTGTTTGCGCACCTTCTCGCGCGCCAGGAAGGAAGAGATGATGGTGCGTGCAAGCTCCGGGCTCCTCCCAGGCTCTTCCGCGAGGCGCAAAAAAAGCCGATGCAGAACGGCATGAATCGTTTGCTTGCCGCGCTCTACCCGCGCCAGGGCTTCCGCTGCTTTGCCGAGCTGAATCTCGGCCATCACGCCAAGCACCTGATCCTTGCTCTCGAAATAGTTGAAGAAGGTTCCCTTGCCCACGTCCGCGGCTTCGGTAATCTCTTCGACCGTGACATTCGCGAAGTCACGCTCGGAAAAGAGCTGCACTGCGCAGCGGAAGAGCCGCAGCCGCGTCTCGTCGGCGCGTCGCTGGCGGCGGCCAGCGCCTGGCGAATGAACCGCGCCGCCGGCCGTCAAGGCGCTGGCCAGCATGGCGGAGGAGCTACTCTGACCGATGCTCATATGTGAACTCTGGACATTTGTGACCACTGGTCATTTATCGCGCTGGATGGCGCTCCCTGTCAAGAGGAATTTTCAGAAAGTTGCGTTCTTCCAGCAAGAGCCTGCATGTTCCCTCTCCTGATTCTCTGGCACACCAAGTGACGTGCTCTTCCCATCCGCTTCAATACACAGACCATGCACCTGCGCGAAGGCCGTTCTCGGCCCTGGCGGCACACTGCGGCGCCTGCGTATCGTATGGGCATTGCAAGCCTTGCAGGTTTACCGGTAGACTGATGTAAAGCGGTTGCATTCCGCAGTTGGCGATCAGTGATAGGCTCGCCTAGTTGACTGTGCAATCTGGCAGGCAGTGGAAGGCGCACCGTAAGGAGCACTGGCGCTCAGGAGGGCGGAAGCGCTTCGGTATGTAATTGAAAACAATGCGGAGAGGTGGCAGAGCCCGGTTGAATGCACCTGACTCGAAATCAGACATAGTCGCAAGGCTATCGGGAGTTCGAATCTCCCCCTCTCCGCCATATATTGATTCTATTGACTTTATCTTCCTTGGTGTCCACAATGGTATCCATAAAGCGCTAATTTGGCGCTTTTGGAGTTCCCACCATGACCAAAGTCGTTTCCAGCTACGGTCCTACCCAGCGCGTCAACATCCTCAAAAAGATCAAGGTTGATGGCGCTTGGAATTTCTACCCCGCCGTCGTCGAATCCAATGGAAAATTGAAGGACAAGGTCCGCATTAAGGGCGCGGTCGAAGTCCACCCCGAGGGAACGTACTACCTTGAGTGGCGAGAGGGAAAATCCCGCTCCCGCGAACCTGTGCCTGACAAAGCTGATGTGCTAGATTGGGCGCGGCGCAAGTTCCTGGAACTTCAAGCCGCGAAAGCTGGAGTTCTGATCGCAGAAACTCCAGAGCAGGCATCGCTTGGCATAACGCTCGCCGATGCCGCAGCGGATTTCGTAGTCCACGCCGGGGACGCCGAGCACCATGCCCAGGTCGCCGCTCTTGGTGAGAAACGTCGTTTCGTTCCAGAAGCCATACAGGTTGATGTGGTCGCAAAGTGCGGCGGCTTCCTTCCACGGCTTGATGACTTTATCCAGACGCAGCATCAAAGCACCTCCACGCGCGGCGCGCTCTGCTTGGCCGCGTCATAGCGCAGCATGTATCTTTCGGATTTTGCGAGGATGCGCAGAAAGGCCGGGTCGCTGGTTGTAACCCAACGTCCAAAAGCGTATCCGCCGATGAATACGGCCAGCCCTGCGATCAGGCTGTTGAAGAGGTTGAATACGCCCACGGCCCCGACGCAAACGAAGTAAAACAGCGTGCGTTCAACGCCAAGGTATGTGAGGGGTTTGTGCAAGCTCTTGTAGACGCGGTTTGTTCGCCGGCTATTGGTGTGTGTTTGCATCAACGCCCCTCACTCTTGATGACTGGCTGCGGCTAGCTACCCCACAACCAAGTCAAAACATTGGTTGCCATCACGGCGATTCCCGTGCCGGCGGCTACGCCGGCCAGGGTTTTCTTCGCGCCCGGTTCGCCATGCGCGAACTGGTAGCCGCCCACCACGATGGCGATCAGGCTGGCCACCTTGGCAACGGTTCCGGTAAACAGGGTTTGCATAGAGGTGAGACCGCTATCGAAGGGAGAGCTGCTCATTGCGTGCGCGAATACGGGCGAGACAATGAGCAGTGTGAAGAGGCTGAGGAAAGGACGAATCCAGTGAGGAGACCGCCATCGGGCAATCCTGCGCCGAATGGCGGATGTGAGCATGACGATCATCGGCACCTCCAGCGGCCTGGAAAGGCCGCGATATGCCGAAACGTAAGCTGCCTCTGGACTCAAGTCCAATGATTTTTGGGAATGATGGTATTCCGCTGGCGCATAATTGGCCTTCCCCGGCGCTGGTGACGGCCACCGAGTTCACCGATGCAGACGGATTCTGTTATCGAGTCAGAGCATCCGTACTCAGATGGAAAGCGCTCTCAGATGCGATTTTTTGCCACACGGTCACGACAACCACCAGAAATGTTCTCGCATTGCTCCGAAATCAGTTTACAAAACATCACAATAGTGCATGATTGTAAATCAGAGAGAGGAGTTGGCCATGATTGCAGATCGCATCAAGCTCGCACGGCGCAAGGCTGGCCTTTCCCTCCGGGGTTTGGCAGCGGCAATGAACGGCAGGGTCACCGCACAGGCCATTGGAAAGTACGAACGCAACGAGGATATTCCGAGTTCGGGCGTTCTGATCTCCTTGGCCAAAACCCTTGGTGTATCAATCGCTTACCTGATGGACACCCAGGGAGTTGTGCTGTCTGGCGTAGAGTTCCGCACCAAGGCCAGCACGACCGCCGCTGACCGGGCCGTTGTTGAGACCGAAGTCATGGAGTGGATCGAACGCTATTTGCAGATTGAGCATGTGCTGGAGTTGGAGAGTTCGGCTTGGCAGTGCCCGATTGCACCCCTCAGATGTAGCGCTCCCCCGGGCAGAACGGTCATGTTGGGATTGATGCCTGTCTGCTGGCAGCACTCAAAGCGGCTCTCCAATTGATCTTCGCCGGAAATACGACCGCGGAGTGTTTTTTCATCCAGGAAAAACCACCTTGCACAGAGCTTGCTTAGGCAAGTGAATTGGAGAACCGCTCCGGCGCAGGGATATCTCCATGGTCTGTGGTCGAGCGCCGCCGACAGCCGAATCAGAGTACATCTTTTCCGAAAGCACGCCCACCGAGTTGCTCCTCCCTCAAGGAGAAGCAACTCGGAATGCTTTCTGCGAAACCAAGTTTATTCTGGTTCCGCTCGCTTCGCGCACACCCCAGCGCATGTCGATGGCCCGTGAGAGAACCTGACCGAATGCGCTGTTCTCCTCGCACCGCTTGCGCAGCCTGGAGAAGACGTCGCGCTGCAGAGCGTCGCGCTCGGCCTTCAGGTCTTCAAAGGTCGAACTGACAAATACCCGGAATGTGCGTCTTGCAGGCGCCATTGGGCGTCGATGCTGATCCATTGCTGCCTAAGGTCAAGAAACCTACAGATTCGCTGGTGGGCAGCGGCGAGTTGGTGAGAATCGAGACGCTCCATTGCGGCGTTGCGCTTCCCGAAGACGAATCGACTTTAGCGGTTAGGGCCACCGGCGTGCCGTGCGTAAAATGTTCGGAATCCCAGCTTGGTTACCATCCAGGAGTGTTCCCAAATTCTAGGTGCACTTTACTACTAGCGAAGCGTACCATGTTTTCGTAAACCCTTAGGAATTAGGTCATGAACGAATCAGACCGGTGAAACTGAAGGCGAGCGGCAAAGATCTGAGCAGCCTTGATCGCGTGAACGCACTGTCAGACCAGTTTGGCCAGTAGAACGATTCGATGATTTTGCAATGTTGAAAAAATAAATCCGCAAATCCTGTAACGAATCGTCCAGTTCATGACTTTATTCTGATGAGCGCACAAAAAGGACAGCGCAAACGATGAATCTGAACCGAATACCAGCCAAGTGGCTCTTGATCTTTTGTTGCATCTGGAGTAGCGGAGCCGGAGCGCAGACGGCGCAACTGACGCTTCGGCAGGCCATTGACCGCGCATTGGGGCAAAACCCAGAGGCGGCGGTTGCAGGTGCTGACGAGAAAGCTGCCGACGCCTCGGCCCGTCTGGCGCGCACCGGTCTGTTTCCGCAACTCAGTTTTACAGAAGACATCTCACGCGGGGATGATCCCGTTTATGCCTTCGGTATGCGTCTGCGGCAACGGCAGTTCACGCAGGCCAACTTTGCCTTGAACGAACTGAACCGGCCTCAGCCGATGGGCAACTTTTCTTCGCGCTTTTCCGGCTCATGGATGGCCTTCGACTCATTCAAGACGCAGAAGGCGATTCGTGGCGCCGACCTGATGCACAAGAGTGCCGAGTCCAGCGCCAAGGCCGTGGACCAGAAGATTGTTCTCAATGTAGTTCAGGCATACGAGTCGGTGCTATATGCCGAGCGTGAGACCGATGTTGCGCAACATGAACAGGAAACGGCCGCGGCGCTGCTGAGCGCGGTTGCGGATCACGTTAAGGCAGGCTTGACGGTCGAGTCGGATCGTATGTCGGCCGAGGTAAATGTGGCAGCACGCAAGCAGGAACTGATCGCCGCCCAGGGCGATCTGGAAATGGCGTGGGCGCAATTGCGCGTGGCGATGGGCGATGCGGAGCTGCAAGCAAGCACTTTGCGACCTATCGAACCGCACACGTTTCCATCTGAGGCGCTCGATCAGGAGTTGGCTGCTGCCGCAAAGGCTCGACCTGATCTTGCTGCCCTGAGAGACGCGCAATCAGCACAGGGGATGGCGGTGGGCGCTGCAAAGTCGAGTTTTGGTCCGCATGTGAGCGCTTATGGAAACTGGGAAGAAGACCGGGGATCTTTTACCAGTTCAGGCGGCAATAACTGGGTTGCCGGGGTACAGATCGGCATTGACATCCTTCCCTTTGGCAAGCGCGCTGAGTTGGCAAAAGAGTCGGCTATGAAGCAGCGCGTCGATGCGCAGTTAGCCACATACCAACAGCAAGTAAGTCTTGCGGTCAGTCAGGCTCATATTCACCGCAAGACCGCGGAGTTGTCGATGGAGACAGCGAGAGCCGCGATGGACCAATCGGCAGAGAGCCTGCGCATCTTGCGGAATCGCTACACGGCGGGCCTCGCAACCATCACGGATTTGTTGCGCGGAGAAGATGCATCGAGAGAGAGCCAATCCAACTACTGGCATTCCGTATATGGAAATGCAGCGGCTTACGCTGAACTGCTTTACGCGACAGGGACTCTGACTCCCGATGCGGCGGAGGAATTGCAATGAAAGTGATCTTATCCGGATGCTTATTAGCTGTTTCTTCGGTCCTCTTCTCAGGCTGCCACTCAACCAAGTCCACGCTCCCCACGGCAGTGCAAACTGTTCAAGCTCGTGTGGTGGAGAGCTATCAGCAAGAAGCTCCCTTGCTCGTAGGCGCTACAGGAACACTGCACGCGCGGGAATCAGCAACTATCTCGGCACAAGTCATGGGGCGCATTGTGCAAGTCCTGGTGAGAGAGGGAGACAGCGTGCGAGTGGGGCAGACACTTCTGGTGCTCGACAGCGGCACACTGCGCGCATCTGTTGATCAGGCGCGGGCTGCGGTCAAGGCCGCCGAGAGCCAACAGGCCGTCGCGCAGACACAGTCCGCACTCGCCACCAGTACGCTGGTTCGTTACAAGCAATTGCAAGCCGATAAGAGCGTCAGTCCGCAAGAAATGGATGAAGTGACGCGGCGGGCCGAAGCTGCCGCGGCAAGCGTGGATGCAGTGCGCGCGCAACGCGACGCAGCCAAAGCGCAGGCGAGCGGCGCTCGCGCCATGCTGGGCTATACACGTTTGAGCGCGCCCTTTGCGGGAGTGGTGACGGCGCGCATGGCCGATCCGGGAACGATGGCCGCTCCCGGCGTGCCTTTACTTCAGGTGGAGAGTGCGGGGCCATTGCAGCTTCAGGCTGCTGTGGATGAGTCAGCGATTGGAAACATTCGCAAAGGGATGAAACTCTCCGTGATGATCAACGACGCGCCCAACGGTTCAACCACCGGCACTGTATCAGAGATCGTCCCGGCCGCCGATCCAGCAAGCCACAGCTTCCTGGTCAAGATCGATCTTGCTCCTTCCGCGCAACTCCATGCCGGCATGTACGGAAGCGCACTGATTGCGACCGGCACGCATCAAGCGATTCTGGCGCCACGCTCGGCGGTGGTTCTTCGCGGATCGCTATCCTGCGTCTATGCTCTCGACGCAAGCGGCATAGCGCAACTCCGTTCGATCACGCTGGGCGCGGTGCAGGGTGAGTGGGTCGAAGTGCTGTCTGGGATATCAGCCAACGAGAAGCTGGTTGATTTTCCCGGCGACCGTGATCTGGCAGGCAAGAGAATCGAGGCGCAATGATGAACAAGAAACCCATGCATCATGACCTTGGGATCGCCGGCCGTCTTGCGCATACATTTCTCAACTCCAAGCTCACTCCCCTCTTCATTGCGGCATCGCTGGCGCTTGGAATCTTCTCAGTGGCAATCATTCCTCGCGAAGAAGAGCCGCAGATTCTTGTTCCCATGCTGGACATTGCCACCGCAATGCCGGGCGCCTCTCCAGCAGAGGTTGAGCAGCGCGTCACGTTGCCGATCGAACAGTTGGTACATCAGATCTCCGGCGTCGAATACGTCTATTCCACTTCGATGCCCGGGCAAAGCCTGGTGATCGTTCGCTTTCTGGTTGGAACGCCACAGGAAGACGCGCTCATCAAGGTGTACAGCAAGCTGTACTCGAACTTCGACCGGATGCCGCCGGGAGTTTCGCAACCGCTGATCAAGGCTCGTTCCATTGACGATGTCCCCATCCTTTCACTCACGCTGTGGGGGGAACACTACAACGGCTATCAACTGCGCGCCATTGCGGACGAGGTGCAGCACAGCATTCAGCAAGTTGACAATGTTTCGGAGACAACGATCATTGGCGGGCTTCCGCGCACGATGCGCGTTGTGCTCAGTACCGCAAAGCTGAATGCCTACGGATTGTCACCCATGGCCATCGTCGGACATCTGCAAGCCGCCAATGCGAGCGTACAGGCCGGGAGCTATGCCGAGAACAACAGCGAGATCCGTGTCGATGCAGGCAATCTCTTCACCCGCCGCGAAGACCTTGAAGATGTAGTGGTTGCGGTTGACCATGGCCGTCCAGTCTATCTGCGCGACGTGGCGGACAAGATTGTGGACGGCCCCGCCGATCCTGCCAACTATGTGCTCTTTGGAACATCCAATACCAGCGCGGCTGCGCATCAGGCACCCGGCCAATATCCAGCCGTAACTATTACTGTGGCCAAGCGCAAGGGCACCAACGCGACCGATATTTCTAATGCCGTACTCAAGCGCGTTCACGAGATGCAGGGCGTGACGTTGCCGAACGATGTAACCATAACAACTACGCGTAACTACGGAGAAACGGCCAAGGCAAAGTCGGATGAGTTGCTGGAACACTTGCTGCTGGCAACGCTCTCCGTCACGTTGCTGGTTGCTCTCTTTCTCGGCTGGCGCGAATCTGGCGTGGTGCTGTTGGCCATTCCGGTTACGCTTGCACTCACGATGTCGATCTTTTATCTCGTAGGCTACACCATCAACCGCGTCACTTTGTTTGCCTTGATCTTCAGTATCGGCATTCTTGTCGACGACGCGATTGTGGTCGTCGAGAATATGGTGCGCCACTTTCGATTGCCGGAAAACCGCGGCCGCCCGATGAGTGAAGTCGCAGTTGAAGCAGTCGCCGAGGTTGGCAATCCAACAATTCTGGCCACATTTGCTGTCATCGCAGCTGTGCTGCCGATGGCCTTTGTACGCGGCTTGATGGGGCCATATATGCGGCCCATTCCCGTCGGCGCTTCGGCGGCCATGCTCTTCTCGCTGATGGTGGCCTTTGTGGTTTCTCCCTGGGCCGCGCTTCGGCTTCTTGGCAAGCATCTCCAAAAAACCAAGATACTTGAGCCGGAGGCCGAGAACTGGCGAACAAGACTGTATCGCCAGATCATGACGCCGCTCATTCAATCCAAGCGCAATCGCATTCTGTTTTTTGTTGGAGTTGCAGTTCTGTTTTGTGTCTCGGTGGCGCTGGTGCCCCTGGGACTGGTGCGCGTCAAGATGCTCCCCTTCGACAACAAGAGTGAACTCCAGGTTGTCATCAATATGCCGGATGGCACACCGCTGGAACAAACAACTCGCGTTGCGCAGGCTTTAGGCAGCGAACTTGGACGGCAACCAGACGTGCTTAACTACCAGGTTTATGCGGGCACGTCCGGTCCCTATAACTTCAACGGGCTGGTGCGCCACTACTATATGCGCAGCCAGCCGAATCAAGCCGACATTCAGGTGAATCTTCTGCCTGCAAAGCAGCGCAGCGACCAGAGCCA